>Ga0302180_10000273_pt1 | contig 42959 bp, 44 predicted proteins | sample I_Palsa_E3_2_FD_200575 | JGI IMG/M metagenome (GOLD analysis project Ga0302180, IMG submission 200575) | Peat permafrost microbial communities from Stordalen Mire near Abisko, Sweden - I_Palsa_E3_2 | ecosystem: Environmental > Terrestrial > Soil > Palsa > Peat permafrost | place: Sweden...
ACCCTGTGGCCCGAGCGGGAGAAAGTGCCATCAGTGATGGCACAAATCGCCCCCCAGACGGCAGGTCAGGCGGAACATCGATCGTTTCCCGTCCGACTTCATGTTCCAGTTGACGAAGGACGAGGCGAGCGCTTTGAGATCGCATTCTGCGACCTCAAAGGAGGGGCGCGGCGGACGTCGCTACGCGCCCTACGTCTTCACAGAGCAAGGCGTGGCGATGCTGTCCGGCGTTCTCCGGAGCAAGACGGCGATCGCCGTCAACATCGCGATCGTCCGGGCATTCGTTGAGCTGCGACGTGTAGCGGCTTCTTACACCGCGATCGAGAGGCGCCTTGAAGATTTCGACTGATGACACGCACACCACAGTCGAGCGTCCTCTGAGGCGCCGCTTTACCGGGACTGCGGAAGGCAGGGAATCAGCAGTCCACCGTCCTCCGTCTGGACCGAGCTGTCAGAGCATCGCTTCATCAATCCAATGCGCCCAGCCGTCACCGCGCCCGAGCCCGAGCCCGGCTCGGACGATCCGGCCGTTGCCTACGGGGACGCAGTTCTCGAGGACGATCAGGACTCGCGCTTCGCGCACCCCGCCATAGTGAAAGACGAACAGCTCGGAGCGGCCACCGAGCACCTCGTCGCAGTTTGCGTGCGGGCTGATCGGCTGCAGGACGTCGAGCTGTCGGGCAAGCTCGCGGGTGATGTCCTGGCGCGCGACCTGGCGCGCTTGCGCGAGGCTGCGTTCGGCGTGCCCGTGTTCGCCGTATATGACTCCGGCGTGCAGGTCTTCGGGTTCGGGGAGCTCGCCTGACCTCCCCCAGTAGCGGCAGATGAGCGCGCTCGTGGGGTGTCCGGGCACGAGCACGTCGCCCGCTGAGCGGCTGAGGACGAGACGCGGCTTGGCGTCGCTCGGAGGACACAGTCGGCTCGGGGCCGAGACGGCGAGCGGCGTCTTCGCCGGCGCTGTCGTCGGCGCCGTCGTCTGGCCACACCCGGACGCCGCGATCGCGACAACGGCGACCGCGGCGATACCGGAGCGCACGTCGGACAACCTGCTTCTACATGCGGCGGCCGCGGCGCCTATAGCCGAAGCCGCCGGTCAGCAGCAGAACTACGATGACAATCAGAAGGATTGTGAGCATGATCACCTCCCAATTCTCGTGCCGCCGCCGGCGAGCCGCGCGATCAGTCCGCCGGCCAGCAGGTAGACGGCGGCTGCGATGCCCCAGTTGACGGCGACGGCGGTGTTGGCGCTGCGGAAGCTGAACATGCCGTCGAACGGACCGGCGAGCGCGTGCGCCCAGCTGTGGACTTCGGAGACGATGCTGTTGGCCGGATTGGCCTTGAGCACCACCAGCAGAATTCCGGCGACGATGATCAGCACGACGACGCTTACGACGAGCTGAATTGCGCGTACGAGCAGGTCGGCGCCTTGCCCGAACACTCGCACGACGGTCCCGTCACGCCGATCCCGCGGGCGCGACACTTCGACCGGTCGGCCATCCGGGTCGACTTCCGAGGCAGGCCCTGCGCGGCTTGTTGTGGACATGGGGAACCTCCGATAGGTCTCAAATCCCTCCCGGGCAAAGCCCGGTGGGTCTGGCAACGGTGCAGAGGACCTATTCGCGAAGGCGAGCGTGCGCCGACGGAGCATTCCCAATCTGATGGGGCGAAAGCACGCGCAACCGGTCTTACAACCTGTTTCGGGCGTGCTCACCACCAGCGTATCGCACTTGGACGACCCCGACTAAACGACCAGCTCGAGCGTGAGCTGCACGCCGGCGCGCTCGCTGTTGCTCAGGACTGCGTGACCCGCGGCGCGTAGCGGTGATGCAGCATCAGCGCGTTGCCGTCGGGGTCGGCGAAGAACGCCATGTGGCAGACGCCGGTGTCGAGCGTGTCGCCGGCGAACTGGACGCCGCGCTCGGCGAGCGTGGCGCGCGCGGCGGCGACGTCCTCGACGTGCAGCGCAAGGGCGTTGTGGTTGGGCTGGTAGTCGAGCCCGAACTTCTCGGCGACGATGACGCTGAGCGTGACGGTGCCGGTCTCGAACTCGGCGAAGTGGCGCTCGGGGTGGTAGACGGAGCGCTCGAGGCCGAGCGTGGTGCCGTAGAACTCGACGGCGGCGTCGAGGTCGTTGGTGGGCACGGCGACGAAGTCGACGCCGGTGACGATCTGGCTGTCGGGGCTCACCAAACCGATCCTACACCCGCCGCCAGCGCACGCCGCCGAGCTCGACGACGTCTTCCCCACCGGGCAGCTCGTGTGGGAGCTCGAGCGCGACCTCGACGAGGCCTTCGTCGCGCTCGTCGGCGGCGACCTGGAAACGGACCTCCCCACCATCCAGCGCCAGCAGCGGTTCTCCACCGCCTTCACCTCCTCCGCCTTCACCGCCACCGGGGCCCCGACCGCCGTGACTGACGTCGAGCCCGAGCACCTCGCCCCAGCGCGTGGCGACGGCGAGGGGATCGGCAACGGCGATGGTGATCCCGGCGAGGCGCCCGGGTGCGCCGGCGTCGATGCGCGCGGTCCACTGCGGCCCGCCCCAGCGCCAGCTGCCGTAGGGCTTGGAGCGGTCGAGCGAGACGATCGCGCCGCGCATGTCGGCGGGATGCAGATGCGTGCCGGAGATGTCGGGCAGGTCGATCTGCCAGACGACGCGCACGCCGGCGGCGAGCGCGCGCGAGCGCGCCCCCTCGAGATCCTGCAGGTCGAAGATCACCATGTAGCCGCCGTCGCCGCGATGGCGGGCGAGGTGGCGCCCGGCGGCGGTGTCGGCGCGCGTCGGCGAGATCACCTCGAGGAAGCAGTCGCCGATGGCGAAGACGGTGTTGGCGAGGCCGAACTCGCCGACGCCGGGGTCGCGGAAGGGCTCGTCGAGCTCGAGCGCGCTGCGCAGCTGCGAGGCTACGACCTCGAGCTCGCCGGCGACGAGCACCGCCTGGCGCAGCCTGACCCCTGATCCTCCTCCGCTCACTGAGGCCAAGGCTACTGGCTCGACGTCCGCGCGTGGCGTATCCGTTTTGTGGGAGACGCGCTGGCGCACCCCTTCGATAAACGCTTGTGGCGCCGGTCACCACAGCCACTAAATTTCGGGGGCAGAAATGATCTCGGATGCTGCCAGGAGATCCGCTGATTGCGGATTTCTAACGCTGTTCTAACTCGACTGCAAACAGCGGCGCAACAACCCTTCGCTTAGCTTCGCCGAGGACGTTTCCGTCCGCGGACCAAGGAGGGTGCATGGGGATGAACATGGGTATGGATCGAGCGCCGGCGCCGCACGGTCGCGACGGCCGCGAGAGCCTGGAGACGCCGGGGCTGGTGTCGCAGGCGGTCAGGCGGGCGCAGGAAGGCGACCGCGATGCGCTCGGCTTTCTGTACGCGCGCTACGCGGACAACGTGTGCGGCTACGTGCGCAGCATCGTCCACGACCAGCACGAGGCGGAAGACATCACCCAGCACGTGTTCGCGAAGCTGATCCACGTGATCGGCAAGTACGAGGAGCGCGACGTGCCGTTCTTCGCGTGGATCCTGCGCGTCTCGCGCAACGTGGCGGTCGACCACATCCGCCACCTGCGCGCGATCCCGGTCGAGGAGGTGCGGGTGACCGACGAAGGCGGCGGCGGACCGGGTGAGGGCGAGCGCATGAACGACCTCAGGGAGGCGCTGGCGATGCTGCCGCCCGACCAGCGCGAGGTGCTGGTGCTGCGCCACTTCGCGGACCTGTCGCCGAGCGAGATCGCGCAGCGCACGGGCCGCTCGGAAGGCTCTGTGCACGGTTTGCACCACCGCGGGCGCCGCACGTTGACGGCGGAGCTGACGAGTCGCGGGGTCGTGCCGTCGACGGGGCGTGTGCGCGCGCGTCAGGACGAGGCGCCGGCCGGCGGGTCCTCGCTGGGCGGGTCCTCGGCGGGCGCGGCGTCGGGGTAGGGGCTGCGCGAGATTCGCCGGGCGATGCGACCGCTGTCGACGTCGGCGAGGTAGTACAGGACGGCGAAGGACACCAGCTCCTGGATCGGCACGCCCAGGCGCGCGCTCTCCTGCTCGATCGCCTCCCAGGCAAAGCCGGTCAGCGGCACCGAGACGCTGCGGGCGCCCTGCTCGGCGTGCGGATCCCCGGCGGGCAGCCCGGTCACGTTGGGCCTCGACCTAATAACGGGACACTTGGGTTCAACGGACCGGACCCGCACGCGCTCACGCCGCGAGGTGCCCTCGAGGGGACCAAAAAAGGCTGGTTGTGGCGAGCCTTGCGGGTCATGGCGGGCGCTCCGCCGAGCCCGGCGCCGCACGGCCGCGCCGCGCCGTCGCTTCGGCGTACCCGCATGATGCCAACTTCCACCAGGCGCCGGCGCGGATATCGGGCGTGCGGCCGCGTCAGCCGATGCGGCGCAGCTGCGCGACCGGAGCGAAGACGATCCGATCGAGAATTGGCTCCAGCGGCATGCTGGTGATCTCGAGCATCGCCATGCCGCTGTCGCGCAGCTCCAGGACCCCGCCACGAGCTCCTGCGGGAATCTCACCGATCGGCTCCGTGAGTTCGACCAGATCCAGGGCAGTTATGTCACGGACGGCTGGCATGGGATCCAGTGTAGGAAGTCGGATAGGCGGTTATCAGTCGCGGTGCATCCCCTGCCTGCCGATAGTGCCACGCCGTCAGGATGGGCGAGGTGCGCTCGTTGAGCGTGAGGACAACACGTACCTCACAGCCCAAACCAAAAGGGCTCAGGTCTCGTATCGAAGATACAGGCGCGTCGAGCACGGACTCGGCAATCGCACTCCAAACTAGCTCCGAGCTATCGCTCGCGACGGAGAGGACGCGCGCCCATTCCGGCCCATGTCCGTGCTCGGCAAGGATCCACTCGAGCTTCTCGGAATCGGCGTGAGCATCATGGGCCCGCGGGAGCGGTTGCCCGACGGTAGGGGCGGAGCTGGCGGCAGACATCGGCCGAGCAGGCTATCGGCGGACGGCGAGACAATTCCAGCGGTCAGCTCTTCTCGGCCTTCATAGGCCTTTGTCAAATGAGCAGCTCGTGGACCGGCGCGCTACACCCGCCCCCGCGCGAGATCCGCGGGCGTGAAGTCGGGCTCGTGGCCGAAGGTCTGGCGGATCCGCCTGCGCAGCGCGGCGTAGCGGCGCACGGCGTCGCTGCGGCGCCCCTGCATGATGTCGAGTTCCATCAGCCGCCGGTGGATGTCTTCGTCGAATGGCTGCAGCGTCGCGAGGCGCTCGAGCGCGCGGGCGGCGCCGTCGAGTACGCGCCGCTCCTCGCGGATGTCGGCGAGGTGGCGCAGCCCGATGCACGCGAGGTCGTGCAGGCGGTGGCGCTCGGGCATCGCCCACTCGGCGTAGGGCAGGTCGGCGAGGAAGTCGCCGCGGTAGAGCGCGAGGCCGCGCTCGATCTCCTCGGCCGCGGTCTGCGGGTCGCTTTGGGCGATCGCGAGGCCGGCGTTGACGTGTGCTTCGAACTCGTCGGCGTCGACGTCCACGTGGTCGAGGTCCAGCCGGTAGGTGCCGGCGCGGGCGGCGATGAACGCGGAGGGCTCGCGAGCGCCGCGCTGGGGCTCGAGCTTGCGGCGCAGCGCGTGGATGTAGTAGCGCACGCTCGCCCCGACCTGGTAGTCGGCCCCCGGCCAGATGCTCTCGCCGATCTGATCGATGGCGACGGCGCGCTGGCGTTCGGCGACGAGGTACTTGAGCAGCTGTCCGGTGCGCTGGTCCAGCCACGCGCCGCCGATCGGCCCCTCGGCCGACTCGACGACGGTGCGCCCGAGCGTGCGTATGCGCAACCGCGGACCGCTCATCCAGTGCGGGCTGGTGCGCCGGCGCCGGTCGCCGGCGAGGCCCGGTCGCAGTTGCATCACCACGCGCGAGCCGGCGCCGCCGGTGCGCGCCGCGGTCACCCACATGGCGCTCGGGCCGGTGGGCAGCTCGATGTCGACGCGAATCTCGGGCAGCGCTGCCTCGCGGGCGATCGCGAGCTCGGTCAGGCACGCGTCCGCGAGCACGGTGTCGGGCGCGCGGCATCCGAGCAGCGTGCAGCAGCTGAGGCCCGCCTCGGGCAGGCCCATCGCCTCGATCAGCCGCGTGGCCTGCGCGTTGCGGCAGACGACGCGCCCGTCGCGCTCGAGCACGAGCAGCCCGTACGGGAACGCGCTGAACGCCTCGAGCTCGAGCGATGGGCGCACCCGCGCCTTCGCGCCGCCGTAGCGATGTGTCCCCGCCCGTGTCGCTGTTGCCATGAGCCGTTCTTACGCTGAATATCCCCACGCGTCAGCGTCGGGATCGATGGAGTGTGGCAAAAGTAAACTCACGTCTCACCTTTTCTCAATATGCGATCGAAGTGAGTACGTGGAACGTGACAACTGTACTACACGATGACCGTCTGTGGACGTTTTTCTGGACCGTTCGTCTGAGTGGAGACCAGTGAGATCAGTGCACACTCTCCGATTCTGCGAACAATCCGGATGTGCGCGCGGTGCGCTAGCTTCCATTGAGGCCTCTCGAGCCGGATGTCGACGTGCGCGTCATCGGCGGACATCTCCCTCGAAGCCCACAGCCAAGGCGAGAGAAGGGCGGCAACCGATGCAGGCACAGATACGAGACCGGCACACGCCGGCGGTCGCGGCGGGTATCGCGGTTCTGGGGGGCGTGGCGGCGTGGCAGTGGGGGATCGAGCTCGAACGCGCGTGGCTGCGCTGCGACGACGGCGGACCCCTGCCGGGCGACCCGCTCGGACCCGAGCCCGGCGAGCAACCGCGCCAGCTCGAGAGCGACGAGGCCCCGGGCGCGGCGAGCGGCAATCGCCGCTGGGTCTCCAGGCACGGCCCCGCGGGCGCGCCTTCCTCGTCGCGGCTGGCCAGACGCTAGCGCCCTGAGACAGCGCGCTGGCGGCGAGCCTGGCGACCGAGATGGCGGTGTAGTAGCGCGAAGTGTAATCGACTAGTGTTTACCGTGCTACACTTTTGCAATGGCGACGAGACGGTTCGTCGGGCGAGAGGCCGAGTTGGCGAAGCTTCACGACCACCTCGATTGGGTGCGCGAGAGTGGATCGGGGCGCATGCTGGCCCTGCGCGGAAGGCGGCAGATCGGTAAGTCGCGCCTGGTTGAGGAATTCATCGGGCGCAGCGAGGCCAAAGCCGTGTTCTACACCGCGTCGCGCCAGAGCGCGGCCGGGGAGCTGCGCAGCTTCAGCGAACAGATCGCCGCGTCGGCGACCGATGCGGCAGCGATCGCGGCAGCGGGACCGATCGGCTCTTGGGAGGCCGCGCTGGCGATCGCGACGAGCGACGCCTCGGCTCGGCGGCCGGTCGTGCTCGTGATCGACGAGTTGCCGTTCCTGATCGAAAGCGAGCCCGCGATCGAGGCGATCATCCAGAAGCAGTGGGACCGCAGGATGGAGGCGCAGCCTGTGCTGCTGCTGCTGATCGGCTCGGACCTGTCGATGATGGCTGCCCTGAACGACTACGGCCGGCCGCTGTACGGACGCCTGACGGAGATGACGATCGGGCCGCTCTCGCCGGCGGCGATCGGCAACATGCTGGACCTGCCTCCCGCGGCAACGCTCGACGCCTATCTGGCGATCGGCGGCTTCCCGCGACTGGCGCAGATCTGGCCCCGCGGAGACGACCTTTGGAAGTTCCTGCGCCGCGAGCTTCAGAACCCCGAGTCGCCCCTGATCTTGCTCGGCGAACGCTCGCTCGGGGCCGAGTTCCCGACGGAGCTGAAGGCGCGCGGCGCGCTCGAGGCCATCGGCGCCGGCGAGCGCGTGTTCACGTCGATCCTGCAGCGCGCGAAGATGTCGAACAAGACGCTGGAGACGACGCTCGCGACGTTGATCGCAAAGCGCGTGATCGACAAGGCGCTGCCCTATTCGGCCCAGCCGCGCCCCAAGCTCTCGCGCTACTACGTCGACGATCCTTACCTGCGCTTCTGGCTTCGCTTCATCCGCGCGAGCATCCCGGCGCTCGAGCGTGGCCGCGGCGACATCGTCTATCGGCAGATCCGCGAGTCCTGGACATCGTTCGCCGGCCACGCGATCGAGCCGCTCGTGCGCAGCGCAATCCAGGCCCTGCTTCCCGACGAGCGCTTCGGTGGCGCTCAGTTCGTGGGCTCGTTCTGGAACCGAGACGGCAGCGTGGAGGTCGATCTCGTCGGCGGTCGCGATCAGGCCACGAGCGAGCAGATCGACTTCGTCGGTTCGATCAAGTGGCGCGACCGAGGCGAGCTCGACCGAGGCGATCTGAGCAGGCTGATCCAACACCGCGCGCTGATACCGGGCGCGACCGACGAGACGCTCCTGGTCGGCGTCTCCCGCAGCGACTTCGGCGTGGATGGGCTCGACGTTCGTCTGAGCCCTGAGGACATCGTCGACGCCTTCAACGCTCGGCCGTAGCGCCGCTCCGACTGCGACGGCGAGGTGTTCTCGGGGCAGGGTTCCCCACCAAGGAGACGATGAACATGCACCGCCGAACGCTTTCGCTGCTTGTGACTCCCGCCGTCGTCGGCGCGCTGACGATCGCTGTCCCGGCGCTCGCGGGAACGGGCACGAGCCCCACGGCCCATCAGGCCCGCACGCGCCGCTGCACCGCGGTGATCGTCATCAGTCACGGCCGGCACGTACGCGCGTGCCTGATCCCTGGACCGCGCGGCTTCACGGGCCCCGCCGGCCCGAAAGGAGCGACGGGCAAAACCGGAGCCACCGGCAAAACGGGGCCGGCCGGCAAAAACGGCGCTAACGGTGCAAACGGTGCAAACGGCATCGACGCGTACGCCATCGTCGAGCCCACCTCGCCGAGCGCGGCCTCTCTGATCGGCGCTTCCAACATCATCGCCGTCAGCGAGCCGAGCGCCGGCGTCTACTGCATCACCCCCGCACCCGGTATCGCTTCCTCCAGCATCGCAGCCGTCTCGCCCGAGGTCAGCTACAGCGCCCCGGGCACCGGGCCGGGCGTGATCGCGGTCAACGCCCAGCACACCCACTGCCCCTCCACCCCCTACGAGGTGGACACCTACGCCCCCGGCACAACCACGGATACCGCGACCGCGACCGGCTACGCCTTCACGATCGCCGTTCCATGAGCGCTGTTACGCTTGGGCGTATGCGGACGCTCGTCTTGGACCCTCCGACAGCTGGGCTCGGCCAGGTGCTCGAGGGTCGGCGCCGATCGGGTCTTGATCGCCTCGACGAGGTGTGGGACGGTGTCTACCACATGGTTCCCGCGCCCTCCGGACCGCATGGCGATCTCGAAAGCCAGCTCCACGCGATTCTCAGGCCGCTTGCTCAGCAGGCGGGCCTGAAGATGGTCGGCCAGAGCAACCTCGGCGAGTCAGAACACGACTTCCGGGTACCGGACGGAGCTCTGCACCGCAGCCCTCCAGGGGGGGTGTGGAATCCGACCGCTGCGCTTGTGATCGAGATCGTCTCCCCGGGTGATGAGAGCTGGGAGAAGCTTCCCTTCTACACCGCCCACGATGTCGACGAGGTGCTGATCGTCGACCCGCAGGAACGCTCGGTCGACTGGCTGGCGCTCGAGGACGGCGAGTATCGTCCGGTCGAGCACAGTCGGCTCCTCGATCTAGGGGCACAGGGACTGGCTGAGCAGCTGGACTGGCCGGCGATCGAGCCGGCCTGAGCCCCGACGACAGCGTCGCCGCCCTTCACATCAGCGTCCGGCCGTAACCAGTGCGCTGAGCCTAGCCCCGCCCCGCCCCCTCGAGCACCCCGGCGACGTGTGCCGACAGGCGCCGCTCGAAGGCGGCGACGGAGAAGCGCTCGGCGTTGGCGACGGCGCGTGCGGGGTCGAAGTCGAGCGCGTCGATGTCTTCGATCGCGCACGCGAAGGAGTCGACGTCGTCGAGCCTGGCGAGGCGACCGGTGACGCCGTCGATGACGGTCTCGAGCGCGCCGCCGGCGGCGGCGGCGATCACGGGCCGCCCGGCGGCCTGGGCCTCGACGGCGGTGATGCCGAACTCCTCCATGCCGGGCATCAGCACCGCGCGGGCGCTGGCGTAGAGCTCGACGAGCTCCTCGTCGGAGACGCGTCCGAGGAACTGCGCCTCGGGGTAGTCGGCCGCGAGGGCGCCATCGTGGGGGCCCGCGCCGACGATCTGGATCGGCGCGCGCGCACGGCGGGCGGCCTCGAGCGCGAGGCGCAGGCGCTTGTGGCCGAGGATCTCCGATACGACCAGCAGCGCATCGCCGGGAGTGCCGGGGGCGAAGCGGTGGGTCTCGACGGGCGGGTAGATGACGACGGAGTCGCGCCCGTAGTGGCGCTTGATCCGCTCGCGGCTGAGCTGGGAGATCGCGACGTAGGAGTCGACGCGGCGGCTGGCGGCGAGGTCCCACGCGCGGATCCGGCGCAGCTGGCGGCGCAGCAGCGGGCGCAGCAGCGGCGAGATCTCGCCGAGCGCATAAGCTTCCTCGTCCCACGCGTAGCGAAACGGCGTGTAGCAGTAGCACACGTGGATCGCGCCGTCGGGGATGCGCACGCCGTGGGCGAAGGCGCTGCTGCTGCTGAGCACGACGTCCGACTGCGCGAGCTTGAGTCGCTCGACGGCGAACGGGTAGAGCGCGAGCAGGCGCCTGAACGTGGACTGGTCGACGCCGAGGCGCTGCAGTGGCGAGGTCGTGATCGAGCGCCCGGCGAAGCGCCCGTTGGTGCCGTGCGCGTCGTGCAGCAACGTGAAGATCGGCGCCGCGGCGTAGAGCTCGGCGATCGCGGCGAACGTGCGCTCGGCGCCGCGCATGACGAGCAGGTAGTCGTGGACCAGGCTGATGCGCTCGCCCAGTGGCGCGGTGGGCGCTGGCGGCTGGCTGGGGGCGCGCTCGGCTGTCGCGACGGCGCCCCCGCGGTCGCGCACGAGGCTCGTGCTCGTCGGCATGGCCGGTTGTGGAAGAAGGGTGGAAAGGCGATCCATCGCAGGCTCCAGATGTCCAGCTACAGGCTGAACGTGCGGCAGGCTATCCCTCCGTGGCCGCACAGTTGTAAAGGGTTGGGGAAGCGCTCCTGCGCCTGAAGACCAGCCTTTTTTGGTCCGTCTCGGTGCGAGCTAGGGCGGTCTCGGGCCGTTGAAGGAGCGTGTTGGTGTGGTGTCATCCTATCGAGGTAGCCAGCAGGGAGGCTGAGGCGTCGTGAGCGTGGAGACGAAGAGCGGGGCGGAGCAGCGCCTTCAGCCGCTTGCACCTTCGCGCTCGTTCCTGGCGCTGACCGCTCGCCGCGGCGCCGTTGCGTCGGGGTTGCCGGAGGCGCGCGGGCCGGCCGCGTGCATGCGGCGGGACACGTTGTTCCGGCGGATGCTGCTGGCGGCGGATGTGCTGGCGCTGGTGGGAGCGTTCCTGCTGACGGTGGCGCTGTCGCGACGCTCGCTGCAGCTGACGTGGGCCGCGATCGCGGCGGTGCCGATCCTGGTGCTGTGCGCGAAGCTGAAAGGCCTGTATGACCGCGACGAGACGCTGCTGCGAAAGACGACGCTGGATGAGGCGCCGAAGCTGATCCAGCTGGCGACGCTGTGCGCGCTGGTGGCGTGGCTCGCCGGCGGCCTGCTCGTGGAAGGTCAGCTCGACCGCCACGAGGCGCTGTTCCTGTGGCTGGCGCTGGCCGCGCTGTTGATCCTCGCGCGCGCGAGCTCGCGCTGGATCTCGCTGCGGATCGCGCCGGCCGAGCGCTGCCTGCTGATCGGCGATGAGACCTCGGCCGCGACGATCCGCTCGCGGCTGAGCGGCCACCGCGGCATCAAGGCGGAGGTGGTGGCGCACCTGGACCTGGACAAGGTTTCCTCGTGGTCGACGGACAGCTTCTCGCTGACGCGCCTGGCGGAGATCCGCGACCTCGCGCAGACGCTCGACGTGCACCGCGCGATCATCGCGCCGCACAGCGTCGAAGGCGGCGAGATGCTGAACCTGGTGCGCACGCTGAAGGCGGTGGGGGTGCGCGTGAGCGTGCTGCCGCGGCTGCTCGAGGTGGTGGGCTCCTCGGTCGAGTTCGACGATCTGCACGGGGTGACGGTGATGGGCGTCAGGCGTTTCGAACTGACCCGCTCCTCGGCGGCGGTCAAGCGCGCGTTCGACCTCATGTGGGCGTCGCTGGGGCTGCTGGCGATCTCGCCGCTGATGATCCTCACGGCGGTGGCGATCAAGCTCGACAGTCGCGGGCCGGTGTTCTTCCGCCAGCTGCGCGTCGGCCGTTACGGCAAGCAGTTTCACATCTTCAAGTTCCGCACGATGGTCGACGACGCGGAGGCGCAGAAGGACGCCCTGCGTCACCGCAACGAAGCGCAGGAGGGGTTGTTCAAGCTCGTCGATGACCCGCGCGTGACGCGCGTCGGCCGCCTGCTGCGCAAGAGCGCGCTGGATGAGCTGCCGCAGCTGCTGAACGTGCTGCGCGGCGAGATGAGCCTCGTCGGCCCGCGGCCGCTGGTGGTCGACGAGGACGTCCGCGTCCAGGGTTGGCACCGCCGGCGCCTTGAGCTGACGCCGGGCATGACCGGCCCCTGGCAGATCCTCGGCCCCACGCGCGTGCCGCTGCGCGAGATGGTCGCGATCGACTACCTGTACGTGGCCAACTGGTCGCTGTGGACGGACATGAAGATCCTGCTGCGCACGATTCCGTGTGTGGTGGGCCGCCGCGGGCTGTGAGCGGCGACGCCCGGGCTTGCTACCGACGGCTCTTGCCGCGCCCGCCGAGAATCGCGCCTGGCTCTGGCTCGATCCTCTCGGGCGACAGCTTCGTGTTTTTGGGAGACGCGATGGCGTTCATCTTCGATAGACCCTCGTGGCGCCGGTCACCACACTCCTGCTTTAGCGCGCCTACCTCCAACCCCTAAACTGGAGGGATGATGCCGCTAGTCGAGCAAGCGATCCACGAGAACGACTACGTCGAGCTCACCCAACCCGTCGACAAGGTCGAGGGAACGGGGCAGTGGCCAGCCGGGACCAGGGGCACCGTCGTCGCCGAGCACGACCAGCACAAGATGATCGAGATCTCGGACGACCACGGCGTCGCGCTGGACTTCATCTCTCAGCCCGAGGACCAGCTCAAGCTCGTCAGCAAGCACAGCTGAGCGAGGGTCCCTCGCGCGAGGTCGTGCGGAGGGGAGTTTCAGTGGTGGGTGAGGGTGTCTCTCCCGAGAGCTTGAGCTATGAGCGCGAGGTCGTGCCCGTTGTGGAGGTGGCGGGCGTGCTCGCGTAGGTCGAAGGCCGCGTTCATGGCGGCGACGAGGTCCGCGGCGTGGGCGTCAACCTCGACCTTGCCCCTTTCGTGCTCTGTGAGCCAGTGCGCGACGTCCGGCCAGTGCCATAGGCGGGTCTTGTGGTCTGCGTATGTGACTGGTGGCGGGAAGCCTCCAGGCCCGCGCTCGTTGGTGAAAAGCAGCCTGATGTACTCGCGTGAGAGTCCGCTGCGCTTGGCGATGGCAGCCATTGTGACGAGCTCGTCGGGCTCGATGCGCACGATCTGCAGACCTGGCACTGCGGAGGTGACGTCTGCGATCGCGCTTGCCAGCGCCCCGCCAAAGCTATCGGCCTCGCGATCGAACGCCCCGTACTGAGCACCATCGCGCACGCCGAACAGGGCGTCGTCGCAGCCGGCCTCATACAACGAGTCGAGCTGCTCGTCGTTCAGCGCACTGGCGCCGCTGAAGAAGAGCGTAAAGCTGTGGATCGTTGGTTTGGTGGTCACGCTCATTTGCTTTTCTGCTGTTTTACGATGTTTGGTGCACCTGCGTTGTGGTCGCATTTCTTGACGGCCTCGCGAACGCGCTTTGCTATGTCGCCTGGCCGTCGTGGTGTGCTCCAGATCGCGATCTCGCAGCCGGAGCCGCAGGACATGGTTCCCCAACGGTGCCCCGCTCCTTCGGATCTGCGTGCTTTCCAGCCGGCACGTTCAGCATCGTTGATCGCCTTGCGAATGTCCTTGTCTGGGTGTCTGTCTTTGTTCGCCATCAGCCTAGCAACTTGTTGGAGGTTGTCAACACAGACGGGACGAGCGAGATGACGGCATGAGTTCCCGAGAATGCCCGCGCTGCTCGCGCGGAGTGTCGATCGGACGAACGTCGGCGTACGAGCTCGCACCAATCCCAGGGGTCGAGGGGGGAGATCTTCATCGCCCTCGGAGGCTACGCACGCCTTGCGATGGTTCTCTCGATCGAGCAATCGACCCCTGCTCCTACATCGAGGCGCTCGGCGGTCACCTGGAGATCGCCGCCGTGTTCGGGGACGAGCGCATACCCGTAGCCGTCGGCCCAGGCGAGGGCGAGGGTAGCGCTGCGCCCCAACCCAGCTCGTCTAAAACTCTTTTGAGAACTTCTTAGACGTGTCTTGTGGCGGCCGCCCCCGCCGCGGCCGCTGCGCGGCGTCGAATGGATGAATGCGCTGAATGAAGGCGGCGAACTGCGGGACGGTGAAGTCGAGCTCGGTGTCGACGCGGCTGTAGATGAGTCCCTTCTTGAGCAGGCCGTCGCGGCGGACGGAGGCGGTTTTGACGGTGAGCCCCATGCGTGCGGCGATGTCTGAGGAGCGGTGGCTGGCGGGCCCGAGGTCGGCCATGGCGGCCATGTAGATGCGCTCGGCTTCGGTGGCGGTGTCGTAGCGGTCTCTGAAGAACCGCCGGTCGAGTTCGTCGGTGACGAGCTCGTGCGCGGCGAGCGCGTCCTGCATGCCGATGGGGCTGCTGTCGGCCTCGTTCCAGACGGCCTCTCCCCACTGCTGCAGGAAGTAGGGGTAGCCGTGGGACTGCTCGAGGATGTAGGCAAGCGCGTCGGGCGCGTAGGCGACGTTCTGGCGGGACGCGGGCACGGCGAGCGCCTTGGCGGCCTGCGGTGTCGCGAGGCTGTCGATGGTGCGGAACGTGAACAGCCGCTCGGCGTAGAGCTTGTCCTCCTTGAGCATCAGCGGCAGCTGCGGCAGGCCGGCGCCGGCGATCAGCACGGGCAGCACCTCCTGGCTGATCTGGTGGATGGCCTTGGACAGCAGGCCGAGGTCGGCGCGGCTGAGGAACTGCATCTCGTCGAGCAGCAGCAGCACGCCTTCGCCGTGCTCGCTGGCGGCGCGGCCGACCTCGCCGAGGAGCTCGACGATGTCCACCTCGGGGTCGCCGGAGTCGGCGACGCCGTTGACGGCGTCGAAGTCGATGTTGAAGCGCCAGTGGCCGTCCTCGCCGAGCGTCAGCGTGAACGCCTTCAGCACACCGAACGCGCGGCGCATCGCCTCCCCCGCCTTCCAGCGCTTGTCGAGGTCGCGCAGCGCGCGGTGGCAGAGCTTGGCGACGATCCGCGGCAGCTGCTCGCCCTCGTCGCACTCGACCACGCCCGAGGTGATCCAGCGGTGCTCGCGAGCGATGTAGTTGAACTCGCGGAGCATCACGGTCTTCCCCACGCCGCGAACGCCGTCGAGAATGATGCTGCGGGCGTGGACCCCTTTCCCCAGCCGGCCGAGGGCGACGGTGAACGTGTCCAGTTCCTCCTCACGGCCCGCCAGCACCGGCGGCCGCGAGCCGGCGGCGGGTATGTAGGGGTTGGTTTCCGGGTTCACGCGGGGCCGGCCTCAAAGCCTCTAAAAGGATCTCAAGCAAATTTTAGACCCGATGCTCGAGCCCCACAAAGACCCCCACCAGCCGGTCTAAAACTCTTTTGAGAACTCCTTAGACGCGTCCCGTCTGCTTCGGAGCTCGAGCTGTCGCCGGCGTGGCGCGCGTCGCGGGCTTGCTACGGACGGCTCTTGCCGCGCCCGCCGAGAATCGCGCCTGGCTCAGGCTTGATCATCGCGGTGATCACGCCCGATTCGGGCTTGACCGGCGTAGTGCTCGGGGCAGGTGAGGCTGGCTTGGCGGACATCGATCTCATGCTAGCGCGAGCTGCAGCCCCCACAGAAGGACCTCGGCGATTATCGCCGCCGACGCGAGCGTGAACACTCGCCCGAGCAACTCGATTTGGGTCTCGTTGGTTGCGGAGATTGCGTCGCATGTTTCGGCGAGTCGTCGGTATGCATCTATCGCCCGGTTACCCTCCTCGAGCGTGAGATCGAAGAGCACGCCGCCCGCCGCCAGCGACCTGATCCTCTTGGTGGGCAGCAGCACGTAAAGACTGAACAAGAGCGAGAGCACGAACACGCCGAGTCCGACAAACGCCAGGCCTCGCAGATCGCTGGTGGTCAGCGCGCGAGCTCCAAGAAACGAGACAACGACGGATGTCGCCGTGAGCAGAGCTCCGGTTCGTGCGCGCAGATCACGGACCGCAGCATGCTGTTCGTTCAGCGCGGCACGCGCGATGCTGAACGCGATCCGCGCGATCTCTGGCCGGTGTACTTCTGGTTCTGAGCGTGCTCCGTGCATGTCGCTCGCATGCTGCGTGTGGCTTGGGACATTTCTCTCGGGCGAGAGCTGCGTGTTGTTGGGAGACGCGATGGCGCTCGGCTTCGATAGGACCCCCCAACCAGCCCGTCTAAAACTCTTTTGAGAACTCCTTAGACGCCGCGCGAGCGTCGATGCGCGCCGTGGCGCTCAGCCTTCCTCGACTCCGTAAGGACCTGTGCGCTCGTCAGCGCGAGGAGCAGGTCATCGGGCGCGAACATCGCCGCGCGCACCGTGCGCGAGCTCGCTGATGAACCGGCTCACCCGCACGGTCTCCTCGAGACGCTCCTCCGGGGTCCTCTGACGGTCGCGCGCAGCCCGGGCGCGGTTCGCACGCTCCCAGGCTGAGGCTTGATCGTCGCGCGGATCGCTTCTGGTGCTGAGCGCTCTTCGTGCATGTCGCTCGCATGCTTCGTGTGGTTTGGGACATCTCTGTCGGGCGACTGCTGCGTGTCTTTGGGAGACACGATGGCGTGCGGCTTCGATAAGCCGTCGTGGCGCCGGTCACCACACCTCTGGCGCTCGCTGGACGCCGCGCCCAGCTGCCGACCGTCGTGGGTACGGGACGAGCGTCGTGAGGCCGAGCTTGATCCAACGGTCACGAGCTCCCCTTGGACACCAGTCGAGAAGCGCGCAACGAATTTGTCACATCCTCTCATGGCGACTGCGCGGGGAGGGAGTAGCTTGACTAGCGAGAGAAACGGGAACGGGGTTACATAGCCGAGAGGAGGGGCAGCCTATAAACCCACAGATGGGAGCAGTACGCATGACTGGTGAGCGATATTCGAGCAGCGAGGACCTTCTGGATCGAGACGACGACGGCTCGGGCGAGACACGATTTGGGCGAGCGTCGGAATCGAGCGCGACGAGCGCGATCATGGGCGTGGCGATGGTCGGGCTGCTCGGCGGCGGTCCGCGGCTAGCGATACGCGCGGCGCGCGTCGTCTTGGCCGACGGCTACGGCGCGCGGGCGCGATCGCGTGACGGACGGCTGCGCGGTCGCATTCGCCACCGCGGCGACTGATCCCGACGACGACCTCGTACAAGGATGAACTCGACTTCTAGAGGGGGTGTTGGATGGCGCCTGCCGTTGGCGGTATGAAGACGGACATGCACCTGCCGCCGATCGCCTGGCGCGCCGAGGCGGCGGACGAGCAGATGACACAGCTGGTGTCGCAGGCAGTCAGGCGCGCGAAGGAGGGCGATCGCGAGGCTCTTGGGTTCCTCTACGCGCGCTACGCGGACAACGTGTTCGGCTACGTGCGCAGCATCCTGCACGACCCCCACGACGCCGAAGACGTGACCCAGCAGGTGTTCGCGAAGCTGCTCCACGTGATCGGCAAATACGAGGAGCGCGACGTGCCGTTCTTCGCGTGGGTCCTGCGCGTGGCCCGCAATCTCGCGGTCGACCACATGCGCCACCAGCGCATGATCCCGGTCGAGGAGGTGCGCACGACGACCGAGCTCGGCTCAGACCCGGTGAACGACCGCCGCCTGAGCGAGGATCTCCGCGAGGAGCTTTCGAAGCTACCCAGGGATCAGCGCGAAGTGGTACTGCTGCGCCACGTCGCGGGGTTCTCCCCGCCGGAGATAGCGAGGCTGATCGGTCGCTCGGAGGGGTCGGTCCACGGCCTGCACCACCGTGGCCGGCGGACCCTGGCGGCCGGCTTGGTCGAGCACGGCATCGTGCCCGCAACGACTGGCAGACGAAGCTCCGGCGGTGACGCCGGAGGGCAGGGCGCGCAGGCCCACGAGGTCTAGCGCCGGTTGAGAGCCAGCCTTTTTCGGTACCTGAAACGCGTCATCGAGCGTGAGCGATGCCGTCACCCGTGCGTTGGGGTGCAGTGGGCTCGCTCTCACAGCATCGATCGTCACCGGCGGCTGAACGCGAAGCGCCAGCGTCAGAGGATCGACACACGCCGAGCCGCGTGAGAATCGAGCTGGAGCTCGACGACTTCGCGGCGAGCGCCGTCGAGGAGCAGGCCGCCATGCTGGGCGTGAGGGTCGAGGACGTGGTCGGCTTCTCGGTTCTCTATTACCTGGCCGACCTCGACAGCGGCCGGATCGCGCGCGAGGTTACGACCAGCCCTTACCTCGAACCCGCGGACGAGTCTCCGACGATGACATCTGACGCGAGCGAATCACAACGCCTCGCTTGCGAAGGACGCCTCTCCGCTACGCGGCTCGTCGCGAGAACTAGCCTTTTTTAGTCCTCTCAACGCGCCGTGGAGCGCGAGCGCAAGCGCCCCCTGGACGTTGGTGGCCGATGAGTCCGAATCCCAGCGTCGCAAGCGCGACGGCGATCGATCAGCTGAACGGTTCGAGCGCCGACGGCCGCCTCGGCCGAGGCCAGTTGTCGATGCTCGCTGACGGCGAGCTGTACACGCCCACGCGGCCGCGACGGGAGACCTCGTGCTCGGCGGTTCCCACCCTGCCGATCCTCGGCGTGCCGATCAGCAGGTTGACGGGCGATCAGGCACTCGACGCGATCGACGAGTGGGTGGAGCACGGGACGTGCCAGACCCTCGCGTACGTCAACGCCCACACGCTCAACCTGTCGGTGCACGTGGATGCGCTGCACAGCTCGTTGAAGCGCAGCCGGCTGGTGCTGAACGACGGCGTCGGCCTCAGCCTGGCGGCGCGCATGCGCGGCGAGCGCTTTCCGGAGAACCTCAACGGCAGCGACTTCACGGTTCGGCTGCTGCAGCTGGCGGCCGCCCGGGATTGGGGGGTCTACTTCCTCGGCGGAGAGCCGGGCGTCGCCGAGCTCGCGGCGGCTCGACTCGAAGAGCGCATCGAGGGCCTGCACGTCGTCGACGTATGCCACGGCTTCACCGAGGAGAGCGACGAGCTGCTCGCACAGCGCGTGCGAGACAGCGGCGCGATATTGCTCGTCGTCGCGCTCGGTAACCCGCTCCAGGAGATCTGGCTCGACCACAACCTCGAGGCCACCAGCGCGCTCGTGGGTATCGGCGTCGGAGCGTTCCTCGACTTCACGGCGGGGCGCGTCCGGCGGGCACCGCGCTGGATGAACGCGTTGGGCGTGGAGTGGTGCTTTCGCCTGCTGCAGGAGCCCGGGCGGTTGTGGCGCCGCTATCTCGTTGGCAATCCGGTGTTCCTGCTTCGCGCCTGGCGAGATCGGCAACGATCTGTCTCGACAAAGCGAATGTCAACGTGGCGGGCCGGCTAGAGCTGCCGACAACGACCGCCAGTTCACCTCGGCTGCTCGCGTCACCGACCTATCCCAGGGTCGCTGGCCCTCGTGCTTCTGCACTTGTGCCGCGTCAGTGCATGGACAGCCTTGCGCTATCCCGCGATCGTGGTCACTGGATGCTGGCCTCAAGGAGGAGCTAGGGTGCGAAGCTGGAGCGGAACACGACCGATAAAGGTCATTCATATTGGGCCTCATCCGCTGACAGTCGGCGGCACACAGTCAGTGATGCGTACCATCACCGACTTCAATATTGGCGCCGACAAGATGACCGTCCGGCCGACATGGAACGGGCCAGGGCATCTTCTCAACTGCCAGCTGGTGCGTCGGGCCGCAGGCTCGATCCTTCGCGCTGATTGCGACACCGTCATCCATCTGCACCTGTCGAACGGGGGCGCGTACGTCCGCGACGGGCCGCTAGCTGCACTCGCGCGGGCGCGGGGCCTGCGGGTCGTCATATCCATCCACGGCTTCGACTTTCCCAGCTTCTCCGAGGCTCATCCGCAGCTGGTCGGAGCGATCGTATCGAGAGCGCACGGGATCTTGTGCCTCTCCGCAGAGGCGGAGAGGGCTGTCCACGGGCTCAACTTCCGCGGCGCAGTCCAGACACTCCCCAACCCGGTGACGATCGACGAGCACTCCCTGCCCGCCAGCGCCACCGAGCCGATTGTCCTCTTCGCGGGCACGATCGGCCTACGCAAGGGCGTTGACGTACTCGTCGAGGCTTGGCGACTCCTGCTCGATCGGGGAATAGATGCTCACTGCAGACTCGTGGGGCCAATCGATGACTATCGTCCTCCGACCCTCGATCGGATGTCGGTCGAGCGGCCGGTAGACCCGAGAGCAATCAGGCCGTTGATCCGCAGGTCACGAGTGGTGACGCTGCCTTCGCGAGCCGAGGGTATGCCCATGATACTCACGGAGGCGCTTGCTGCTGCCCGCCCGTTCGTAGCCACTCCAGTTGGTGGCACCGCCGAGCTAGCACCATGTCAGGCGATGCTCGTGCCGGTCGAAGATGCCAACGCGCTCGCCGATGCCATAGAACATTTTTTGACCGATCCAGCATCCGCGGGGCGGGTCGGCGCCCGCTGTCGGGACTTCTGTAGAGAAACGAGAGGACCCGCCGTCATTGACGCCGCGCTGCGAGAGTTTTACGATGCCCTATGACCGGCGTCAGGCGAACAGAGACTGGTGTTCATCTAGGCGGCTCCCAATGAGCCAGCGAATCGCTATCGTGCTGTGGGGCGGCGGAGTCGGAGGCGCTGAGACACTGATGGGGGATGTCGCTATATCCATGCGACAGCGCTCGATCGATGCCACCGTTCTTTGCATCGGCGATTCGATGCCGCTCGCAGACAGGCTTCGTTCCGCTGATACTCCATGCCTGAGCCTAGGCCACCGGCGAGGTTCCACGGTCGCGCTGCATCCACGGCGCTTGGCGAGCACTATCCGAGACCTTGGCTGTAACGGCGCGATCGTCAACGCCGCCGGCTATCTACCACGACTGATTCAACTCGGCGGCTACCGATCCCCGATGCTGGCCGTCGAGCATGGTGATGCGCTCAACCTCCACACTGCCCCTTATCGCCGGAGGCTTCGTGTGCGTGCTGAGCGCTGGCTCTGTGCGAATGGCACCTATACGGATATCGCCGTTTCCGATACGCTCCTCAACGCTTCCACTCGCGCAACCGGCCGCACTAACGCAAGGCGCATCTATAACGGAGTCAACCTGCAGCGCTTTCGTCCGGCGGTACAATCTTCTGGCCAGAGTGATAGTGCCGTCAGGATCGGGCTCGCTTCTCGTCTCGCTCCCGGCAAGGGCGTTGAGATCCTCCTCAGTGCGTGCGCTGCGCTCGGTCTGGCGTCCTCGTGGAGCCTGCATATCGCTGGCGACGGGCCAGAGCGCGCCAAGTTGCGCGCATACGCCCACCATGACCCAACGCTGCGCGAGCGGGTCACGTTCGTAGGAACAGTGACGGATATGCCAAAGTTCTGGGCCACATGTGACATCGCTGTGGTCGCCTCCTCTCGATGGCTCGAGAGCTTTAGCATGGCCGCCGTGGAGGCGATGGCGTGTGGCCTGCCTGTTATCGCGAGCGCAGCTGGCGCGCTGCCAGAGATCTGCGGTGATCAGTGCGGCACCCTTGTGCCAGCTGGTGATGTCGCGGCTCTGACCACTGCATTGACATCCTATATCGCCGATCCCGCTCGGCGCCTCGTAGATGGCGTTGCTGGGCGTGCGCGTGCCGAACGACACTTCGACATCGAGCACATGGTTGATCAGTACCTCGACGCACTTCATGACCCACATTAACGCACGATGTTTGACATACCACGACCAACGCCCGCCTCAAAGCCAAGCAACCGGCCGAGCGCCGAACTTATCGCAGTGGGGACACTGGGATGCCTCGTCGCCGTGTTGCTTGGCGCTGCAAGCGCGGCTCACGACGGCGCGACGATCATCGGTGCTATAGGCGCCCTCTCACTCTGCGCCGCAGCGACCACGCTCTACTCTCGCGATCCGGTTCTCGCGTTTATATGGCTATGGCTGTTTGAGATCTTCAACTCGCCACTGTCGGCCATTCCCGGATATTTTTCCCCGACCGGGGAAGCAATCCGTCAAGCGGATGAGCTCTTGGTAGTGCTCTTTGTCTGCCTGACCTTGTGGCGCACAGCGCGTAGTGATGCTCGACTACCTCCACTTTGGGCCATACTTCCGGGCGTCGGCGTAGCGCTTTTCGGACTCCTTGGTGCCGCCATTCATGGCGTTCCTCTCAAAGTTACGGTGGTCGGCGGTTGGCTTGGGCTAAAGCTCTGGACCATGCTCGTAATCGCCCTGTTGCTTCCGTGGAAGCGCTCAGACGTTGAGCGTGTCTACTCTGCTTTTACCAAGATTGGACTGTTCGTTGCGGCGTTTGGACTGGCGGACTATCTCTCCCATGACGCCATTTCCACGGCGCTGCACATTTCGATCTACGCATTCCAAGCCGGAAGCCTTCGCGGCGAAGCGGCTCACTCAATCTTTCCACACCCGAACGAACTCAGCCTGTTTATGAGTTTGCTGTTCGCCCTGACCTTCGTACGCTTCGCGTCAACCAAGAGCAAGTCTGCTCTCATCCTCGCGCTGTGCTTCGCCGGTTCGGTACTGTTGTCGGCGCGCCTCAAGGGCTTTCTCTCGCTATCCGCCGTGGTCACCATCGTTGCCATCGTCCAGGTAATGGCGACCCAGCGCAATGGCGCGCTGATCCTCTTGGTTGGGGTACTGTTGCTCGGAGGAATATACAGCGTGGAGGGGACTGTCATCACTGAACAGATTTCCCTCTACACATCCTCCGAAACCACGGCACGCGCCAAACTTTACACAACCAGCACACAAATCGCTCGGGATGACTTTCCGCTGGGCGCCGGATTCGGCCGCTTCGCGACCTACGCCTCCCACCTCTATTACAGCCCCGTCTATCAGCAATATGGCTTGAACAACGTATATGGCTTGTCTCGGAAGTATCCTGATTTTATCGACGACACTTCATGGCCAGGCGTGATCGGCGAGACAGGCTATGGGGGCTTCGCTATCTTCGTCGTCGGCCTCGCATGCCTCGTTCTGGTGCTCGCGCGCCGGATGCTAACGGCGACGCCCGACCTACGCTGGATGCCGCTAGCCGCCCTATGCGCGATCGCTGTGCTTCTCGTTGATTCCCTGGGAGACGCCACACTATTCGACTGGCTAGCACTCACCAGCTTTGCGTTGATTGTCGGCCCAGCACTTGGGGCGACTCGGTCCGCGCCGGGAGCGTATCCGTAATGTCCCCGCGCCAATCTCCGACCGCGACTGGGGGGCTCGATCGCGCCAACCATCACCGTCGGTACTTGCGTCACGTTGTGCGTCTGCGCGAGCGCATCACGCTTGTGCAAATGCTTGACCACACACAATGACGCTTGCCATCACAGCGATCGTCGTGTCGTATAACAGCGCGGCCGTTCTTGTGGAATGCATCTGTGCACTACGTGAGCATCTCGGAGTAGATCAGGTGATCGTGGTCGACAACGCGTCACTCGACGAATCAGTGGTGGTGGCCCGTGGTCTTGGAGCTGAGGTCATCGCGAACCGTTCTAATATCGGATTTGGTGCGGCCTGCAATTTAGGGGTGCGGGCCGCCACACACGAGGTCGTGATGTTTGTGAATCCCGACGTTTGCATCACTTCGGCCGACAGAAAGGCGCTTTCCGAGTTCGCCGCACGTACTCCACTTGGGCTCGTGGCGCCGCGGGCACTCGTTGTTGGTGAACCTGGACATGAGGAACTGGGCCTGCGACAAGTTCTGCCCTGGCCGTTTAGCGTCGCTCGCGAGGCCCTTGGACCGATGCTGCCACGCGAGGTGTCCGGTCATCGCGGCGGTGCATTGGGTCTCCCTGGGTCGCAGCGATGGCTGAGCGGGGCGCTGCTTATCGTCGCGCGGTCCGAGTTCATAGGTTTGGGCGGGTTCGACGAAAGACTGTTTCTGTACTATGAGGATATGGAGCTAAGTAGACGTTACCTGAACAGTGGGTTCCCGATCTCGGTTACCGACGCGATCACTGGTCGCCACGCCCTCGGCGGCTCCTCGGGTCCCACGGACGCTCCCAGTGCCACCGTAAGCGCTGCTAGCGCAATGAGCAGTATAGAGGTGGTCGGGATCATCCACGGCTTTCGAAGCGCGCGTTGCGCCTGGATCCTCTACCGCGACGCACGCCGGCTTGCCACTGTCCTTCTCTGGCTCGCTGCGCGAGGCCCACTATCGGCTAGAGGCCAGCGAAAGTTGCGCGAATTTCGGAGTACGCAAGCTGCAGCAACTGCCCTTCTCGCGAACTCTGTTTGCCATTATCCACTTGTGAAGACCTTTTCGCAAGATCTCGATGGATTTTTTCACCGATAGACAGTTTGGTAGATCATGTCTACACTGGTCTGGCCCGGACTGCCTTGTATGGACTGTTACCGAGAAACGGATCCGGTCGTCTATCGCAGGTGCGCGCTAGCCTATCAGTCGCTCGCTCAGCGTCTGCAGATAATAACCCGCCAAGCGGGTGGGGTATAGATGCTCGTCAAAGAACTGAGCCGCATTTAGTCCGATTCTCCGTCGTGCCTTTTCGTCATCGACATAGCGAGCACAGAGGTCGGCAAGATCTGCGAGATCTGAGCGGCAATAGACGATGTGCTCTCGATCTCTAAGCTCGGCCTGCATGACCGCATCGTGACGAGGAGCAACGATGCAACATCCCATGGCCAGGTAGTCGACCAGTCGATGACAAAATGGTCCGTTTCCTGGCATATCAATACACACACGGGCGCGCGCTGCCTCTCGCAGAGACTGCATGTAGAGGGCCAGTGAAGTGCTGCCGGTGAACTCGAATCGGTTCTCGCTCTCTAGGATTGTGACTGCCCGGCTGCGGATCTCGGCCGAAAAGCGCAGGCTGAATCTACCGTAGACATCGAACTTAGGGTCCCTCCGTCGTAGCCCTCGAAGGCGACAGTAGTAGTTGTAGAGAGACGGCTGGCTGGTTACGTAGCCGCCGGGCAAGATCTTCGAATCACCGTAGCCGGAGCGCCGGTGTTGCATCTTGAAGTACACCGATACATGCTCTAGGCAGTCCTCATTGATGAATGGATAGTCATAGTAGTCGAGTGCGACGGGGAATGTCAGATCGCCATAGCCGACGCCGAACACCACGATCCCCTCGTAAGGCTGCGATATCGGTCGTGCCTCGACACGTGCCAACTTGCGTAGGGCTTCCTGAACGGGTCTGACAAAGCTGGCCGCATTGATGTGTTGATACTCCGTCGGCCAGTGGATAGTGGCGATGGTGTTAGGACCCTTCGACTCTGGGCCAGCGGGCGGACACGGCCCGCGCAGGCGCCACGCCTGCTCCGCGCCAAAAGCTCGCCAGGCGGCAGGATCGGATGCCAGCGTTAGGGTTCTTCGGCTGACGATGCGGTTGAGAAAGGCGATATTGCTAGCATACTTGGGGTCGCGCCAGCGTGTCGTGGTGTCCACACTGTCTCGTGAAGCAGCCCGAATCACGGTCGCAGGTAGCCGGGCCGAGTGTGCGCCACTTTTCTCGGGGGTCGTAGCCACTGGTACCCCAGTGTTCAGTGGCTTCACGTCTGCGCGACAACGGTGGACCCTAACCGCGCTCACGCTGAGCACGAGTAGGGCGAAATCAGTCGTTGATCACGTCGCCCTTGGCGACGGTGTTGGTGAGCGGCGATCACCAATGACCCGCGCCGGATTCCCGCCAACGATCGTAAAGGGCTCAACATCTCGAGTCACAACCGCCCCGGCGCCAACAATGGCGCCCTTGCCGATACGCCTTCCCTGAAGGACGATGGCTCGCTCGCCGACCCATGCCCAGTCTTCGACGACTGGCACCTTGACCGGCGTTGTGTTATGAAACCCAACCGGGATCTCGAGGTCGTCGCTGCCCCTGTTCTCCTTGAGGAAGACGCAGTTCGGTCCGACTACCACTCCGTAGCCGAGCCTCGCTCCATAGATACGGCAGCCAGGTCCTATGCTGGACCGATCGGCCATATATATATAGCGGCCGTCTGCGAGAAAGGCGCCCGGGCGTATGTGAATGTGAGCTCCCGCCTCGGCGAGAAACTGCCGGCACAGGAGGCTCCGGATCCAGGTACAAAGCCCGCCACCGGGGAAGCTGAGATCCGGAAGGTGTTGGGCGAATCCGTAGTAGAGCAGCAGGGCGATCCGACGTCTCATAGCGGGAAGGAATAATAGACTACGCACGGTACTCGTGTCTATCACGAGACGAAACGACGAGCTAGGCCGTCGCGTTAAGCGCGAGGGCGGTTCATCCCCCGCCCATGCGCGCCACCCAAGCGCTCGGCCTTCGCAGCGGAGCGTGTGGCACCCGCTGGGATTACCAGGCCCGCAGCCACCAACAGGAGACATAGGCGCAAAACGGCGCCCAAATCTCCACCGGCAGGACGACAGGTATTCCAGCGTCCGCGGTGAGCCCTTGAGGACGACTCGCGCTAGACTTCTACCCGCATGGAGTGCACGACGTTGGTCTCGGAGGTCAGAAGCACACGGATCGGGTTCGGCTGCGCTGGCCTTATGCGCGAGCCGTCCACCGGCAAGCGACAGCGCCTGCTTCACGAGGCGTTCGACGGCGGCATCAGACACTTCGATGTCGCACGCATGTATGGGCTGGGCGCAGCCGAGGCAGAACTTGGACGGTTTGCGAGAGGGCGTCGGGACGGTATGGTCATTGCCACCAAGTTCGGTATCCAGGCGGCGTCAGCGCCGAGGCATTTCGCGCGCGTTCAGAGTCCGGCCCGCTGGCTTTTGTCACGTCAACCGGCGCTGCGCAGATTCGTCAAACGGCGTTCGGATCTACTCCACCGCCCGCATCGCTACGACGTAGCCACGGCGCGCGCGAGCCTCCAAGCGAGCTTGCGGGAGCTGAAAACCGACTACGTAGACGTGCTGTTCTTGCATGATCCATCACCGACTGACCGGGTCGACGTTCCGGAGCTTTGTGGTTACCTAGAAGAAGCGCGACAGGCCGGCTACCTACGCGCTTGGGGCATCGCTGGCGAGCCGACTCCATGCGTGGCGATCAAGCACTCTCTCCCTACGCGGGCGATCGTGCAGCTACGCGAAGACATCTTCTCACGCACCACAGAGCTCTCCGATGGGCTCGAGCCACTGATTACGTTCGGCGTCTTGAGTACTGCGCTCGCTCGCATTCTCACCCACCTCGAGCGTAACCCTGAGCGCAGGCGGCAATGGTCTGAGAGCATCGGCATCGACTGTTCCTCGCCCGACACGCTTGCCTCGTTGCTGCTCCGAGACGCCCTGCGTGCGAATCAAAGCGGAGTGGTGCTGTACAGCACAACCCGACCCGAGCGCCTGCGCGGGCTTGACGCCATCGTCTGCTCCGCACAAATCGACGTCGATCCTGTACTTACCGAGTTCCGGCGCCACGTGATCGCCGAGCTGACGCCTCTCAGTTCACCGGACGATTAGGCCGTGCGCAGAGATTCCACGACTATACTCTCCGGGTCGCACCTTGAGGCGGACGTGGCGGTGGTCGGCGCCGGACCGGCCGGAATCGTCGTCGCCTTGGAACTGGCTCGCGGGGGCCGTCGCGTGCTTCTGATCGACAGTGGTGGTGACGATGTGAATGCGGACGTCCAAGGGCTGGGCGAACTCTCGGGGGAAGACCCCGCACACGTGTCGATGTCCCTCGCCACCAGCCGGAGGCTAGGAGGGGCCTCCAACCTTTGGGGCGGGCGCTGCGTGCCGTTTGATCCGATCGACTTCGCGCCCCGCGAGATAGTGGGCGATTCCCGCTGGCCAGTTGCCTACGAGGACCTTGAGCCCTACTTCCTGCGAGCGTGTGACTGGTGTGTGTGTGGTGACGCGATCTTCAACGCGCGCGACATCCGTAACCTTGCCGGGCACTCGCTCGTTCCAGGCTTTACTGATGGGGATGTTCTCGCCTCCTCGCTCGAGCGGTGGTCGCTGCCCACCAACTTTGCCCGTCAGTACCGGGCTGCGCTAAAAAATACGCCGGGATTGACCGTCGTGACCAACTTGACCTGCACGGAGGTGGTCTGCGACCCTTCCCAACCGAAGGTGCTGCACCTCCGTGCGCAAAGCCTCGACGGGCGCTTGGTGACCATATCGGCGTCGGACTACGTGCTCGCCTGCGGCGGATTGGAGGTCACACGCCTGCTCTTCGCGTCCAATCGCGTGTACCCTGAGGGGCTGGGCAACCATTCCGGCCATCTTGGGCGTTGGTACATGGCCCACATCGAGAGCCGGATCGCCGTCGCCCTCTTCGCGACGCCCCCGAGGGAGACGATCTTCGGCCACGAGCGCGATCACGGTGGTGTCTATGTTCGCAGGCGGCTCACCTTCTCGCCCGAGCATCAAGCGGCTGAACGGCTGTCGAACGCAGCCATGTGGTTGGTGAATCCCGAGGTCAGCGACCCATCGCACGGAAACGCGATCTTGTCGTTCGTCTATCTCGCCCTGGCATCTCCGATGGGGCGATTCTTCGTTGCGGAGGGGATCCGCCAAGCTCACATCAAGAATGCCCGGCAGTCCATCCGTCCGCATCTCACGAACATCCTCGGCAATATCCCCTCCACCGGTCGCTTTGCTGTCTCGTTTGGATATCGCCGCTTCCTCAAGCGTGGTCGCAAGGTGCCAGGCTTCTTTGTGCCAAGCGCCACAAATGTATACCCCTTGCTTTATCATGGCGAGCATCTACCCCACTACGAGAGCCGCGTCGAGCTCGCACCCGAGCGCGACGCCCTTGGCGTGCCCCGCCTCAGAACCCGCCTGTGGTTTGCAGACGAGGAAATCACGCAGGTGGTTCACGCGCACCGCTGCGTGGATCGCTATCTGCGCGAGCACGGAATCGGTCACCTCGACTATCTACACGCTGATCCCGAAGCAGCAGTGCGAGCACAACTCTTTGGCGGCTACCATCAAGCAGGTACTACCCGGATGTCCGCTCTCCCCGAGCACGGAGTGGTCGACAGCAATCTAGCAGTGCACGGGTTTCGTGACCTCTACGTTGCAAGTAGTTCCAACTTTGTGACCTCTGGGCAAGCCAACTCAACCTTTATGATTCTTGCCTTCGCAGTCCGACTAGCCGATTATCTAAGCCGCCACCATGACGCGGCGGTGAACAATCTAACCCACACGAGGGGCCTCTACTAGCCCACGCCGCACGCGCCCAACCCGCGACAGCCGTAAACGACCCATTTGCGATCGTTCGGGGCAACTCTGCCGACTGCTTACGGCTCCTCCCAAAGGGCCGCTGACGCGGGGCCGGACGTTCGTGGGCCGTTACGATCTTGTCCAGGTAGTGAGCCACGGAATGCGGGTTCCCAGTGCCTTCTCCAACGCCTCGCTATCCTGGCGAAAGTGGGCGACGAGTTGACTTCGGGCGTTCGGCGCCATCCCTTCGTCCCCGCTGTCCCGCTCCCTGCGCGCGTTCCATAGTTCGACTCGAAAGCCCGCTACACCAAAGGCCCGATCGATCTTGTCTCGGATGCTTCCGGGCAGGGCGCGCCACATCGCACGCACGGACGCCGCGTGCGTGAGTCGCCCCTGGAGTGCGTAGAGGTCGAGCCCATCGATCCGTCTTTCAGTAGCCCCGGTGCGATAACGAGTACTCAGATTGTCCGGCACGAAGTCGTCAGAAACCCCAATGAAGCGGTATGCATCGGATATCACTTCGGCCGGCCGCTCGGCGAGTTCGTCGGAAAAAATGACCTTGAGCTGCTCACGAGCAAACACCCGGAGAAAGCCGTTGAGAACGCGGAAGTACTCGCCATTAACGATATAGCTATTATTGATCATTGGGGTCACGCGCGCGGTCATCAACGCGCTAGGCTCCAAGAGCTGAGCAACGGCGTCGTCGAACGTGCGCGACTCGGCTTTATCCAGCACTGCCATGCGATAATGAGAGTACGAGCGCTGGACGGGATCTCGGAGGACACAAATCAGTCTTACGTCGGGGAGAAGCTCCTTAATGCGATTTGGCACAATCTCCTCAAGGGTACCGTTGTGAAGCGGTGCGCTCGACAAGTCCGCATATTCGCCCTTGGAGAGATCACCGAATGGTGTCCCGTCCATATACGCTACGGAAGCCTCCCCACACGCCGCACCAGGTTGCGCTCCTAGCAAGATGGCCTTCACGTACCGTTCTGTTCCGCGCCGGTAGTTTCGTTCCGTGCTGAAGAACGCCATCTCCTTCTGCTGGGGCATGTGAATCTGCGGATGACGCCGCAAATACTCAAAAAGCGAGGTCGTGCCACTCTTCTGTGCGCCGATGATCAGGAACTTGATGCTCGCCATCCGTACATCATATCTTGCTTGGCAGGTGCATCGCCGTCGTTTGCTGGCTCACGAGCGAGAAATCCGCGCAAGCCGATATAACCGTGAACGTGTACCCGCACGGCCTGCCACAGCGTGCAGCCCACGGTCGGAGCAGAGGCGAGATGTCCTGCTACTTTCGTACGGGCGAGGCCTGATCGAGACGATTAGTCAGGATGAGCAGGTGTTCGCGACCGGACCTGAAGGGGTCGTGCATAGCGCTCGCGCTAGTGAGCGCTCGCTGCACCCATCCGGATCGCGTGTTCCCTGATCCGCAGCCTTCTGGTCGGAGCGGAAGAGCTCGATGTGGCCGTACTCGGGCTGGTTGGGGCGATCGCGTTCGACTGGCAGGAGCCTGCATGGCTTGGTCTCGCTGTTCTGCTACCGACCACACGCTGGATTTGCCGGAGCATTGTCGGTGGTGTGCGGGGGCGCGGACCTGTGGTGCGGTCGATGACACGCTCTTCGCGGAAGAAACGGCTCTCGAAGGCGTTGTTGTAGTGCTCGATTGTGCGATTCGATTGAGCCGTCGCCGACCCGCCACGCTGCGGACCGGTGTCGGGCGGCCGGCGTCGTAGCTTCGAACATCATAGGAGTCATCTTAGTGAAGTCGGGACAAGCATCTAACGTACTGGCAAGCCTCATGATCTGTAGAATAACGACCGTGTTGCCACGAAACTTGCGTTGCGCCCTGTGGTGAGTAATCGTATCGTGTCAGGATCGGTGTCGTCTATCTCGCAGGACCTGGTGCTGTTTCCGTGAAGGTCGGCTTCTACAGTCCGAGTCTTCAGATTGCCGGAGGAGGCGAGAAGTATTTCCTCACCGTCATGGAGGAGGCAGTTAAGCGATCGCAAGACGAGGTCATCCTCATGTCGCCCACCCCTCCGAGCCCGGGCGACTGGGAGAGGCTGGGCATCGCCGTAGCACCTGAATCGTTCAGCTGGCGTCGCACAGCGGATCGGACACTCATTAGGGGAACACGAGATCTCGATCTGTTTGTCTGCATGAGACTGGTCCCCCCTCTCAGCCATGCCGCCCGGTCGGTCGCGATCGTACAGTTTCCCGCCCGGGACCTGTTCACGATACGACACTCTCGCAGCCCTCAAGCCGCAGCTCGGGTACTCAGGGATGCTCTCGAGCGGTGGATCGTGTCTGCTTACGACCTCATCGTGTGCTATTCGGACTTTGTATGGCGCTACGCCGCAGCGTATCTCGGCCGTTCCGACGCTGTCGTTATCTCACCTCCTGTCGACCCTGCGACCGCCACGTGGCCGAAAGAGCCGCTCATCCTCGGGGTCGGGCGCTTCACCGAGATGAAGCGCCAGGACGTGCTTATCGATGCGTTCCACCAGCTACTGCGATCGCTGCCAGCAGACACCCCGTGGCAACTGCATCTCGCGGGAGGCCTTAGCCCAGACGCGGATCCACAGCAGTATATGGCCCACCTGCGACGCCTCGCCGATGGGTTGCCCGTGGTTTTTCATCCGAACGCATCGCTCGCGACTCTTCGTGGACTGTATGAGCGCGCCTCGATCTTCTGGCACGCCGCCGGACTCGACAGCGAGCATATCCCTATAAGACAGGAGCACTTCGGAATCACCACGGTCGAGGCGATGAACCATGGATGCGTTCCTGTCGTAATTGCGCTGGGCGGCCAGCCCGAGATCGTGACCGACGGCATCAATGGACGACTGTGGCGATCTCTTGACGAGTTGGTCGCCCAGACGCTCGAGCTGATCTCTTCACCGCATCAGCGTGCATCATTGGGTCGGATGGCGGCCAGGAGTGGTGAGCGCTTCGCCATCGAGCGCTTTCGCCAGCAGGCTCGAGAGATCATTCTGCCATCCGTAGCCAGCCGGTCGCGCAATTTCAAACTATGACCAGCAGTTCGCCTCCGGCCGTCAACAGAGTCAGTACGAATGCATCGGATGCTGGGGCGTCCGGGGCTTCGGCCAGCCATCTGGTGTCCTCTTACGGTTTGCTCGTCATCGCGAATCTCACGTGTCAGGCCCTGGGATTCGTCGGGCTTGCCGTGGTCGCCCGCCGGGTCGGCCCGCACGATTTGGGTGCATACGGGTTCGCGAACAACCTCTCAAGCTACTTTACCCTGCCACTGATGGCTGGCATGGCGGTCGTGGGCATACGAGAACTCGCGACCGCAGATGATGACTCTCGCGGCCGCGTAGTTGCCGAAGTCCAAGCTCTGCAGGTGCTCAATGGTGTCGTTGCCTACGTTTTTTTGCTCGCACTCGTGCCTCTACTCACCGCCGACCCCCTATCACGCGCGTTGCTGCCACTCACGGGCCTGCCGCTGATCATCAATGCTGCCGAACTCGGCTGGGCGATGCAGGGAATGCAAAACCTGAGGCCGCTCGCGCTGTATCGCGTTCTCGGACAAATCGCCTACCTCGCAGTGTTGCTAGCAGTGTTGACAGGGGGCGCCGCAGGGACGGAGCGCTATGCGTTGTGTAACGCGCTTGGGTTCGGCGTCACAACTATATTGACGATCAACTACGTGTGGCGACGTCTGGGCGCGCGCATGGCGAAGACCTTGGCCGCGCCACGACGCCTGTTCCGGCAGTTCGGCAAGCGCGTACGTAGTAGTCTTGCCGCGTCGATTTCGTTGACGATGATCATGATTTATTACACCATGGACTTTGTGCTCCTTGGCTACCTGCGAGACGACTACGCAGTCGGTGAGTACACAGCCGCCTCTAGGCTCCCCCTGGCAGTAACAGCGTTGGCCTCGCTCTGGGTCACGGTCTTTTATCCCCATGCAGCTCGACTGTTTCATACTGATAGAGACCGCTTGAGGCGTCAGGTTGGAAGATTCGCGACCGTCTCTCTGTTGGTGGGGCTCCCACTCGTGCCTCTGGGCTTTATCATGGGACATCAGATCATGGCGGCCTTGTTTGGACGCGCCTACGGGTCGAGCGGCACGGCGTTCGCGATTCTGCTCTCGTCTTCAGCCGCCGCGCTACTGAATGCCAATATCGGGCAGATCCTATTGGCTGCCCGTGACGACCGCGCCTTCTTGCTGAGCGTCACCGTGGGCGCCATCCTAAATCTCTGCTTGAACATTGTGCTCATCCCACCGCTCGGCGTCACGGGCTCGGCACTGGCTACCCTGTTTGCCGAGTGCACTGTGATCGCGCTCGTGGCACTGCGCTTTCAGAGCACGATAGGACGTATAGAGTTCGAGTGGGGTAGATTGATCCGTGCGGCATTCGCCCTCGGCGGCACCGTCGCTCTGCTGCTGTCGTTGAGATCCGTTACTCCTTGGTGGGGCACGCTGCTCGCGAGTGGTGTAGCGTACGCGATTCTCCTAGTTGCTGTGCGCGCCGTCATGATCACTGAGATCAGGCAGGTCTTGCGAGACAGAACTTAGTTAGGTTCCCAACGGCTCCGTGAGTGAATCATCGTGGGAGTGGCACGCGTCTGGCCTCAACGTTGCGTCGCGTTTCCCGTGCCGGGATGAACACAAGCGTTAACCGGCGTGCCGGATTGGGCGCATCTCTTTGGTGATAGAGGCGCCTCGCCATGTGGCCGGCAGGGCGGTGTCCTCCCGGCATGCGACTTATGGTTCCGGATGTGGTCCCTTGTCGCATTCGACGGGTGCTCGCGGATGCCACGGGGTTCGGTCATGAGGACGGCCTACGCTCGCGATAGGCGGAGGCCTCGTCGCGGTGCGGTGGGAAGATCCGGCTCTGGAGAGGGCGAGTCGCCGCTGCATCAGCCCGAGCGTAACGCTAATGTGCGCAGCGCGGCAGCTCGGGCCGGCAAACACCAGAGCACCCCGCCGAGGACCGTCAGGCCACCCGAAAGTCCAGATATTCAGGGCGAATAGCTGCGCTCGACGATTGGTCGGGGAGTTGAACCGCCGAACACGTGTTTGAAACCCGCCGTTTAGCTACAGAAAGCCGGCGGAGCGGCCGATCTGCCCGGAAATGGCCGATCGACCGAGCGTCCCTCTCTACACGCGGGTTTCGCGACGGCGACTCGTAGCGATTGCGGTTGGTCTGACTATGGCGTCAACCTTCGCAGTCGCGCCACAGACGGTGCGCGCCGCACATGCGCGAACTTCCAATCGGCCCTGCGATCCAGCCGTGGTCGTAGCATCAAGTCACGTTGCCGAAGCCTATCGGCACCTGGTGGTCGGCCAGCGCTCGCGCCTCCAACGCGACAGCGCGAAGCTTACGCGCTACCGCCGAGCGGGCCGGCGTGCCCGACTTAGCCGCAGCGTGATCGGGAGAACCAACGCCGAGATCCGGCTGCTCGAGCATGACTTGGCGTGCGAGACTCGGTATGTAATGAGCTCGCCCACCCAGTCCGAACCGCCCACCAATCCAGATCGATTGCCCTCTGAACTATCCCCGCAAGCGCCCCCACTTTCCGCGCTCGCATCAGCCAAAGAACTCTCGATTGCTGTAAGCGGCAATCACCTCGTCGACGCGAGCGGTCAGCCCGTGACGCTGCATGGTGTGGACATCTCCGGGACCGAGTGGCAATGTCTTTACGGACAAGCATTTTACGGCCCCAGCGATAACGCGAGTATCGCCGCTATGGCCGACTGGCACATCAACGCGGTGCGCATACCCCTCAACGAGGACTGCTGGCTAGGGATCAATGGCGCGCCGACCGACATCGAAACGTATCATAACGAAATAGCCGAATACGTAAAGCGGCTCAACGCCCACGGGATGTATGCCATTCTGGACCTACATTGGAGCGCACCGGGCACCATATTGTCACATCTAGGGGCGGGCTTCGAAGGGTACTTCGAAATGGCCGACGAGAGTCATTCGCCAGCCTTTTGGGCGTCGATAGCCTCATACTTCAAGAGTAATCATGCCCTTCTCTTCGACCTCGTTAACGAGCCCAACGACATCTCGTGGAGCTGCTGGCGCAATGGGTGTATCGCGCCTCGCGGGTATCAAACCGCTGGAATGCAGCAGCTCGTCGACGCCGTACGCGCGACGGGCGCGACCCAGCCAGTCATGGTCGCGGGACTCGAAGACGCTGCGGAGGCCGGCAAAGCCTGGCTCGAAAACCGACCTACCGACCCCGGTGGCCAACTCGTCGCATCGGTTCACGTATACTCCCAGGCCAGCATCAGTCACTTTAATACGAACATAGGTACCGTTGCGGCTCAGTTCCCCGTGGTCGCTGGTGAGATCGGCGAGATGGACTGCGCCGACGAGGATATTAATGCGTTCCTACCGTGGGCAGACTCACACGGCATCTCATATCTGGCGTGGGCCTGGTACGTCGGAGAATGCGCTAGCTACCCCTCGCTGATAAGCAGCTACAACGGTACGCCCACCAACTTCGGCATAGGCTACCGAGAACACCTCCTGGCGACCTTCCCCGCCCCGTAGGCACACCTCCGCGTGCATCGCGACCGTGCCGTCGATATGGCGACCGGCACTCTACCTCGTGCTGGGCATCAATGGACCGACTCGCCACCGGTCGGAGTTTGAGGAGGGTGTCGGGGCATTCGAGACACCCCTATACTTGTTTCCGTGTCCAGCGGCTACCATTGGGGCTAAATGCTACCGAATCCAGCGCGGTGATTTTGCGTCCCAAGCCTGCTGCACGAAGATATACCGTCTTGCTGCCATTGGGAGGATTGTGCTGTCTACTGGTCGCTGGGCTCGCGGTGTTCGCCCTCCACGCCGGACACAGAGCGAGATATCCGCCCACGTCACTCATCGGCGCACCTACGGTAGCCGAACCGTCGATCGCTGTGCGGGGCAACCATCTCGTCAACTCTAACGGCCAGGTCGTCGCCCTGCATGGCGTCGACATCTCGGGCACCCAATGGCAGTGCCTATACGGGCACGCGTTCTACGGTCCCAGCAATTCTGCCAGCATAGCCGCTATGGCTGCCTGGCACATTAATGCCGTGCGCATACCCCTCAACGAGGACTGCTGGCTTGGGATCAACGGAGTCCGAATGGGGGCGCACGCCTACCGCAAGGCTATCCGTGAATATATTCACCGGCTGCGCACGCATGGCCTGTACGCGATCCTTGATCTACATTGGGCCGCCCCTGGAACTATTTTGTCGCATATTGGGGCGGGCTTTGAGGGCTTTTTCGAAATGGCCGATGAGAGCCACGCGCCGGCATTCTGGGCGTCAGTAGCCTCATACTTCAAGGATGATGATTCCGTCCTCTTTGACCTCTTTAACGAGCCCAACGACATATCCTGGAGCTGCTGGCGCAATGGGTGTATCGCGCCTCGCGGGTATCAGACCGCTGGAATGCAGCAGCTCGTCGACGCCGTACGCGCGACGGGCGCGACCCAGCCAGTCATGGTGGCAGGGCTCGAAGACGCTGCGGAGGCCGGCAAAGCCTGGCTCGAAAACCGACCTACCGACCCCGCCGGCCAACTCGTAGCGTCGGTTCACGTATACGGCCAGAGCGGCGTCAATCGTTTCGCTGCCAATATCGGCATCGTGGCGGCTCAGTTTCCCGTGATCGTAGGCGAGCTAGGAGAGATGAACTGCGCCGATGACGGTCTTAATACCTTCCTACCGTGGGCAGACTCACACGGCGTGTCGTACCTAGCATGGGCCTGGTTCATCGGAGGATGCGCCAGCTACCCGTCGCTCATAAGCAACTACAACGGAACGCCCACCAACTTCGGTCTTGGCTACCGCGAACACCTACTGGCAAAGTTTCCAGCCCCATGACGGCAGAAGAGCACAGAGCGTCAGGTACTGACAGTCGAACGCGGCTGGGTCGGCGAGGAAACACCGTTGTCCGAGGAGCCAGGCTGAGACGAGTCTGTCACTTCAACTGGATCGTACGCGACGAAGTCGCGGCTCCTGAACCCGGAGCGGTTTGCGACGACACCGAGTAGCGCGCTGCTGTTGTCAAGAGTTTGTCTCAGTCGCTCGGCGATATCACTTCTATCGCGTCCAATAGCGCCCACGATCACGATCCCGTCGACCCTGCGCAAGAGGGGGAAGGCGTCCGAGACGGCTGTGAGCGGTGGCGTATCTACAATGACGAGGTCATATTTGGCCCTCGCCCCTTCAAGCACGGCGTCCATCGCGTCGCCTTCGATGAGTTCACCTGGACCGGAGGGATACACGTTGCCGGCCGCCAGGACATCCAGTGTCCTTGTTGTAACTCCATCGCTCGATGGTGCCGCTAGCGCCACCGACTGAGTCGCCTCGCCCATCGGAATGTTGCCGGTCAGCACTTCGCTCAGGCCCGGTCTTGGCTGAAGTCCGAGTTGGCGGGCGAGGGTCGGGCGCCGGAGGTTTGCCTCGAGGAGCAGCACGCGTGCGCCAGTCCTTGTGGCGGCCGCAGCCAAATAAAGGGCGATTGTTGTGTTGCCGTCACCCGGTGCGGCCGAGGTAATTAGAATCGCGCGTAGATGACCATCCGTATCACGCGAGCGGAGATGGGCGAAAATCATGCTAAACGTCTCGGCCTCGGCCGGTGGCAGCGCGGTCCACGTGCTCCCGTCGCCCTGCGAGTTACGCGCAATTGATTGGCTCTCGCGCACAATGCCAAGCAGAGGGACGCTGTAAAGCTTTGCCAGATCCTCCGGCTCTCTGATCCGGTGATCGAGGTGCTCAAGCAAGAATATGAGACCAATACCAACGAGAAGACCAAGAGCCCCGCCGATGATAGTGTCGCGCTTCGCCCTTGGAGAAGAGGGACCGGTAGGTGTTAGCGCGGGGCGACCGACCTTGACGCCGTCATACTGTAGTTCGGCCAGCAGGCTCAGCGACTCCGCGCGGTTCTGAAGATCCACGGCGGCGGTGCTAAATCTTTGCGCGCTCGGAATCGCGGCCAGCTGCTTGTCAACTAGCGTGGCCGCAGCCTTGAAGTACCGGCGGTTGCTTATCCGTTGTTCTTTGACGAACTCGCTAACATACGTGTTTGCGATCTCGGCCGCAAGCGAACGAGAGGCCGTAGACGCAGAGACAGCAACGACGCTTGATTCTCCGGTAAAGCTCGATTCTCCCTGCTCGGAGATGCTTAGGCTTTCGCCGATTTGTTGTGGGGTCAAGCCTTTGCCCAGCGCGCTTGCGGTCGTTGCCACAACGTTGCCAGACGCAACTAGTTTGAGGTCGTTGTTTTGTTCAGCCTGCGGACTAATGTTGCTTGAGAGTCCGGCAATCTCCTGGCTAAACTCATTGCCTCTAAAGAGCAGCAAGGCGGTCGCCGTGTACGTCTTGGTCTGGTGCTTAGAAATCGCAAAGGCGGCCCCAGCTCCGAGGACAAGGCAGAGCGGCATCCAAAACCAACGACGACGAATGATGCCTAGTGTCCGCTCAAGATTGGATCCGACGGAACCTTGCTGCACCGGCACGCCCCTTTCACGATCCTGCGCTTCTTTGAAGCCGCTGCCCATCTGGCCGCCGCGTATGGCGCTTCTGACCAGTCCTCGTTATCATACGGTACCGAGCGCAAGGTGCCGTGCGCCGGCTCCGACGAAAGATCTGGGTGCAGCTTTCACCATGCCATCCTCGCGTCCTCAAGATGACACGGTTCTGGATCGTCTCCGCGCCTTGAGACGCGTGAGGGCACTGAGCCGGACTGCCGGCGTGAGGGCCGAGCGACAGCTCATTTTGTTTGGCGCGAGCACCGCCCTTCGTCGGTCGGAAATGAATGCTCGGGCCGAACAACTGATGGCTGACGTCGACTGGGAGCGGCTCACGGTCACGCTCCGCCAGCGCCGGCTGTTGCCCACGTTGGGGCCGCGCATCTGCGGGTTGACGGGGGGGAAGGTGAGCGAGGACTTCGCTGCAGCGGTGGAGCAGGCGGTTGAGAGGGGGCGTCGGCATGGCACGCTTTTGCAATTGGTCTGTCTCCGGGTGATGAGCGCTCTCGCAGATGCCGAAATTCAATCGGCGCCATTGAAGGGTCCTCTGCTGGCCGAGATGATCTACGGTGATGTCGGCCGGCGTCTTTCCAACGACGTTGACGTGCTCGTGGCACCGGAGCAGTTGTACGACGCGGTGAAGGTGGTTCGCGGGCTTGGTTATGCTGCTCCAGCCGACTATGTGGAAGATTCCGGGCTGCCCATGGTGCACTTCGCACTTGCACCTGGACTCGCAGGGCTTCCGCCAGTGGAGCTTCATTGGCGCACTCACTGGTATGACCGGCACTTTGCACGCGAGCGACTGTTGCCTCCCACTAGAACCTCACCTGCTGACTGGCGGCCGGCGCCGGTTGACGAGCTTGTCTCGCTTCTGCTGTTTTACGCGCGCGATGGATTCGTGGATCTGCGCCTAGCTGCCGACGTGGGCGCCTGGTGGGATGCGTTTGGCAGCGAGGTGCAGCCGGGAGCGCTCGTCGGGTTGCTACGCACCTATCCTGCGCTCGCACGCACCGTCGTGGTGGCAATGACCGCGGCCGAGATGACGGTGGGCCTACCCACGACACAGATCCTAGGAGACGCGCCCAGGCTGAACCTTCGTGATCGCATGGCGATACGGCTAGCCAACCCAAACCCGGATACCAGACGGTCCCAGCTATACGCTGATATGGGATTGATTGACGGGCTACTAGCCCCTCCTGGCGGCTTCGGCGCGTTCGCACGACGCCAAGTATTTTTGCCGCAGGAGGTTTTCGACGAACGCGCAGAACACATAGCGGGCTGGCGCTCGAAATCCCGCTTCGGCTACAGCGCGCGCGCCCTGGCCCGCTTCGCGTTTGCAATGACTCGCCTGCTGCGCAGTCCCGAAGTACTGGAATGAGCCTCATGACGTAGTGGATGCCGGCTCCACCGGCTCGCCACCGAGCCCGAGAATCCCCATCCCCAGACCACGATCGGGATCGAGGATCAGGCTCACGGCCTCGTTGCGCGACCGCACTCCGAGCTTCCCGAACGCGGAGGACAGATGGCTCTTGACGGTGCTCTCCGCCAGAAACAGCGTCGTGGCGATCTGGCTGTTCATGTAGCCCATCACGACCAGCCCGAGAATCTGCTTCTCGCGTGTGGACAGGACCGGCGGCTGCACCTGTCGCCAGTGCTCCCTCGGCACGCATATCTGGCCGGAGCGCACAGCTCGTAGGCAGGGACCCAGTCCGCGGGCGAGATCGTCATAGACGATGACGCCTGCCGCGCCGCCGGAGAGGGCGGCCCTAACCTCCCAGCGCTGGATGCTTGCGCACACCACCACGACCGGCGACGGTGCGAAGCGCTTGCTCAGCGGCTCGATCAGGCCGGGCATCGAGGAGATCGTGTCCTCGACCCACACGATCACAGCCGCGGGAGCGACCGATCCGCCGTCGTCCACGGCAGCCTGCACCGATTCGAAGGACCTCGGCGAGAGCCCCTCCCGCGCCAGGGCCTCGACGATCGCCTCGCGCGGCGCCGCGACGGCGATCACGGCGACCGCCTCCTGCGCCGCGTCGACCGTGAACGTGCGTGCGACCTGTGCGCCGGGCTTGGACATGCCCACCAACGCACGAACATGCGCCGGACTTCCAAGCCGTACTACCTACGATCGACGGTGCGCGGGCTAGCGATCAGCACCGTGAGACACGTCAGCCGCCCGGCGGGCGGCTGACGGCACTGCGGTCAAGCTTTGAGACGTCTACCGCAAGGAGCCGCGGGTCAGGGCTTCGATCCAGGCGAGGTGCAGCCGGTGGCGTTGCTCGGACCGACGCCGTATCCGCCAACGAAAGCGCCGTAGCCCAGATCTCCCCCGCTGCCGCCGAGGCACGCCGCGGTGAGCTCTTGCAGATCGCCGTAGTCGACAACCTTGGGCGTCTCGTACGCTGTGGGTGTCATCTGATCGTCCATGTCAACGGTCCTTATCGTTCGAGTCTGCCCGCCTACTGCCGAGCACCAGATCCACTGGATTCAGAGTAGAGGAACCGCTCGCCCGGTCAAGGTGGAAAAACGTACGAGCCAGCCGCGCCGACCGGCGCGCCGGCCCCGAGGTTCACGCACGCGGGGCTCGGCTGCAGGCCGCCGGCGAGCGAGAAGCCGCCCGGATCGCGCTGGGCGCGCAGCCAGCACTCGGCTGTGACCAGCCTCCAGACCTGGTGCATCCACGTGAAGGCGCCGGCGCGCTCGCGCGATCCGGTGTCGAACAGCGCGCGCCGTACGTCCTCCTGATCGACGTACGCGGCGAGCTCCGCTCCGGGCTCGGTGATCAGCCTGCGCACCGCCATGCCGTCGGGCCCGCTCAGGCAGTCCACGATCAGCGACTCGAACCACGCCTTCGCCGGGCGCAGCCGCACCGAGTCTGGCAGCAGGCCCGCCATGCTCGCGCGCAGCAGCGGCCGGTTGCGGTGGGGGTCGAGCGACGCCTCAGGCGGCTGGCGCAGCGCCAGCTCGAGCAGGTCGAGGTCGAACAGCGGGTGGCGCGCCTCGAGGCCCGCGAGCGCCGCGCGCCGGCGCTGGTGCTCGAAGACGCCCGTCTCCTCGACGCCGCGGGTGAGGCCGTGCGCGGTGTGCGCCCACCAGCGCGGGCCGTCCAGGCGCTTCCACTCCAGGGGATCCTCCGAATCCAGCAGGTCACGGCGCGCGCCCGCGAGCAGCCAACGCAGCGATCGCCCACGGGCAAGGCCACGACGAAGGAGCTCGTGCGGCCCATATGGGATCGCTCCAGCCAGCCCCAGCTCCCCCAGCACCCGCGCCACCTGGCGGCGCGGTGGCCGCTCGCCCGCCCCGGGCAGCTGTAGCGCCAGCGCGAGCGCCTCGCGCGGGTGCCCGCCGCGCAGGCGGTCGGCGAGCACATAGGAGCGCGGGCCGAACAGCTCATCGCCGCCGTCGCCGCCAAGCGTGACGTTGACGCCCGCCGCGGCCATCGCGCGCAGCAGCGGCAGCACCCAGAAGTCGCCCCAGCCGAGCAGCGGCGCCTGCCACGCCCGCTGGTACTCGAGCGCGCTCGCGAGCAGGCCGCCGGCGCGCACCTCAGCGGTGATGCCCGGCAGCGACAGCGCGTCCCTGAGCTCGTCGATCAGCGCCGACTCGTCCACCGCGGGGTGCTCCGGGAAGACCCCCGCGTGAGCCGAGACCCTGCCGGGCGCCTGCGCGGCGGCGAGCGCCGCGACCGACGCCGAATCGAGGCCCCCGCTCATCAGCACGCCCGTCTCGCCGTCGGGATCGATGCGCCGGCGCACCGCGAGCTCGAGCGCCGCGCGCGTCTGCTCAGCGAGCTCGTCCATCGCCAGCGTGTGCGGCTCCACGAAACGCGGCGCCCAGTAGCGCTCCTCGCGCACCCCGTGGCGGTCGAGCGCCAGCAGCGAGCCGGGGTTCAGGCGGCGCACGCCCGCATACAGCGTCGCCGCGCCCGGGCGGTTGCCGAGCGCGATCCAGTGGGCCACGCTCACCGGGTCGGGCGCCGGGCGGCTCGGCAGCAGCTCGAGCAGCTGGTGGATCTCGCTCGCGAAGCACAGCGCGCCCGCCGCCTCGCCCAGATACAGCGAGCGCACGCCCAGCTGGTCGCGCGCGATCAGGCCCTCCCCCCGCTCGCCGTCCCAGACGAGCAGCACGAAGTCCCCGCGCAGGCGCGCCGGCAGCCCCCGCCCCCAGCGCCG
>Ga0302180_10000275_pt1 | contig 42870 bp, 44 predicted proteins | sample I_Palsa_E3_2_FD_200575 | JGI IMG/M metagenome (GOLD analysis project Ga0302180, IMG submission 200575) | Peat permafrost microbial communities from Stordalen Mire near Abisko, Sweden - I_Palsa_E3_2 | ecosystem: Environmental > Terrestrial > Soil > Palsa > Peat permafrost | place: Sweden...
TCAATGGCTGCCTTCGCGATCGATGCTGACGAGGAAGAGAGTGCCGCGAAAATGCCGCCGGTATGCAGCCAGCGAGCGCCGCTCGCTGCGAAGATGTGCTGCCAATCGAAATCGCCGGGCTGGCTGTTCGCGATTGCCGTGTTTCCCCGGTCTGAACAGCCGACCGCCGCGCGGACGCCGAACCCACGCTCGGTAAAGTTCAGGCCGTTGCGCACGGTTCTGCCAATGCCGTCGTATGGCACCCAGCGGATGAGCGAAGTTTCCACTCCTCCCTGCAGGATCAGGTCTTCGATCAGCCGACCAATCGGATTTTTCGCAAACGCAGTGACGATAGCGGTGCGCATGCCGAAGCATCGCCGGAGCCCGCGTGCAACGTTATACTCCCCGCCACCCTCCCAGGCACGGAAGCTTCGAGCCGTGTGAATGCGTTCCTCTCCGGGATCAAGCCGCAACATTACCTCGCCCAGGCTGACGCAATCCCACCTGCAGCTTCCGGATGTTTTCAGAATGATCGGATTCATGCCAAGCATTCTAGCTGGTTCGAATGCTCGCGATTCAATTTCCCGCGTCGGACGGGTTGTTTCATCGATCCGCCACCGAGCGAGAGGCCACGACGACAGCGTATAATCGCCCCGGAAGAAAATCGAGAGCTTGAAGATCCTAAGATTAAAGACCGCGGTAATTGAAGGCAACTTCGATTGGACATTCGTTCGCATTGAAACCGATGAAGGACTGCGAGGCTTGGGCGAGTGTTTTTTCGCTCCCGGCCTCACGTCGATTCTGCGTTCGCTTGAGCCGCTCCTGATTGGCGAAGACCCCCGCGATATTCATCGCTTGTTTCGCAAGCTGCAGCTCGCAACCTCAGGGGCCGGTTCGGTTGCGGGCATTGTCTACAATGCGATCAGCGGCATAGAAGCCGCGCTTTGGGATCTGCTCGGCCAAGGGCTGGATGTGCCTATTTATCGGCTGTTGGGAGGAAAGTTTCGTGATCGAGTCCGCGTCTATGCCGATTGCCATGGGGGCGAAGCGCTCGAGAGCTTAAACGAAGTGTTGCGTTCCCGCCCAGCATCGTGGGAATCGAAGGGCGCCCCGCGCGCGGCCAAAGATTACTACGGCGAGTCCACCGTGGGCCCTCCCGCTTCGCCCGACGACTACAGACGGCAGGCTCTCAAGAAGAGGGCGGAAGGATTCACCGCCCTGAAATTCGATTTGGATGTGCCTGGCACCGAAGGCCCCGACCTCTACAGCCGGGTGCTCAGCAATCGCTCCATCGATCACATGGTGAGATTGATCGGGGCGGTGTACGACGCCGTGGGTAAGGATACCGACATCGCGGTCGATTGCCATTGGCGCTATAACGCCAGCGACGTGGTGAAGGTGGCGCGAGAGCTCGAACCATTCCGGCTGTTATGGCTGGAAGATCCGGTCCCTCCCAACAACACTGCCGCGCTGAAGGAAGTCAGCTCGAAAGTACGCGTTCCCATCGCGACCGGAGAGAATCTTTTTCTCTTTGAAGGCTTTCAGGAGATCATCGCACAACATGCGCTGAGTGTGGTTACTCCCGACCTGCAGAAAGTTGGCGGGTTGTCCATCGCCCAGAGTATTGCGCAATTTGCCGACGTGCATACCATGCCCGTTGCTCCGCACAACATCAGCAGCCCGGTTGGCACTTTGGCCGCGGCCCACTTCTGCGCCGCGATTCCGAACTTTCTTGCGCTCGAATTTCATGCCTCCGACGTGCCCTTTTGGAATGACCTGGTCGAAGGTTTGCCGAAGCCAATCATTCAGAATGGATTCATTTCACTTCCCGAAAAACCTGGTCTTGGAGTCGAGTTAAACGAGGAGGTCGCCCGGCGCTATGCGCGCAAGGGCGAACCGTTCTTTGAATGAGCGTTGCCGAGTCTGTCTGGACGTAAACTGCTTATGCCGATCGCGAAAATAGCAGTCTTGCAGAAGATTGTCGATTCTGGTCTGGTCTCCGTGATCCGCGCGGAAAATTCTGACCAGGCTGCTCGCATCGCCGAAGCTTGCGCTCTGGGCGGCGTTGCCGCGCTGGAAATCACCTTCACCGTGCCGGGGGCAAGCGGTGTGATCGAGCATCTGGCGAAGGAGTTCTCCAGCCAGATTCTGTTGGGAGCGGGCACGGTTCTCGATCCGGAAACCGCACGCATCGCAATTCTCGCGGGGGCTCAATTTGTGGTGAGTCCAGCGCTCAACCTGCACACCGCTCGTCTCTGCAATCGCTATCAAGTGCCCTACATTCCCGGCGCTGGAACGATCGGCGAAGTAGTAGAAGCAATGGAGTGCGGTGCCGATATCGTGAAGGTCTTTCCCGGTGAAATCCTCGGACCAGCATTCGTCAAGGCGGTGAAAGGCCCACTTCCTCAAGCGTCGTTGATGCCGACCGGTGGCGTTACCCTCGATAACGTTGCCAACTGGATCTGCGCAGGCGCAGTCGCGGTTGGTGTAGGAGGCAATCTCACAGCCGGAGCCAAGACCGGGGATTTCGCTTCCATTACCGAGCTTGCCAGGCAGTTCGTCGAACAGATCAATGAGGCGCGAGACCGATGAGCGCGACCAAGCTGTGGAACTCCGACGACGAACTTTTCGCCATCGTGCAGCGCGAACTCTTCACCTGCGTCGTGGGCGATGTGATGGACAAACTGGATCTTCAACACCAGTTCTTCCCCCCGCAGATTCAGCCTTTGCGGCAGGATATGGTGGTGATCGGTCGCGCCATGCCGGTTCTAGCGGTGGATGTTTTTGCCGAAAAGATCGCCGGCAGCGCCAACAAGTTAATGGACAAATCTTTCGGCCTGATGCTGGAAGCCCTCGACGACCTCCGCGGCAATGAGGTTTATGTCAACACTGGCTCTTCGCCGCGGAACGCATTGTGGGGTGAACTCATGAGCACTCGGGCCCGCAAACTGGGCAGCCGTGGCGCGGTATTGAATGGCTACGTGCGAGATACCAAGGCCATCCTGAGTATGGGCTTCCCGACCTTCAGTTTCGGCTCTTACGGACAAGACTCGGCGCCGCGCTACAAAGTGGTCGACTTCCGCATTCCCGTTGAGATTGGTGCGGTGCGCGTGCGTCCCGGAGACATTCTGTTCGGCGACATTGATGGCGTCTTGTTGGTTCCCGCCGAAGCCGAAACTGAGGTCTTCACGCGCGCCCTCGAAAAAGCGCGCGGCGAAAAGCTGGTAAGGAAGGCCATTGAAGAAGGTAGCAGTGCGGTAGAAGCGTTTGAGAAGTACGGAATCATGTGACGCAAAATGGGGAACCTATTGTGAATGCAACCCTTGTGAACCCGCCGTCTCGCGCACACCAGATACACAGTTTTCTCCTGAGAAATGAATTGCGGGCTTGGATTGCATGGCGGCCCGACGAACTCCTCATGCTCTCCGGATACTTTCCGTTCTGGGGAGCTTCGTTGCTGATTTATTTCGCGGACCAGTATCCCGTTCTTTTCGTTCCGCAGATCGAACCCAGAGATCACATTCCCGCTGGGTTGCGAGTTCAAGAATATCCGTGGGGCGATCTCAAATGCGCCGATCCGTATTCTGTTCTGGTGTCGGCAATTGCCAATGAACTGGTCAAGGCAAAGGTCCCGCCCGAGCAGGCTGGAATGAATGTCAGCTCCTCCAGAACTTCTCTGCCGATTCAAGCAGCCGAACAAATTCCCATGCCGGAAAGTTTTTCTGGGCTGTTATCTGCGCTCACCGCAAAGCCAAACTCCGTTTCGCGCGCGGGCTTTGCAGATCTCTATTTAAGAAAAACTCCGGAAGAAATCGACGCCATCCGGCTGGCAAATCGGGTTGCGAACGTTGGCCTGCGAGCTTTCTTTGAGAATTTGCAGCCGGGAATCGCGGAGGCCGAAGTCGCAGCGGCGGTCGAGTCGGCCATCTATCGAGAAATCGGCAGCGATGGCATCTTTCATTCCCGCGGCTGGGCCATGGTGCAGTCCGGCGCAAACAGCGCCTGCGCTGGGAGATTCAATCGCTCGACGGGCCGGCGCTTGGAAAATGGTGACCTCGTCTTGATCGAGCTCGCAACTTGCGTTAATGGTTATTGGAGCGATCTCACCCGCACGGCCGCCGTAGGTTCGCCAAATACGACAGTCGAGCCGATACTCGCGATTGCCACGGCTGCGCAGCAGTCCGCCATCGATGTCATCGCTCCCGGAGTTTCCGCTGGCTACATCGATGCGCTGGCAAGAGACAAGATCGCAGCTGAAGGACTCTCATCTTACTTTACTCATCACACCGGCCACCACGTCGGGTTCCGTTATCATGATCCGGGTTTCCTGATCCTTCCCGGAGAATCGGCGGTCCTCGAGCCAGGCATGGTGATAACGATCGAGCCGGGCGTATATGTTCCCGAACGCGGGGGAGGCGCGCGGATCGAGGATAATGTGCTCGTCACAGAATCGGGTCACGAGGTGCTTTCCAGAATCGAAGGAGCGCCCGCATGATCAGCATGGATCTCTCGGGCAAGACGATTCTGATCACTGGGGCTTTAGGCGCGATTGCCGAGCACATGGTGCGAAGGCTGGTTGCCAGCGGCGCGATGCTGGTGCTCACCGACATTAAAGAGGAAGGGAAAGCAAAGCAGATACTTGACGATTGGAAAATTCCGCCTTCCTCTTATCTCTATTTTGCCGCCGATATTACCGAGTCCAGCCAGGTCGATCGCGTGGTGCATGCAGCTTTCAAAAGGTTCCCAGATATAGATACAGTGCTTGGCCACGCCGGCGGCTGCGGTCTGCATCCGTTCGCCAGCACGTCGGAAGCCGATTATGAACGCATCTTCCGCTTCAATTATTTTGCGCAGACTTATCTGGCGCGGGCTGTGCTCGCCCGATGGACGCAAAGCAAGATAGCTGGTCACCTGATTTTTACGTCCTCCTACGTGGCTCGCATGCCGCACACGCAAATTCCTGCGTACTCCTCAGCCAAAGCCGCACTCGAAAATTTTGCTCGCAGCCTCGCCCTCGAATACGCGCTCACGGGCATTCGCGTAAATGTGATTTCGCCGGGAAATGTCGCGGCCGGCAGCTCGCTGAAGGTCTTCGATGAAGACCCCGCCTATAGAGAATTTGTGCTGCGAGTATCGCTGGGCAGACGCAATAGTCCCGAGTCGATCGCGGACGCATTTGTCTTTCTTTGCTCGCCACTGGCTGCCGAGATCAATGGACAAGTCCTCAGCCCCGACTACGGCGCGGGCATTGGGAATCGCCTATGAAGATTGGCCTTGGCCTTTACCGTCACATGCTGACACGCGATTATTACGACTTCGCGCTCCAGGCGGGCTGTACCCACGTTGTGGTTCACCTCGTCGATTACTTCAACCAGGGGCCCTCCAACCCGCGCAACAATCAACCCACCGGTTCAAAATACGAACCCTGGGGAGTTGCGGGAAATCCGGAGCAGCTTTGGACTGCGACAGAGTTGAAAGCCCTTCGCACGGGAATTGAAGACGCCGGGCTGACTTTAGCCGCGATCGAGAACCTCGATCCTGCGCACTGGCACGATATTCTGCTCGATGGTCCGCAACGTCCGCAACAGATCGAGAAAGTGAAAACCATCATTCGCCGCTTGGGCGAAGCCGGTATTCCAGTGCTCGGCTACAACTTTAGCCTGGCCGGCGTATGCGGCCGCGTGGCCGCGCCGCAGGGGCGCGGCCATGCGATCACCGTGGGAATGGATGGTCCCGCCGAAGACGTGCCGATTCCGAACGGGATGATCTGGAACATGATCTACGATCGCAACGCCCCTCCTGGCGAGCTGCCTTCGATTTCTCACGAAGAACTCTGGCGGCGCCTGCAACGATTTCTGGAAGAAGTTATTCCCGTGGCCGAGCAGTCGGGAGTTCGGCTGGCCGCCCATCCCGACGATCCTCCCATGCCGACCATGCGGCAGCAGCCGCGTCTGGTCTACCAGCCTCACATGTATCAAAGGCTGATTGATGTGGCGCCGAGCCGCAGTAACGCCCTCGAGCTTTGCGTCGGAACTCTGGCCGAGATGACCGAAGGAAATATCTACGATGCAGTCGATCAATACAGCAAACAAGGCAAGATTGCCTATATTCATCTGCGCAACGTTGTGGGGAAGGTGCCGCACTATCGCGAAACTTTCGTCGACGAAGGGGATGTGGATATGCTTCGCATTCTCACAATTCTTCATCGCAACCACTTCGAAGGTGCGATCATTCCCGACCACACTCCGCAGATGACATGTTCTGCACCTTGGCATGCTGGCATGGCGCACACTCTCGGCTTTATGCTAGCCGCTAAGGCGGCGCTCGAATCTTCCCAGAAATACAGTGCGGAGCTAACGACCGCTAGTCATGGAGACCAGTAACTGAACCCTTCATCCGGCGCAACTCATTCGCGTGTCCCTCTCGTCATTGCGGCCAGCGTTTCGACCCTTGGCGGCTTGCTGTTTGGCTACGACAACATCGTGATCAGCGGTGCGATTGGATACTTGAGCCGGTTGTTTCATCTGAACGCAGCCGGCATCGGCTGGGCCGCGGGATGCGCGTTAGTGGGATGCATTGCCGGTTGTGCCACCGCAGGCACCGTCGCCGACCATCTGGGAAAGAAAAAAGGTCTTGCGCTCTGTGCTTTATGCTTCGCCCTTTCGTCTCTTGGCATGCTGTATGCCGCGAATCTGCACCAGTTCGTCTTGTGGCGATTGATTGGCGGCGTGGGTATTGGCGCGGCATCGGTGATTTCTCCGAACTACATCGCCGAGATTGCTCCCACGCGAGTGCGCGGCCGTTGCGTGACGCTGTACCAGCTCGGGATCGTGGTTGGAATTCTTGCCGCCGTCTTCGTCAACATGCTCATTCAACGCATGGGCAATGAAGCCTGGAACATATCCACCGGCTGGCGCTGGATGTTTTTCGCCGGTGTTGTGCCGGCGATCCTATTCGGAGTGATGATTCTGCCTGCGGTGGAGAGTCCGCGCTGGCTGCTAAAGATGGGCCGTCGGGATCAGGCTCTCAGTGTGCTTGCCAGGATCAACGGCGTTGAAGCGGCCCAGCGCGAAACTGAAGAAATCGAAGCCTCGCTTGCCAGTGAGGAAGGTCACATCTCGGAGCTGTTCACCACTTTTCGGCGTCCCCTTCTGCTGGGCATCATGCTGGCGGGTTTGCAGCAGATCAGCGGCATCACTCCGCTCTTTTCCTTTTTGCCGGAGATCTTTCGCAGCGCCGGAACCGCGACCAGCAACGCGTTTTTCCAGTCGGTCCTGGTGAGCCTCGTGAACCTCTTGTTTACGTTGTTCGCTCTCTGGCTGGTGGACCGCGCTGGCCGCAAAACGCTGATCCTGGCCGGTACAGCCGTGCAATTCATTTCCTTTGCCTTAGTCGGTTGGTTTTATCATGTTCACGGCAGCGGCTTGGCAGTTTTAATCTTGGTGATGAGCTTCGTCGCCGGTCACGCGTTCGGCAATGGTGTTGCCTGCTGGGTTATCATCTCGGAGATTTACCCCACCAAAGTTCGCGGACGCGGCATGTCCATCGCAACTACCGCGCTTTGGCTGGTGGGCTACCTGGGCAACCAACTGTTTCCCATCATGCAGAAGCGCCTGGGATCGGATGGAACTTTCTGGTGTTTCAGCGCGGGGGCGTTGTTAACAATCATTCTCGTGGGCTGGCTGATTCCCGAAACTAAAGGCCGGTCGCTCGAAGAGATCACGAAATTGTGGACAGAGGAGAAACCAGTCATGGTGGGATAGATCCGCGCCACCTTGAGCTAGAGGACAATGCAGGAGGCATGATCGCTTAGCAGGAGTTCTTACCGATGAAGACTCTATTCAATACTTTTCTTCTTTGCACGGCGCTGTTCTGCGCTGCCGCGTTCACCCAAAGCACGAATTCAGGATTCCGCTCCCTCCAAGTGGACGCCGGCAAGGTGAGCGGCGAGATCCGATCGTTCCAGGGATTGAACGGACCGCCCATTCCGCTGATGGCGGGGCTTCCAAGTCTCATTCAGCAATACAGAGATCTTCGCATTAGGCAGGTTCGCACCCACGATTTGATGGGGCCGAGCGAGATCGACTCAAGATTCGAACAGTCCAACGGGGAGCTCGCCTGGCTTATTCCAGATTCTGCCCAGCGTGCCGGCGTAGTGAAGGTGGGCAATGCCAGCATTATCTTTCCTGACCAGGGCGCCGACCCCGAGAACCCCGCGAGCTACAACTTTGCCCCTACCGATAAGGTGCTTGCCGCGATTCGAGCCAGCGGCGCGGAAATCTATTACCGCATCGGGCGCAGTTGGGGCGCCAACGTTAATCCACCATCCGATTTCGACAAATTTGCCAGCGTGGTGAAACACATCGCCATGCACTACAACCAAGGGTGGGCAAACGGTTTCCATTACGATATCCGCTACTGGGAATTCTGGAACGAACCGGATGGTCTCTTCTGGTCGGGTACTCCGGAGCAGTTTTACTCTTTGTACGAGAAAACGGTGCGGGCTTTGAAGTCGATTGATCCCACACTCAAAGTGGGCGGCGATGCCAAAGCGTTCCCCTACGATGACGGAGGTTACCGCGAAGGATTTATCGATTACTGCGCCAAGCGCAAGCTGCCGCTTGATTTCTACTCCTGGCACACCTATGCGGACTCTTCCGCCGATCCCTATGATGCCGTTCGCCTCGCCAAACAGATTCGTGAAATCCTGGACACTCATGGCTTTCCCAAAGCGGAGAGCATTCTTTCCGAGTGGAATCTTACCCCTGACTTTACCGACGATGAGAAGGCCAGGCTCCAGGGCATGGAGAATGCCGCCTACATCGGCGCCGTGCTCACCTATCTTCAGGACTCGCCTATTGATCACGCGCAGTTCTATCGCGGCGATGCCGCTTGGATGGGGCTCTTCGACCTGCGAGGGCAGTATTTCAAGACCGCCTATACGTTCCAGGCAATGAGGAAGATGCTGGACACGCCTCAACGGCTTCCAGTTGCGGGCACTGACACGTTTGGCTTCACCGCGCTCGCAGGCCGCTCCGCAGACGGCAACACGATTCAGATATTGATCAGCAATTATGTAATTCCTACGGGTTTCAAACCGCACATCATGCAAATGCCGCCGGAACTGGTGAAGGCGTCGCCCCCAATGCCTGACTTCTCGAAAGTCAAGTCCCTGCCGCCGCGCACTGACATCGTTTACCGTGACAATGCTGGATACAATCTCACCATCGATAATTTGCCGTGGGGCAAGAAGGCATTCAGCGTAAAGCGTTACCGGATTAGCCGGACCCAGAATCTCGAGTTGGTTGAGGAGAAATCAGGCGCGGGAAGTAATTTAAGTTTATCTAATTCTCTCGCAGCCGATGCCGTAGAACTCATCGTTCTTCAGCGAAAGTAACAGGACCATGTGGACAGCCAGATTCGGCAAGGCTGAGAAGACCGGCGCTCTTACGCGAATTTTCGCTAGCGCCGCATTGCGAGACGAAGGGGTAACATCAACCACATGAAGGAGACTTGGCGATGGTTTGGGCCGGGAGATCCAGTTCCTCTCCATCACATCAAGCAAGCGGGCGCTACCGGCATCGTCTCCGCCCTGCACCATCTCTACCGCGGCGAGGCTTGGCCGTTAGACGAAGTAATCAAGCGCAGAGATGAGATTCTCGCGGCTGGCTTCGCCTGGTCCGTGGTCGAGAGCATTCCGATTCACAATTCCATCAAGCTTCGCTCCGCATTTCATGAGCACTTCATCGGCGCGTGGAAGGATACGCTGGCTGCGGTTGCGAAGGCGGGTGTGGAAGTCGTCTGCTATAACTTCATGCCGGTAGTCGACTGGACGAGGACAGACCTGCAATGGCAACTGCCGACTACGGGCTATGCCTTGCGTTTTGATGCGGTGGACTTCGCGGTATACGACCTCTTCATCCTCGAACGCAAAAGTGCCGAGGCCGACTATCCCGAAGACCGCGTTCGGGCGGCGCATGACCGCTTTCACTCTATGCCACAGGTGCGGAGAATTGATCTTGAGCAAACGATCATTGCCGGACTCCCCGGTGCCGAGGCGTCGTACAATCGCGAGACGATTCGCAATTTAATCGCTGAGTATCGGGGCGTGACCGCTGCCGAATTGCGAAGCAACCTCGCCGCATTTCTCCGGGAAATTGTCCCGGTAGCGCAGGAGGCCGGGGTTCGACTTGCCATCCATCCCGACGATCCCCCGTGGTCCCTGTTCGGCCTCCCGCGAGTCGTTTCGACCGCTGACGATGTGAGGGCTATCCTTACATCCTGCGACACTCTCGCAAACGGGCTGACGTTCTGCGTTGGTTCCTTCGGAGCCAGAGCCGACAACGATCTGCTGGCCATGGCTCGTGAATTCGGCGCTCGCATTCACTTTGTACATCTGCGGCAGGTAACGAGAGAGCTAGACGGATCATTTCATGAAGCGGAACATCTGGCCGGCAGTTCCGACATGGTGGGCGTGATCCGAACGATGCTCGAAGAAGAAGCGCAACGTCGGCGCGCGGGCCGGCCAGACCATGAGATTCCCATGCGTCCCGACCACGGACACCTGCTCGCCGACGACATTGGCAAGAAGATAAATCCCGGCTATTCGCTGGTGGGCAGATTGAAAGGGCTTGCCGAATTACGCGGCGTGGTAAACGGCTTGAAGTATGCGATTCCAGAATTGGCTCGATAAAACGCTCATGCTGGCGGTCTCCAGTACACGGCGATTATCATGACATGCGAATCGAGGGCACAGTTCCTATGAAAGAGTTTGCCGGACGCGTGGCTCTGGTCACGGGTACCACGGGAATTGGTCGTGCGGTTGCGGTCCGCTTTGCTGCGGGCGGCGCTCAGGTGGTGGCGTGTGGCATTGAAACGGCTGCGAACGAGGAATTGGCCAGCGCGTCGACAAAACTGGGGTTAACCCTGCAGGTCCAAACTTGCGATGTGACGAGTCTCGACCAGGTGCATTCGGTCATCACGAAAACTGTCAGCCGGTTTGGAGGCCTGGACATCATCGTCAACGCCGCTGCGATTCATCCCTTCGGCACAGTTGTGCAAACTGACCTCGAGACCTGGAATCGCTGCATGACGGTGAACGTCGGCAGCATCTATCTCCTCGCGCACCTGGGCATCCCAGAGATGAAGAAACGCGGCGGTGGCTCCATCCTCAACCTGGCGTCGGTTCAGGGACACGCGTGCCAGCGAGGTGTTGCCGCGTATGCCGCGTCCAAAGGGGCGATTCACAGTTTGACCCGAGCCCTGGCCCTCGATCACGCTGCCGATAACATCCGCGTGAATTCGATCAGCCCCGGTTCGATTCGCACCCCCATGCTGGTACGCTCCGCGGCAAACTTCTCGCCGGATGTGCCGGTGGAAGAATCGTTCGCACGTTTTGGTGCGGCGCACCCTCTCGGGCGTATCGGCACTCCCGAAGAGGTCGCTGAATTGGCGGCGTTTCTGGCCTCAGACAAAGCGGGATTCTGCACCGGAGGCGATTATCTTGTGGATGGTGGACTACTCGCGGGCATCGGCGTCCAATGATCGTCTTCGATTCGGTCTGTTCTTGATTCGATCATTTGTGGAGCGATCGCCGATTCCTAATTTCAGTTGCAAGATCACGAGAAATTGTTGACCATGGTGCGAACTCGAACCATGTCATCCCGTTAATTTCTCCCGGAGCGCTCTTGCCGCAAGAAATCTCGCGTAGTTCGAGCCTGCCTCGCAGGCGATGGCGAATCGCCTTTCTGCTCGCTCTTGGTGTTCTGGTCAATTTCTTCGACCGGATCAACCTTTCGGTCTCTCGGGAGGCTCTGCACGATTCCTTCGGATTGTCGCTAGTCGCTTTTGGCTATCTCTCCAGCGCTTTCAGTTGGACGTATGCCCTGATGCAAATGCCTTGCGGAATATTCCTCGACCGGTGGGGAGTGCGAACCGTGGGCAGAATCAGCGCGCTTCTGTGGAGCGTTGCCTCTTTCGCAGCGGCACTTGCTCCCGGCCTCAATTGGTTCTTTGGAGCGCGTTTCCTTCTCGGCGTCAGCGAATCTCCCACGTTTCCGGCAAATGCCAAAGCCTTGGGCTACTGGTTTACGCAGGAGGAACGAAGTCTGGCGACGGCGATCACCGACGCGGCGGCAAAATTCTCCAGCGCCATTGGAGTCCCGTTGATCGGTCTGCTGCTCGTGTATTTCGGCTGGCGCTGGAGCTTTGCCGCCACCGGCTTCATTAGCTTTCTCTATTTCGTGCTGTTTTACCTGATCTACCGCAATCCCAGCGAGGACAAAGGACTGTCCGCAGAAGAGTTCCAGCTCATTCTCCAAGGTGGAGCTCAGCCGGAGGACCATTCGAAGGTACGAAGCGGAAGCTCCCTGGGTTATCTCCTGAAGCAGCGAAAGGTCTACGGACTCGCGCTGGGATGGGGCGCCTACAACTACACTTTCTTTCTTCTACTGACCTGGCTGCCCAGCTATCTTTCCGTATCTCTGCACGTGGATCTGTTGCACTCTGTTTTCTATACCAGCGTGCCCTGGCTGTTTGCCACTTTTACCGATCTCCTGGTCGGCGGCTGGCTGGTGGATGTTTTGATCCAACACGGATTCAATGCAAACCGTGTTCGTCAAACTGTGCTGGTAGCAGGAATGGCCTTCGGTCTAGCGATCTTCGGCGCAGCTCGCGCTCACAGTGCCGCGAGCGCACTGGTGTGGATCAGCCTAGCCTTGGGAGGACTGGCCGCAGCCGCGCCGGTGGCGTGGACCGTCCCATCTCTCATTGCGCCGCGGGAAAGCGTCGGCACGCTCGCGGGCGCGGTGAATCTTTGCGGCCAGATCGCGGCGATATCTGCGCCCATTGTTACGGGCTACATTGTTTCCACAACGCACTCATTTGCCACCGCTTTCGTTACCGCAACCGTAATCCTGCTGCTCGGAATTGTGGGATACATCTTCTTGCTGGGACAGATCGAGCCGATCCCAGAACCGAAGGCAAAGCTTAGTCTCGTCTGGTAAAGTTCGGCAGGTTGCCACGACCCTTCGTAACGGGAAACGCGCCTGATTACCGTAAGAAAGCGGCCCCGAGCTCTGCGCGACCCTAACTTACCGCACCGGCGCGTTCAGCGCTGCTACCAACTCCACAAAGTTGCTGGCATGCACCGCTTGGTCCACTGCTTCTTTGTGGCTGAATAATTCGCTGGCGTCTCCGAGCAAATCGTGTTGTGACTGGTTATCTCCCGTCAGGATCATGATAATTAGACGCGCGGGCTTGCCATCGCGCGCGTCAAAGTCGATCCCCGCGGATTTCGCCACCACTACCAGCGGCCTGGATAATCCGTTCACGCGCGCATAAGGCACGGCCAACTCGTTCTCCCATCCGCTGGCCAGGATGTGCTCCCGTTCCGCTACCAGACGGAACAGTCGTTCTGGAGCGTTGCTCACAGCCACCGCCGCGACTTCGCACATTTCCTTTAGCGCGCCCAGACGGGTTTTCGCCGCGAGGTGAGGTAGAAAGAGTTTGGCGGTGACGGTGTCCTTCAGGGTCAGAGACCGTCTCCGGCGCACCAGAAAGTGAATCGCTGGCGCCGATACCAGAGAAGTGAGCAGCGCCATAACCACCAGCGCTACAAACATCGATTCACGGATCAACCCCGCCTGCAGAGCCAGAATCCCAAGAATGATTTCCATCGCTCCGCGCGCATTCATTGCCAGTCCCACCACCAGCGACGATGTTCGGTCCATGCCACCCAGGCGCGCACCCCAGCCTGCTCCCAGTAGTTTGCCCAGGCAGGCTACGCCGATCACGGTTGCGGTTAGCCCCAGATGAAAGTTCGCGGCAAAGTTTGTCCGCAATCCGATGCTGGCAAAGAAAAACGGCGCGAACACATTGGTCACGATCTCGTGAATGTGCTCCGACGTCCGCTTGCGCAGATGGCCCGACTCTCCAATCGCAATGCCAATCACAAACGCCCCAAACACCGCATGAATTCCGGCATATTCGGTGAATGCCGCTCCGGCGAGCGTGAGCGTAAAAATGAAGGCCAGCACGCCGCCCGGCCATGTGGTGTGCGCCTGCAAGAACGGCAAAATCTTGTCGAACAGCCAGCGCCCGATGGTAAGCGTGAGGCCCACAAACAGCACCACCAACACGATGGTGTGCTTCACTCCGTCCGCGACGCTGCCGCCCGCCGGCGGATGCATCATCCCCAGCACAAACGAGAACAGAATCCATCCCACCAGATCGTCGAACATCGCCGAAGAAATGATGACCGTGCCCACCTCGGTGCGCAGAAGATTCAGATCCATCAGAATCTTCGCGATCACCGGCAGCGCCGAAATTGCCAGCGCCGTGCCCACGAACAACGCGAAGATAAGAGGACTTGCTCCCGCTCCCGCGCCCAGGTAATTGGGAAAAGCGCTGGCCGCAAGAAAACCGGACGCGAAGGGAAACGCAACGCCGAAAAAACTCACCAGCAAAGCGCTCTTGCCCTGGCGGAAGATACTGCGCAAGTCAATCTCCAGCCCGGCCGTCAGCAGGAAAAATACAACTCCGAGCGTCGTCACCGTGTCCAGCACGATCGGCATCGGACCGGTCGTAGGAAACAGCGTTTCATAAACCTTCGGCTGGTAGTGTCCGAGGACCGTTGGCCCCAGAAAGATTCCGACAGAAATCTCTCCCAGGATCGACGGTTGGCCGATCTTTTGCATGAACTCTGCCGCCAGTTTGGCGCAGCCTAGCAGCACGGCCAGGGCCATGAACATCGTCATCACGTCATGTGGACTCAAATGCTGCATGGCCAAACCTCTTTCCAGGGTTCACGAAGGATACACTCCCCGCCCCTGCGTTCGCACACTGTTCCCGAATCGTTCACCAGAATCTCATTTGTGACACAAATTATGGGCTACCGCAAACACTGTAGGACCTCACACGCTTTCCGGAGTACACTGGCTCGATGTCTGAGAAATATCGAGCAAGGAGAGACTGCCATGAAGCGCAAGTGGTTGGTTGTCGTCGTTACTCTGTTTTCGCTCGCAATGCTGGGTTTCGCTCAGGATCGAGAACAGTTCTCGGCCAAGGCTCAAGAACGCATCACCAAGGAAGTTCGCCACGAACTTCTCATGCTGCCGTATTTCGGTGTGTTCGATAACATCGCCTACAAAGTTGATGGATACACCGTTACGCTGCTCGGCCAAGTCGTGCGTCCTTCCCTGAAGTCCGATGCCGAGAACTCGGTGAAGCACATCGAAGGCGTCGAGAGAGTGGATAACCAGATCGAGGTTCTTCCCCCTTCGCCCATGGATGACGGCCTGCGCCGGCGCTTGTACCGCGCGATCTACGGATATCCGGCACTGGAGAAGTACGCGCTGGGCGTTCAAAAGCCGATTCGCATCATCGTGAAGAATGGCCGCCTCACTCTGGAAGGTGTTGTGGATAACGACACCGACAAAAACATCGCTGGACTTCGCGCCAACGGCGTTCCCGGCATCTTCTCGGTGACCAACAATCTGCAGGTTGTGCCGTCGAAATAGCAGCTCTCACGCCTTGCCAAACGGATCTTCCAGCGACAAACTTTGTGGAGTGAACAACTCCGCCCCGTCTTCCGTGATATGCATATCGTCTTCCAGGCGAATGCCGAATTCGCCGCGAATGTAAATGCCGGGTTCGTCGCTGGTGGTGATGTTAGGGGCAAGCTTGGTCGCGTTGCCGCGAACCAGATAAGGCCACTCGTGCCCGTCCATGCCCATGCCATGGCCCAGGCGATGAGTGAAATATTTGTAGTCAGGCCCGTACCCTGCGTCGGTAATGACCTTGCGCGCCGCCGCGTCCACCGCTCCGCACTCCACTCCTGGACGCGCCGCCGCCAGCGCCGCAGCCTGCGCGCGATGCACGATATCGAAGACCGTCTTCATTTTGTCGGAAGCCTTGCCCAGCACGAATGTGCGCGTGATATCGGATTGATATCCCTCTACTGTGCAGCCGTCATCGATCATCACAATCGAACCTTCGCGAATTATTTGCGGCGTGCTCGATCCGTGGGGAAATGCGGAATATTCGCCCACCTCAACGCTGGCCTCGCCGGGAAAACCAAGTTGCCCATACGCGGCGGCAATCAAATCTTCCACCTGCTGTTGTGTCATGCCTTCACGCAACGCGTGATAAACGGCTTCATAAGCGGACAGCGTTACCTGGCAGGCCAGACGCATCAACGCAATCTCACGTGCGCTCTTGATCATGCGGCAGCCGGCCGTAACCGGTGTCGCACTTACGAGCGCCACTTGCGGAGCCGCTTGGGCAATTCCGTCCGCGAAGAAGAAACGCACTGTTTCTTCGATCCCTAGTTTGCCACTGCGAATGCCGCGTTCTTTCAGTCCTTGGGCAAGGCGTTGATAAGGGCTCTCGTCCTCTTGCCAGGTGCGCACATCGGGCCTTTCGCCGTCCGGCGCGTTCGCGATCTCTTCGCGAGCGCGGTCCTCTTCAAACGCCGGACACACATAGAACGCGGCACCTTTCGCGGGCAGCACCAAAGCGAACAGGCGCTCGCCGCCCCACCAGCGAATCCCCGTGAAGTAATTCAACGACGTGCCGGACATCAAGACGATGGCGTCCAGCGCGTTCTCGCTCATCAACTTGCGGGCGTGCTCCTGGCGTTCGTGGCGCTCCTCGCGCGTAATGGGAACAGCTCCACTTTTTCGCGACTTCAAGCGCGCGAGAGAAGGCGGCAGGGAAGAGTCGCCTGGCTTTTCCAACGCAGTGGCCGCGACCAGCGGACGAGCAACTACGGCAACTCCTGCCACACTGCCCACTTTGAGAAACTGCCGCCGCGAAATCATGGACCCTCCAGCTTCGAAAGTAAGAGCCTCGCCATTATAGGGCAGGCCAAATATTCGTTTGGCAATAGGCATACCGGCGGCCGGGAACTCCGGCATAATCGCCTTATGGAAGCTGGCTTCCAATGCGCAGGTTGCGGCGAGTGGAACGCCACCAACGTTGACGAATCCGCCGGACGTCGGCAGAACTACATCGAAGACTGCCAGGTCTGCTGCAAACCCAATGTGTTACGAGTTGAGTACGATACGTCATCGCAGGAATTCTTTATCACGGCCGCGCTGGAGTGAAGTCGGCGTGAGCGGTGTGTGGCAAAAGCGAAGAGTTCCGTCTCTGCCGGTTCTGTCTTGGCAGCATTCGCGCTATAGTTAGTGGCTCCGACACCGGGCACGGTCGCGTCGGCGCATTCAGAAAGGACAATCGCGATGGCAACCAGTTACACAGGCGGTCGACGGATGGTGGCGCACAACATGGTCACAACGCAGTTCGAACTGGATGGTTTTCGCGTGACCCGCACCTTGGGAGTGGTGCGCGGCATCGTGGTTCGGTCGCGTTCGATCTTCGGTACGATCGGCGCTGGATTGCAGACTCTGGTCGGTGGCAACATCACACTGCTCACCAACTTGTGTGAGAAGACGCGCGCCGAGGCCTTCGATCTGATGCTGCAACACGGGGCTGAACTGGGCGGTAACGCCGTGGTGGGCGCGCGCTACGACGCGACCGAAGTGATGCAAGGCGTCACTGAAGTGCTGGCCTATGGGACGGCGGTGTTCGTGGAGCCCTCGAAGTAGAAAGGCCTCTTCGCCGACGCCGCTGGTGCAACGTCTGCATTGCCGAAGCGCCTCAGCGGAACCGGCGCTGCAACTATTTCCACAGGAAAGTCCGCCACTGGCGCGGAGTGCAACAAAAATCTAAGCGAACGAATAGCGAAGGAATCTATAACGTAAACCCAACCCCTTGTGGTCGTCTTTCTGGTTAACCACAAGGCCTCGTATTTTGCCGAATCCCTCCCAGAGTGGGACACCTACCTTCAAGTTTCTTATTGACAATTAAGGACTTACGGGTAAGATGTGGTACAAAGTGGTACAGAGTGGTTGAGACAGTTAAGGTCGTGGGAACGGGAAGCTGAAAACGAGGAGCCGGTGGGAAACCGACCCAAAAGCACGACAAACAGCCCGATCCGCCCGAGTCTAACCATACTTTGCGCCGCTTTTACCTCCCCGGTTGCAGTCATAGTGGCAGAGAAAGCACATGTTTCGCGGCAATCACCCAACTCGCGTCGACGAAAAAGGACGGTTAAAGGTCCCGGCCGAGTTCAAGCGGGTGATCGACGAGAAGTACGGACAGCAATACTACATCACAAGTCTGGATGGGAAGGTTGCTCAAGTGTATCCCTTCGAGGAATGGGAGCGGATCGAGCAGAAGCTGGCCGGGCTCTCCACTTTCAATCCTACGAAGAAGAAGTTCTTGGACCGCGTGAACTATTACGGGCAGGTGGTGGAAATGGATGGGCAAGGGCGGTTGCTGATGCCGCAACTGCTGCGCGAAGCGGCGCAAATCAAAGGCGAGGTTGCGGTTACCGGCAATTTGACACACTTGATCGTGCGCAACCTGGATTCGTACCGCAAGCAGGTCGAGGAAGAAAAGTTCACGCCTGACGATGAGAAGACGCTCGACGAATTGGGCATCTAGTGGGCGAGGGTTCAACAGACACCCCTCAGGGGGTTGGGCATGGTGGTGGAAGGGAAGCGAATCATGTTCCGGTTCTTTTAAAAGAAGCGATCGACTTTTTAAACGTGCGGCGTGGCGGGACTTATATCGACGCCACGGTGGGCCTGGGCGGGCACAGTTACGAAATCGCAAAACGCCTCGGCGCACCGGGACATTTGATTGGCCTCGATAAAGATCCTGCGGCGCTGGAAATCGCGAAAAGCAAAATCGTCGTTCGTCGTTCGTCGTTAGTCGTCGGCCAAGACAGTAGCGTCGGCGTCTCGCCGGCAACCAGCGATTGGCCGAAGATTACGTTGCTGCATCAATCCTTCGCCGAACTGGCGAACGACCAACGGCCAACGACCAACGACCTAGTTGACGGCATTCTGGCCGACATCGGCGTAAGCAGCCTGCAGCTTTCCGATGCCGCACGCGGATTCAGTTTTCAGGCGGATGGACCGCTCGATATGCGGATGGACCCGCAGAGTGAGCGTACCGCCGAACAAGTGGTAAACCACCTCGACGAGCGCGAGCTTGCCGATGTGATTTACGAATTCGGAGAGGAAAGGAGGTCGCGGAGAATCGCCAGAGCCATTGTCCGGTCGCGGCCGATACGATCTACGGCACACCTTGCCGAGGTAATATCGGCCGCGGCCCGGTCAATGAAACATGAGCGCATTCATCCGGCGACCAGAACTTTTCAGGCTCTTCGAATCTTCGTAAACCGCGAACTGGACGATCTGCGGGCGCTGCTGGCAGCGGCGCCCCGGGTTCTGAAGCCAGGAGGACGCGTGGTGGTGATTAGTTTTCACTCGCTGGAAGACCGCATCGTAAAGGATGCCTTCCGCGAGGGCAGTATTAAGGACAAGTACTTCCGGGTGCTGACTAAGAAGCCGCTGACGGCATCGGAAGAAGAAAGCGAGCGCAATCCGCGGGCGCGTAGCGCGAAATTGCGGGCCGCGGAAAAAGTTTAGGCTCCGGAAAACCTGCCGGAGTCCCCGGCACAGCCGTAGAAAGCGTGCCGGGCGTTCAGGTTCTGACGAGGGTTCCGTGGTAGGAATCCAATTCTGAGGTTGGGAAATGTATACGGGAACTTTGATTAGGGATTTGATGGCGGCGGTGGAGCGGGCGGAGCAAAGTGCGCAACAGAAGCGCCTTGCCGAAGAAGTCGAGCTGCGGCGGCTTTTTGAGCTGCAGAGTCCGCAGACGCAGACGGAAAGAGAACGGGTTTGGGCGGGAGCGGCATAATGGCGGCAGCAGCGGCAATTCGAAATGCAGTTCCAGCGGCGCGGCGGAATACGTTCTTTACGGGAACGCCGGAAATTTATTTCGCCAAGGCGATCGACAACTCACGGCTGGTGAAGGTGGAGGACCCCGCGCGCAATCGCGAGATGAAACAGTTCGGTACAGCGCTGGCTTGCCTGTTCCTGCTGGTATTTACTTACGCCTGGCAGCACTTCCGGGCGATTGAATATGGATACCAGATCGAGTCGTCCAAGCGCGAGCTCAATAACCTGACGGAGATGAACCGTGCGCTGCGGCTGGAAGATGCCAGCCTGCGCGATCCGGAACGGATTGACGTGATGGCGCGGCGCATGGGGTTGGTGCCGCCGGAGCCGGGGCAGGTGATCCGCATGGATAGCGCGTCCGCGGATTCAAACGCGCCGGTGATGGCGAGCGCGGAGCCGGTGATGGTGCTGGCAGGGCAGTAGCATATTGTGTGGGGCCGGATTTTTCGATCCGGCTGCCGAGCGAAGCTCGGCTGAGTTTCGGCGGCGGCCTGTCTGTATGCGGGCCGCCATGTTTGTCTTTGCAGGCCAACGACCAACGACCAACGACCAACGACCAACAACCAACAACCAACGACCAACAACCAAAAACCAATGACCTTCTTCCATGGCAACTAACTCCAACCTCGGCAAGAACGCTCGGCTTTACTTTCTGGGCGGGATGCTTTTGTTCTGGTGCCTTGCAATCTGCGGGCGGCTCGTTTATTTGCAGATCTTCCGCTACGGCAGCTTTGTGAAGCAGGCCGAGCACCAGCAGCAGCGCGAGATTCCGCTTTCCGCCAAGCGCGGCGTTATCTATGATCGCGCTGGGCACGAACTGGCAATGTCCGTGCTCGTGGATTCTGCCTTCGCTGTGCCTACCGAAGTAAAAGACCTTCCTACCGCGGTTTCCCTGATCACTCGCATCACTGGCGAGGATCACAACGTGGTGCTCGCCGATTGCCGCAATCACAAGACTTTTTGCTGGGTCGGGCGCAAGGCGGATGACGAAACGATCGAGCGCATCAAGTCGCTGAACCTGCAGGGCATCCATTTTCAAAAAGAGCCGAAGAGGTTTTATCCGGCACGCGATCTGGCGGCGCAAGTGGTCGGGACCGTCGGCATGGAGGATTCAGGCCAGAGTGGCATCGAGCACGCGTTCGATGACGAACTGCGCGGGCGCGCTGGAAAGATGTTCATCTCAGTCGATGCGCGCCGGCAGTGGTTTTCTGACATCGAGAAACAGCCGGAGCCGGGCGACAGCCTGGTGCTGACCATCGACAAGAACATTCAATACATCGCCGAGAAGGAACTGGATCAGGCTATTCACGCTACGCAGGCGATCGCGGGCACGGTGATCGTCGAGAATCCGCACACCGGTGAGATTTTGGCGCTGGCGAATCGGCCAACGTTCAATCCGAATCTGCGCAAGCAGATCACGCCCAGCGCGCTGACCAACCGCGCCGTGAGCTACGTGTATGAGCCGGGGTCGACGTTCAAGCTGGTGACGATTTCGGCGGCTCTGGAAGAGAAGCTCACGAATCCGGACGAGGTGTTCGATTGCCAGATGGGATCGATCGTCTACAACGGCATGCGTATTCGCGACTCGAAGCCGCACGGACTGTTGCCGGTGTGGGGCGTGCTGGCGGAATCGAGCGACGTTGGCGCGATCAAGATCGCGCTGCGGCTGGGAGAGGACAGGTTTTACAAATACATTCGCGCCTATGGATTCGGCCAGCAGACGGGCATCGAATTGCCAGGGGAGACGCGAGGGCTGACCAAGCCGGTGAGCCGCTGGTCGAAAGTTTCAATCGCGGCGATCTCCATGGGGCAGGAGATTGGTATTTCACCGATTCAGTTGGCGGGGCTGATTTCCACGTTTGCCAATGATGGCGTGTGGGTGGCGCCGCGCATCGTTGCCGGAAGAGTTGAGCCGCAGGGCACGCCTCAGACGGTGGCGTTTCATCCCGGAGCGTCGCGGCGCGTGATTTCGAGTTACACCGCAGCCGAGATGCGGTCGATGATGCAGAAAGTTGTGCTCGAGGGCACGGGGCGCAAAGCGATTCTGGAAGGCTACACCTCGGCGGGAAAGACTGGGACGGCGCAGGAGGTAGACCCGGCGACGGGAGCGTATTCGAAGACGAAATATATCGGCTCGTTCGCCGGATTCGCGCCGGTGAATAATCCGCAGATCGTGGTTGCGGTGATTCTGGATTCCGCGGTGGGGCTGCATCAGGGCGGGCAAGTGTCGGCTCCTGTATTTCGCCGCATTTCACAGCAAGTGCTGGAATATCTGCACACACCGCACGATCTGCCGCTTGCCCCGAATCATCAGTTGCTGCTGGCGCAGGCGCGCATGAAGGAAAACGATTTGGAGGAAGGCACGCCGGATCATCCTGGCGAGCCGCTGGAGACGGCAGAGATGGATGGGGATTCCGGTGTGGTGCGGGCGCCCCTTCGGCAAGCTCAGGGCAAGCTCTCGCCCGCGAATGCCGGAGGCAAAGGAAGCGTGGTCCAGGCAGCAATGCGGCAAGCTGAACCCATGCCCGAGACTCCGGTGGCAATACAGGACGCGAAGCAGCCGAAGACCTCGGGAGAATCTGTCGCGACCGGCGATGCCCCATTAGCGAAACTGCCATCGACTGGAACTGTTGTCCTCGACGTCGAGCAAGGCGGAATCGAAGTGCCGTCATTTGTAGGCAAGACCGTCCGCGGGGCCGTGGAAGCCGCCCAGGATGCGGGCCTTGAACTCGAAGCCATCGGCAGCGGCGTGGCGCGGAATCAGGCTCCGCCAGCGGGGACGCACGTGGCCGCCGGGGCGCATGTAATGGTGCAGTTCGGAAGGTAGGGTGTCCTGTCTTCGGAAAATCTCCCCTTCAGTCCTGAGCGCGCGCCGAGTTGTCTCTGATCCACGATGCCAGTTCCAATTCCGTCATCTTGCCCTCGGCCAGGCGCAAAATGACGGCGATGGCTTCCATCGGCTCCGCAGTCAATTCCCGGCCGTTGCGCGCGAGGAACAGACCGATGGCAAGGAAGCCTGCCCGCTTGTTGCCATCATTGAAAGGACGATTGCGAACGATGCCGAAGCCATAGGCAGCGGCCAGACGCGGCAGATCAGATTCCGGTTCGTATGCATGGAGATGGCGTGGACGAGCCAATGACGCGTCCAAAGCGCCATCATCGCGTAGGCCAGGCAAGCCGCCATGCTCGGCCAGCGTCTCCCCTTGCAACAGGACCAGGGCTCGGCGATCCACCCACTTCGGGGTTTTCACTTGGCCAGCGCCCGGAACGTGTCCCGGTACCGAGCCATGAATTCGCGGCCCTTCGTGAGTTGCCTCTCTACCTCAGGATCGTAAGGCGTGAGCAGATAGCCGTCTGGCGTCTCCACGGCAAAAAGCGTATCGTCCTTTTTTACCTTTAGGCGGACAAGCATTTCCTTCGGGAGCAGCAGCCCTGTGGAAGTGCCTACGGAACGTAATTTGAGCTTCATGCGCGATCACCTTTGGATTAGTATAAACATTATAATGCCAGAACATGACAACGAGCCACCATTCGCGAAGATCGGCGAAATGGAACTGGCTTGATGGATACAGGTTCCCGTAGGCATTGTCTTGGGGCTGTTCACACTATTCTGCGCGTTCGCTACGGTCGACATGCTGCTCCTTCCTGGCAAGGAGAGTAGCCCTAGCCCAATTCTTGCTGTCGCCGTTGTGCTGATTCTATTACTCGCGTGTCTCTGGGTACTCGAGAAATGCTTCCATTTGGTGACTGGTCGCAAGACGCGGGGCGGACTACTGAGTCCCACTGCGCTACGAGTCGTGGCCTTTTTCTTGCTGATTATTCCGGTCGCTGGTCTATTCACAGGGTATTACCGAGAAATGGGAGCCGTCGCGGCCTTTCAGGCAGTGATGTATGTTTTCGCTTTCTTTGGGCTTCGGGCACTGGCTCGGAAACGCGAGGCCAATCGCGACGAACAACCCAAATCGGAAGAGACTGAAACATAGAGCGATTAGCTGAGCTGGTCTTCGCCCCCTTGCCCTCTGCGTTGAACGCCCGCCCGGTTTGACCCGCCGAAAAAGCGCGTGATACGGTAAACAGTCACATCATCCAGCAGGCCAGCCGCTGCGCCGATTGAGGTTTCGCTTGTCCGCCGTGGAGACGACTACCCCCGCCGTCCGCAAAACTGCGCTGAACGCCGTCCATCGCCAGATGGGCGCGAAGATGGTCGACTTCAACGGCTGGGACATGCCGGTGGAGTATCCCGCTTCGATCGGCTGCGGAATTATCAACGAGCACATGGCAGTGCGCACCGGCGTGGGCATCTTTGACGTCAGCCACATGGGCGATATCCGCCTCGCCGGTCCGCAGGCGCTAGCCGCGGTGCAGCACATTTCCATGAATGATGCTTCCCGGCTGGCAGTGGGCCAGGCGCAGTATTCTGCGCTGCTCTATCCGCAGGGAACGTTCGTAGACGATGTGATCGTCCACCGCCTGGCCGAGGACGAATACCTTCTCGTGATCAACGCGGGCACCCGCGAAAAAGATTTCAACTGGGTGCGCGACAACACACGTCAGTTCGACTGTGCGGTGGAGAATCTTTCGGACGACTTCACGCAAATCGCCATCCAGGGGCCGAAGGGCGTAGACGTGCTGCAAAAGCTGACCGACGCCGACTTGAGCGCGGTGAAGTTTTACTGGGTCACACGCGGAACGGTCTGCGGACTTCGGAACACTTTGATTGCGCGCACGGGTTACACGGCCGAAGATGGGTTTGAGATTTACATACCGGCGGATGAGGCCACCAGTGCGCGGGTTTGGAATGAGATTCTGAGCGCCGGCAAAGAATTCGGTCTCGTTCCGTGCGGCCTGGGCGCGCGCAACACTTTGCGATTGGAAGGCAAACTCCCGCTCTACGGGCACGAAATTTCCGATACGATAAATGTTTGGGAAGCCGGTCTCGATCGCTTCTGCAAGATGGAGAAGCGGGAGTTCGTCGGCCGCGCCGCGCTGGAGGTAGCCAAGTCGGAAGGCGTGATTCGGACTCTGGTCGGCTTGGAGATGGTTGACCGCGGCATCGCGCGCGACGGGTACAAAGTGCTCGACGGCGGTGGGCGTGCGATTGGATACGTGACCAGCGGATCGCCGGCGCCGTTTCTGAAGAAGAATATCGCGCTGGCATATGTGCCACCCGGGTTCACGGCGGCTGGCACTTCGGTGAATGTTGAGATTCGCGGGCAGGCCGTAGGCGCTCAGGTGGTGCCGACGCCGTTTTACAAGAGACCAAAGAAGTGAGCGCGTTGTAGCGCCGCCAGCCCGCCGCTACGATATAGAAGCCAGGAGCTAGAAGCCACTATGGCCTATCCAACGGATCGGAAATATACCAAAGAACACGAGTGGATCAAAGTTGTGGGGCAGCAAGCAACCGTCGGCATCACCGACCATGCGCAGGAGTCGCTGGGCGACATCGTGTTCGTCGAATTGCCCAAGATAGGCGCGGAACTCGCGGCTGGCAAGTCATTTGGAACGGTAGAATCGGTGAAGGCGGTGTCGGATTTATTTGCGCCGATGTCCGGCGCTGTGACCGAAGTCAATGGCGATCTGACCACGTCGCCCGAAAAAGTCAACAAAGATCCGCATGGCTCATGGATGTTGAAGATGACGATGAAGAATCCGGCCGATCTGCAGGATCTGCTCTCCGCCGCGGATTACGAGAAGTTCGTGGCAGAGGAGGGCGGGGGCTGAAGAAGTGCCGCTTGCTGATTTCCAGTTGCCGAATGCGAATGGATCAAGCTCTGGTTCTAAGCGGAAGAGGCAATTGGCAATCGAAAATCATGAGGTTCTGAATACGGCGTGGGCCAGCGGACGGCCGTCGCAATCGAACTGACCCCGAGCTACATCTAAGTACTCCCTATGCGCTATTTACCGAAGTCTCCTGCCGACCGCGAAGCCATGCTGAAAGCTATCGGCTTGCGCTCGGTTGACGAATTATTCGCGCCGATTCCAGCGGAATACCGGTTGAGCCGCGACCTCAAAGTCCCGCGCCAGATGGCGGAGTCGGAAATCGTGGATTTTTTCCGGCAGCGCTCGCGGGAAAACGGCGAGGGCTACACCAGTTTTCTCGGCGCGGGCGCTTACTCTCATTACCGGCCGGTCATTATTGATTCGCTGATCTCGCGAGGCGAGTTTCTCACTGCATATACTCCCTACCAGGCGGAGATTTCACAAGGCACTCTGCAATCGATTTTTGAGTTTCAGACCATGATCTGCGAGCTGACAGGCATGGAAGTGGCCAACGCTTCCATGTACGACGGCTCGACCGCCGCGGCTGAGGCCGTGATGATGGCGGTGCGGCTCACGGGCCGGCGCTCGGTGGTGGGGGCGCGAAGTTTGCATCCGGAATACGGCGAAGTGCTCGCGACCTATGCGACGCACCAGGGAATGCCGCTGTCGGTGGCGGGTTTCGGCGGCGATGGGCGGTTGAATCTGACGGAGCTCGAGAAATCGATCACTCCGGAGACGGCCTGTGTGCTCATTCAGTCGCCAAACTTCTTTGGCACGATTGAAGATTTACCGGCGATCGCAGAGATCGCGCACAGGCACGGAGCAATGCTGGTGGTTTCAATTGCCGAAGCCGTATCCCTGGGAATCGTAGAGCCCCCGCGGGAAGCGGATGTCATCGCGATGGAAGCGCAATCGTTTGGCGTACCTTTGGGATTTGGCGGTCCGTACTGCGGCGTGATCGCCACGCGGGAAAAATTCGTGCGGCAGATGCCGGGGCGCCTGGTGGGCCAGACCGTCGACAAGCAGGGCAAGCGCGGATTCGTGCTCACCCTGGCCACCCGCGAGCAGCACATCCGGCGCGAAAAGGCCACCTCGAATATCTGCACCAACCAGGCATTGGTTGCGTTAATGGTCAACATTTTCATGACGGTCTACGGCAAGGTCGGGCTGAAGGAGTTGGCCAAACAGAACCTGGCGAAGACGGCATACGCGGTCGAACAATTCTCAAAGCACGGCAAGATCCTGTTTGCCGGCGCGCCCCGGTTCAACGAGTTTGTGGTGGAAACCAGCGAAGATCCCTATGCCATCAACAGCCGGCTGCTGGGACACAAGATGGTCGGCGGATTGCCGCTAAAGAAGTTTTATCCCGAACTGGGGAATGCAGCGCTGTGGTGCTGCACGGAATTGACCACGCGGAGCGCAATCGACACGGCAGTGGGACTGATCGCTGAACGACAGCGCTCGGCCCGATCCGCCCAGGAAAAACCTGGAGTTGAGGAGGTGGCGCGATGAAGCACATGACTCGCAAGGCCACGCGCCACGTCAATCAGAACGAAGGCTTAATCTTTGAGAAGTCTTCCCCAGGCAAAGCGGCCTGGAGGTTGCCGCCACTCGATGTTCCCGAAATCGACACTGCGAAGCTTCTCGGCGCCGCTGAAAGAAAAGACCTCGGCAACATGCCGGAAGTGAGCGAGATCGAAATCATTCGCCACTTTACCCGGCTTTCGACCTGGAACTACGCGATCGATCTCGGAATGTATCCGCTGGGCTCGTGCACCATGAAGTACAACCCGCGAGTGAACGAAGCTGTGGCGCGGGTGGAGGGACTTGCCAACGGTCATCCCTACCAGCCGGAAAGGATTTCTCAGGGCGCGCTGCAGATTATGAAAACGCTGAGCGAGTGCCTGATCGATATCACGGGCATGGATGCAATTACGCTGCAGCCCGCGGCGGGCGCGCATGGCGAGATGACCGGACTGCTGATGGTGCGCGCCTATCACCAATCGCAGGGCAACGCGCGGAAGAAAATCCTGATTCCGGATTCGGCACACGGGACCAATCCGGCTACGGCGGCGATGGTTAACTATGCCGTCGAGAATTTAAAGTCAGACTCGCGAGGCATGGTGGATATCGCCGCGCTGCAAGCGCAGATGAGCGAAGACGTCGCTGCGCTCATGCTCACCAATCCCAACACGCTGGGAGTGTTCGAGCAGCAGATTCACAAGATTGCCGACATTCTGCACGCCAAGGGTGGCCTGCTCTACATGGACGGCGCGAACATGAACGCCCTGGTCGGCAAAGTTCGGCCCGGCGATTTTGGCGTCGACGTGATGCACTTGAACTTGCACAAAACGTTTTCCACGCCGCATGGCGGCGGCGGCCCAGGCTCGGGTCCGGTCGCCATCAAGCAGAAACTCGAACCGTTCTTGCCGACGCCTGTTCTCGTAACAAAGCCCGATGGCGCTCTCGGTTTTGAATACAACCGTTCGCAGTCGGTGGGACGGGTGCGCGCCTTCTACGGCAACTTTGGGATGTTTGTCCGCGCCCTGGCTTACATTCAGGCGAATGGGCCCGATGGTTTGCGGCAAACCACAGAAGACGCAGTGCTGAACGCCAACTACATTCGCAAGGGCCTCGAGGGCGCCTACGATCTGCCGTATTCCACGCCGACCATGCACGAGGTCGTATTCAGCGACAGGCTACAAGCAAAAAAAGGCGTCCGCACCATGGACATCGCCAAGCGTCTGATTGACTACGGCTTCCATCCCTATACCACTGCGTTTCCGCTGATCGTGCCGGGCGCGCTGATGATCGAGCCCACCGAAAGCGAGTCAAAAGAAGAGATGGATTTATTCATCGAGGCGATGAAGTCGATCGCGGAAGAAGTGGAAGAAGATCCGCAGACGGTACTCGATGCGCCGCACTCCACGCGAGTTTCGCGGCTCGATGAAACGGCTGCGGCCCGGAAGCCGGTCTTGCGCTGGAAGCCGTCAGTGTAATCGGTGATTATTGATTCCTGATTGCAGATTGGGATCCAGCCCGTTCGGAGTTTTCAATCGGCAATCATAAGATCAATAAAATTAGTAATCCGGGTGGTGTTCGGCGCGGCGCGTCACTTCGCCGAGATGTCCACCGAAGCGCGCGTCGTCTCCCAATCGATCCGCAGCGTGCAGCCGCTCCCGGACTTGTCGTAACCGATGGTGAAGTTCTCGACGGGCGCCGGAAGCTTGGAGACATTCATATCGACCCGGGCTAATTCGTCTCTCTCATACTTGTAAGGGATGCCCCATTCGCCCGTCTTCTTGTTGACGATCAGCGTCCACTTGCCGGAATTAGGCACGGTAAAGATCGTGTAGTTGCCCGCGGGCACCGTCTTGCCGCCGACTGCCACATCGGCGCCAGCGACGAAAGTTGTGGCTTCATTGGCGCCGGTGCGCCAGACTTCGCCGAAGGGCACGAGGTCGCCATAGATCTTGCGGCCTTTCATGCGCGGGCTCGAGTAATCGGTCTTGATGGTTTTGCCGCCGCCCAGATCGCACGAAGCTGAGGCGGCCGGACTGGGCTTGCCGCCCATCTGGGCGAATGCGGCGGTGGTAAACAGTATGGCAAGCAGCGTGGGAAGGGCGATTCGTTTTTGCATAGTCTCTCCTTGAATTGCAGCAATGGCTAAGAACGTTGGACGCACGGGAAAGTGATATGTCAGCAGACGGTAGTGGCTCAATTTTGACTTCTTCACGACTGCGCCCTCTCTGGAGTCATCCCGAAGTCCCGCGTTTTCACCAGCGGGACGAGGGATCGCGCTTGCGCACACAAGCGTCCTGAATCATACTGAGCCACTACCCAGCAGACTCACGATTATGCTCCATCGACTGCGGCAGTTACAATCGTGCGATGCCGGTATTCGATGAAAAGCGGGAAGAACTGGAGCACTACGAGACCATGATGGGCATTCCGCGCGGGCGCTTGGCCGTCACCATGGATACCATTACCGATGCCATGGCGCTCGTCGGCCAGCACGGCGTATATTGCCAAAGCCAGCGCTGGCCGGGCAAGCCGGTGATGGATATCCAGATCATCATGAAGAGTCTGACCGACGCGAAGGAATTGATCCAGAGCGTGATGGAAGAGCTGAAAAGGAATTCTTGACCGTTGATTTAGAATTACTCCGCTGCAATCCTCGGGAGGCATGCCATGAAGAAGAAGGCACACATGAAGTCGGCCGCTGCGACTTTAGTTCTGTTCTTGCTGTCTAGCTTGACGGTCGTGTCCGGTTGGGCGCAGGCATCGGCCCCGGCCACCCTCACGCCGGCGGAACGTGAGTTGGCGCTGAAGAGCTTTCAAGCCACGCGCGATAACTTTCTGAAGTCCATCGCAGGACTCTCGCCGAAGCAGTGGGCCTTCAAACCCGCCCCAGACCGCTGGTCAGTGGCGGAGGTTGCCGAGCACATCGCGGTCTCGGAATCCTCGCTTTTCGAGCTAGTGCAAACCCGGGTCATGCAGTCGCCCGCCGCGCCCGAGAAGCGCGAGCAGGTGAAGGGCAAAGATGAAATGGTTCTGGAGAGAATTCCGGACCGCACTCACAAGGCGCAGGCTCCGGAATTTCTGCGTCCGACCGGGCGATGGGCCACAGAGGCGGATCTGACGAAAGCCTTCGAAGCAAGCCGCAAGGCCACGATGGACTACATCCGCACTACCTCCGACGATTTGCGCGACCACTTTTTCGACCATCCGGTGCTCGGGACCTTGGATGGCTATCAGTGGCTGCTGTTGATCTCGGCTCACAGTGCGCGCCATACGGCCCAGATCGAGGAAGTGAAGGCCGATCCCAACTTCCCGAAGGAATAGGGGCATTCACGGGGACGCAGAGACACGGGGAAAACAAATACGATTATGGTGCTTTAGGGCTTTACCGTGACCATCACAACGTCGTGCGAAGCCACTTGCGCTGAAAACTTCCCGGAGAACCTTCCCACGTCTTTGTGCTGCCATAAGTCGCGCACCGCAGCGCTCAAGTGCACGGGATAGCCGAGATCGTCCCAGTTCACGCTGATTTCCTGCTCCGCGCTCCCGCGATTTAGCAGCACTACGGCGCGGGTTCCATCTCTTAGCCGCTTCGCCCAGATTTCCAAATCGCCGCTCTTCCAAACCCGTTCGCCCTCGCGCCCAAGCGCGTCCTGATCCACCGCGATGACTTCTCTGTTGGTCAGGATGTCGCGGATCTCCGGCCGCATGTCGCGCAGGTCGTTGCCCGCGATCAGCGGCGCGGCAAGAATCGCCCACAGGCTGAAATGCGAACGATATTCCGTGTCCGTCATGCCGCCGTTGCCTACCTCCAGCATGTCGGGGTCATTCCAGTGGCCGGGCCCGGCATAGGATGCCAAACCAACCTGCTGATCGAGAATAGCCAGCATCCCATTCGAGCAGCAACTTCCATCTGGCCATTTGTTTTGTCCTGCCCACTTATCGCTGATGTCGCCGGTCGTGCGCCACAGGTTGCCGCCAACTTCTTTTCCCCACAGCCAGGGCTTCGCCGTACCCCACTCGCAGATGCTCAGCACGATGGCGCGGCCGGAAGCGTCGAGAGCTGCGCGAATATTCGCGTAAGAAGCTTTCGCATCCTGGGTGCTCGTGTTACACCAATCGTACTTCAGGTAATCGACGCCCCATGCCGCGTACTGGATCGCGTCCTGGTACTCATGGCCGAGGCCGCCGGGCCGTCCGGCACAGGTCTTCGATCCGGCGTCGGAGTACACGCCGAACTTCAGCCCGAGCGAATGAATATAGTCCCCGACGGCCTTCATGCCGTGCGGAAAGCGCTGCGGATCGGCGACGATGTTGCCACTCACGTCGCGGCTGACCTGCCAGCAGTCGTCGATGTTGACGTATTGGTAGCCGGCGTCCTTCATGCCTGCCTTGACCAAGGCGTCAGCATGTTCTTGATCATGTCTTCGCTGACGTTGCAGGCAAACTTGTTCCACGAGTTCCAGCCCATGGGTGGCGTCACCGCAAGATGATTGGATGGGCTATCGCTATCTTGCGCAAGCAGGCCTGTGCCGAGGAGCAGAACACCAGTGATTGCAACCAGGACGTGCCGCTTGATCTGCATGGAAGCCTTTTACCAGAAATGCGTCGATATTTACACTAGTCCGTTTCACCGTTGAATCGAAATTAGCGTCCAACCTTTTCGTCGAAGAACTTCGCCATCAGTTTGAGCGCTTCAGTGGTTTCGGGCAAGTGGAAGTGATACCAGAAAGCGTGCGGCAACGCCTCGAAGACGACAAGTTGTGCGTCGTTCCCGGCGCCCAGCAGAGCCCGATGGAAAATCGTAGTTTCACTCAGCAAAATATCGCGCGTGCTGGTCACCAGCAACGTGGGCGGCATGCCGTGCAGATCGGCGAACAGCGGCGACAGCACCGGGTCCTTACGATCGGTCTTGCTCACGTAGGCATCGTCGGGAAGGTGGCTCGCATCGATCGGCTCCATTTCGCCCGGGAATCCATCGAGAGTGAAGATTTGCCGGGAGTCGCCCGGACGGCTGAAGTCCGCCAGCCCGGAAAAAATACCGAGCGCCGCCGGAAGCGGTATTCCCAATTGCTTCAGGCGGACGGCAACCTCTGCGGTCAGGATGGCTCCTGCCGACGTGCCGAAAATTCCAATATTCTGCGGCTTGTAGGTTTTCAGAAGCTCCTTGTATACGGCGACAACATCATCGACCGCGGCCGGGAAAGGATTCTCCGGAGCCAGCCGGTAATAGACCGAGACGACCTTGGTCTTGGCCAAATTCGCAATCGGAACTCCTTCGATGAGCGAGCCAGAGTCCGAATTAAATCCTCCGCCATGTAGATTGATCAGCACGCGGCTGCGGTTCGCTTCCGGAGTCGCGAGCGGCGTAATAATGTCGGTGCGCACGCCCGCGATGCTTGTCTCTTCCACGTTGACGGGATAAATCTTGCGGGCCTCGGCGGAATCCTGAGCCCGCCAAATATCCGTACGCGCTCGCCGTTCAGCCAGCGTCTCCGGCCCGAACTTCTTTTGCGTCAGTGATGCCAGCCACTTTTGCGCCTCGGGGCTGATCGTCGACGGCATCGGAACCACGCGCGTGATGTGTGCGGTTCCGTCAGCGTCAAAAGTGGCGGAGTCTTGTTGCACCGCGGGATTCGACTGGGCGGTCAACGGCAAGGCCAGCGCGAGGGCGGCAAAGAGGTGCGAAACTTGGGTTTTCATCGGGACATTTGTAGCAGATGGATCAGGCCAGAGGAAAACGATTTAACAGGTTCTGACGCTAGAGCTTATCGATGAACTCTTCTGTCATGACAGCGGCCTGCTTCAGGATTCCGCGCAGCGTTCCGGTCGCCAACTCAGCATGCAGGAACAACGCAACCTGTAACATCTGCGGCCCGATGCGTTTCAGAACAACATGGCTCCCGCGCTGCCGAACTTGAGTGAAGCCCAGCCGCTCGAGAGCACGAATTGCTTCTTGCCCCTGACACTCGGGGCAGCTTAGGCATAGCGCGCCTCGAAAACGGTTACCAGCGGTCGGCTGGAGCTTTCAGGCTGGAACTCCTCCATGTAGAGCTCCGTCGCTTCTTTAAGGTTGGCAATAGCCTCTTCGAGGTTGCTTCCCTGACTGACCGTGCCTACTTCGGGGCACTCGGCCACGTACAGATCGCGCTCTTTGTGCAAGACAGCAGTGAAGGTACCGGTAGGCATCAGTGGCAACTCCTAACCCTTAATTCTATGCTAGCGAGTACTTCCCCCGCTCAATCACCTTCTGCGCGATCTGCCGACGCAGTTCGATCGTGTTGAACGGCTCATACTTCGCGAGCCGGCGAAGAATCGCAAGCTGCGTCCGCAGCATGTCGCCGTCGGCGACCGCGGCGATCACCTTCCTGGCCGCGGATTCCACCCTCTCCATCGCCTGCGATAAATAGACGCGGGTCATCGCAATCGGAATAGCGGCGGCGGTCTCGCCGTTCGTCTCGGCGATTTTTTGCGCGCGCAGCACCGCCGACTCCATGGCATAGCTTTCAATCGTCATGTCGGCAATCGCGCCCATGATTTCCTGCTGGTCCTGAATCCCCTGCATATATTTCTGGGTGGCGGCTCCGGCGGCGAACAGCCCAAGCTTCTTCGCTTGCCCCACCAACTTGCGTTCTTCCGCGAGCGCGCCCTCCAGATCCTCGCTCATCGAGGGTCCCGACAGAACTTCATCCATCAGTTTCTTGATCGCGGCCATCAGCGGCAACTGCCCGCTCATGGCGCGTTTCAGCAGAAAGCCCGTGATGATGAGCCGGTTGATCTCGTTGGTGCCCTCGAAGATGCGGTTGATGCGCGCATCGCGATAAGCCCGCTCGGCCGGATACTCCTCCACAAAGCCGTACCCGGCGTAAATCTGCAGAGTCTCATCGACGATGTAGTCGATCATCTCCGAACCCCAGACCTTGATGATCGAACATTCGACCGCGTATTCCTCGATCGCCTTGCGCGCTTCTTTCATCGCCTCAGCGCCCGACTTGTCTACTTCGTTGAGCGCTACGTCCATCATCCCCACGGTTCGATAAACCAGCGATTCGCCGACGTAGAGCAGCGTCGCCATGTTGGCGATTTTTTCGCGCACCAGTCCGAAGTCGGCGATGACCTTGCCGAACGCCTTGCGCTGCTTGGCGTAAGAGATCGCGTTTTCCAGTGACAGCCGGCCGCCGCCCACGCACATCGCGCCCAACTTGAAGCGTCCGATATTCAGAATGTTGAACGCAATCACGTGCCCCTTGCCGATGTCGCCCAGCAGATTCTCTGCCGGCACTTTGCAATCGTTCAAGAGGATCGGGCAGGTCGACGATCCGCGAATCCCCATCTTGTGCTCTTCGGCGCCTACCGAGAAGCCCGGGAAAGTCCTTTCCACCAGAAACGCGCTGAACTTTTCCCCGTCAACCTTGGCGAACACCGTGAACAGGTCGGCAAAGCCGGCGTTGGTGATCCACATTTTTTCGCCGTTGAGAATGTAATGCGTGCCGTCGGCCGTAAGCTCGGCCCGCGTGCGGCAGTTCATGGCGTCGGATCCAGATGTCGATTCCGACAACGCGTAGGCCCCAACGGCCTCACCCGAAGCCAGGCGCGGCAGATACTTGTTCTTCTGCTCTTCCGTGCCGAAATACACAATGGGCAGCAAGCCAATGCCGCTGTGCGCACCCCAGGTGGTCGCGAAACCGGCGTATTTCGCAATGTGGTCCGCGATGACGGCTGCCGTCACTTTATCCATTTCGAGGCCGCCGTAGGCCTCGGGAATTTCGACGCCGCTCAGGCCAAGTTCGCCCGCCTTCTTCAGAAGCTCGCGCGAAATCGAGAAATCTTTATGCTCAATCTTCTCCGCGTTGGGTAGAATCTCGTTGACGCAGAATTCTTCCGCGGTCTGCCCGATCAGCTGATGTTGCTCGGTGAAGTCCTCGGGCGTGAAGACTTCGTCAGTACGGCGTTCTTCCAGCAGAAAGCTGCCGCCTGAGATTCTGGTCTTTGGCACTGCCGCGGTCGTGGCCATATCTTAAACCCTCTAAATGAAGGCCCCGCAATTACGCGAGGACGCGAAGAAAGGTACAACTCATTCTAATTCGGGTGGAGTTGGAATGATAGGGGCTGAAACCACCGTGTCATCGGTGGCGCCGCCTCAATTCTGTGGAGGAATTTCTCTCTCGATGCTGTGCGTGTGAAAACGCGCCGCAGGCTGGCAGGTCGAATACCCGGCCGCGTGCGTGGAATCCGACTGCGGTTCGTCGCGAGCGACCTTGTAGCTCCGCATCGTATAGCACAGATTATCGTTCTGCGCCTGCCAGTCCGGGTCAATACGCACGATACGCGGCGTACCGAACTGGCTCAACTGCGGACTGTACTCCCCAATGCGAATGCGGTCGAGCGCGGTTAACAGGTTCAGTCCGGTCTCCGGATTCGGAGAATGCTTGTCTGTACTCGCGGATGAGTTCGACGGTCCCGCCTTCGCCGACGGAGCCCCGGCGGGATTCTTCTCCGGCGAAGACTGCGCTGCCAACGTCGAGGTCACTGCGATCAATATCGTTAAAGACAAAAGGCGGAAGATCGGCATGGGACTTCCTCCTGCGACAGATTATAGCCCCGTCCGGCGAATTTGTGGAGTAGCAAAGCAGACAAGTAAACGAAGCGCCCCTTTATTTAGAGGGTATTTATGCGCTTCCAAACTCGCGCGACTAATTCAGGTTTTCGAAAATCCCCGCCGCACCCATCCCCCCGCCTACGCACATCGTCACCATCCCGTAGCGCCCGTTGCGGCGCTTGAGTTCGCGGATAATCGTTGCCGTCAGCTTTGCCCCGGTGCAGCCCAACGGATGTCCCAAAGCGATCGCCCCGCCGTTTGGATTCACCTTCTCCGGGTCGAGCCCGGCTTCTTTGATCACCGCGAGAGATTGGGCTGCGAAAGCTTCATTCAACTCGATCACGTCGATATCGGAAAGCTTCAGCCCGGCCATCTTCAAAGCTTTCGGAATCGCGAACACCGGGCCAAGTCCCATTTCTTCCGGCTTATATCCCGCCGTCGCAAACGAAACGTAGCGAGCCAGCGGCTTGATGCCCAGCGCCTTCGCGCGCTCCGCGGACATCACCACCGCCGCCGCCGCGCCGTCCGACATCTGCGAAGAATTTCCCGCGGTTACCGTGCCCTTCATGTGAAACGCCGGCTTCAGCGAGAGCAGCGCTTCGAGCGAAGTGTCGGCACGCGGGCCTTCGTCCATTTTGAAAACAATTTCCTGTCGCTTCGGCTTCGATCCATTCGGAGTCGTAAAGCTCACCGGAACCGCCACAACTTCTTCATCAAACCTTCCTGCCTGAATCGCCGCCAACGCCTTCTGGTGGCTGCGCAGCGAGAACTCGTCCGCCGCCTCGCGCGTGATGCCGAAACGCTGGCCCACGCGCTCGGCCGTGAGGCCCATGTTGAGGTAAGCGTCCGGGTAGTGGTCGACGAGCCAGGGGTTGGGTGAAATTTTATGCCCGCCCATCGGGATCATCGACATCGATTCGGTGCCGCCGGCGACGATCGCTTCCGCCCCGCCGCTCATAATGCGCTCCGCCGCCATCGCAATCGCCTGCAGCCCCGACGAGCAGAAGCGGTTGATGGTGAGCGCCGAAAGCTCCACCGGCAGCCCCGCCCGCAGCGACGCGATGCGCGCCACGTTCATTCCCTGCTCCGCCTCGGGCATGGCGCAGCCCAGGACGACGTCTTCAATTTCTTTGGGATCAAGCTGCGGCACGCGCTCCAGCGCGCCCTTGATGGCGACCGCAGCCAGTTCATCGGGACGCGTGGCGCGTAGCGCGCCTTTGAACGCGCGCCCGACGGGTGTGCGGACAGACGAGGCAATAATGACTTCTCGCATGGGTTATACCGTAATGTATTCCGTTGTGGCTGTGGGCGCGGGTATCGCATCGCCGTGCTGGCGCATGCCTTCGACGTGAAACTCCATCGCTTCGCGGATGAGTTCCTTCACCTCCGCCAGCGTCGCACCCGCCACACCCAGCCCAGGCAGGTCTGGAGCGTACGCACCCCAACCTGTGGCTGACTTCTCGTAGATAACGAGATATTTCATTTCAGTCCTGCCTGCTTCAGAATATTGTTCAACGTTCCGGGCGGAATGTCTACTGACGGATGTCCCGCGACGGTAACCGTTCCTGGCTTCGACAGATGATGGTACTGCCGGTGGCTGCCTTTCGTTCGCGCCAAGCGCCAGCCGTCCCCTCCCAGACGCTTGATTACTTCGCGAACCTTCATTGAGTTGTCATCGACCAGCTCGCTTCACTTGGCCGGAGCGTAAAAGTAATAATCCGCCGTATAACTGCTCTTGGTCTCGTCGCCCTTGTGAGACGCATCGCAGCCCTCGGCTGGCGGCTTGCCGCCGTGCGTACGCACTCGCTGAATCGTGGTCACGTCTGCGAGCGTTCCTTTACCGGCGTGCCCCACGGCGTTCACCAGCAGCCAGGGAATCGAATCGGAATCAAGCGAGTCCACGTGGGCGACGGCCTTGCCTGTAACTTCGCTGCCATCCTTCAGCTTCCACGAAGGCCCGGCGGAATGCTGCCCGATCACCTTATCGTTTCGATCATGCAACTCCGCTTCCGGCGCTTTCAAAGTCCAACTGAATTTGCCATCCGCGCCCGCCTGGCAAGCATAGATCTGCGATCCAGTTGCATGTGTATACAGAACAACTTCCTCGCCCGCGGGCGCTTGAATACTCTCCGGCACGTCCGGCGCAGACTCTTTCTGCGGAGGGTCTTTTTTTTCGTTGGCCTGCGCGTACGCGAGTGGGTTTCCAAGAACGAGAACGCCCATCGCGATGACCGCGGCCGAAGCTAGCACAAGTCTTCGCATGAGGGCGATTGTAACAGGCCGGAATCCGTGAAGGCAGATGGGAAATGGCCTCAAGAGGGTCTCCCTTACGGCTTCGCCCAGTCTTGCCAAGAGAGTCCTTTGACACGCGAGAATTCGGAGACGTTGGCTGTCACCAGCGTGAGTTGACGCGCCAAGGCCTGACCGGCGATCAGTAGATCGTAGGGCCCAATAATCCTTCCGGAGATTTCCAGAGTAGCTCGGATCGAGCCGGCCACGAGCGCATCGTTGTTATCGAAGGGAAGAACAGTGACTAGACCCGACAAGAATGTTTCGAGCCGTTCTGTATTGAACGCGATCCGTGTGCTGTTAGCGACTCCGTACCACAATTCGAAGGTAACGACAGAGGGAACACAGACCCGCCCGCCGGCGCGAGAAGCCTTCTGAAAGCGGCTGCGAACCAAAGAGTCTGTGTTCTTGATGAGAGCGATGCACACGTTGGTATCGAGGAGGTAATCCACGATCTACTCGAATATGCGCCGCTTGGGAGTCTTCGGCTGTTTGCGTCCTTCGGGCATAAATGGTTCGGAATTAAATTCATCGAGCTTACGAAACCATTCCTTCGTGTCTTGGATGATCGGCTCGAGCAGCACTCCCTGGCCCACGCGCCGGATGCGCACTCGGTCGCCCTCAAACCGAAACTCCCGCGGCAGCCGCACCGCCTGGCTGCGGCCATTCTGGAACAGCTTGGCTATATCGGTCTTCGGCATCTCGGATCCCTGACCCCACACCATAGTATATACCGGAAATATATATCAGCCAAGTCGGATAAGCGCCCTCAATTCCTCAGCGTCTTCCCCGTCTTCAGCGTGTATTGAATCCTCTCCTGCGTTTTCTTCTCGCCGCACAGAGACTTAAACCCCTCGCGCTCTAGGTCGAGAACGTATTGCTCGCTCACCGGCGTACCCGGAGTGACATTTCCGCCGCACAAGACCTCGGCGATCTTTCCCCCCAGCTTCACTTCGTAGTCCGTGACGTAGTCGCCCTGGCGCATCATGTGAACGCCCATCTTGAGTGCAGCCAGAAGATTCTCTCCGGGGGCGGGAATGTCCGTTCGCGGCACCGGCGGCTCGTATCCCGCGCGCGCCAGTTCAAGCGCCCGTGCCTTGGCGTCGGAAAGAACGCGTTCGCGGTTCATCGTGATGCGGTCGCTGTCCGACAAAAATGCCATTCCCCGCGCCTCGTGCGCCGACGTGGCCACCTTGGCGGTGGCAATCGTTTCAAACGCCCGCTTCATCGCCTCCATCATTTCAACCGAGCCAGCCAGAGCCTCGCCCGAAGTTTTGCCCCGCGCCGCAGCCGCGCCGTCCACGGCCCGCAACAACATCTCTTTGCAGCCTCCCCCGCCGGGAAGCAGGCCGACGCCGACTTCCACCAGTCCCGTATAAAGCTCCGCGTGAGGTTGGCGGGCCGCGGCATGCAGCGAAATCTCCGTGCCCCCGCCCAGGCACAATCCGAACGCCGAAACCACCACCGGTTTGGGCGAGAACTTAATGGCCTGCGTCATCCCCTGAAACTGCCGGATGGCCAGGTCCACATCGTCCCACTCTTCTTCCTGCACGCTCATGAGCAGCAGCATCAGATTCGCCCCGACGGAAAAATTCGTCGCGTCATTGGTGATGACGAAGGCGTCGAAGTTGTCGCCGGCACCGCCAGGCTTAAGGGTTTGCAGAATCAGGCTGATGATGTCCGCGCCCAGCGAGTTCATCTTCGAGTGAAATTCGATGCAGCCCACGCCATCGCCCAAATCCACCAACGATGCGCCAGAGTTTTTCTTCACCACCCCGTTGGATTTCTTTGCTACAGTCACCGACCACACCCCGGACGAAACTTGCACCGGCTGCGAGTTGCCAGTTGCCAAGTCGAAGTAAACTCGTCCTGAGGCGGTATTGGCATCATCGCCGTACCAGCTTTTCTTACCCGCCGCGAGCAGCTTCTCGACATTCGCCGCCACCGGCCTTCCTTCTTTCTTCATGCGCGCGACCGTAGCCTCCACGCCAGCCGCATCCCACAACTCGAACGGCCCCAGCTCCCAGTTGAACCCCAGGCGCATGGCGCGGTCGATTTCCACGATCGAATCGGAAATCTCGGGCACGCGGTTCGCCGAGTAAGTCCATAAATCGCACAAGGCCGACCACAGGAACGTTCCCGGCTTGTCTCCCTTTGGCGGATTGCCCTCGATGCCGATCAGCGTGCGTACCCGCGTTCCCGTGTCTTCAATATTCTTAGCCATATCCAGCGCGGCAAACTTCGGCTTCTGCCGCGGATGGTATTCCACCGTCTTCCAGTCGAGCGCGAGACGTTCATCTTCTTTGCCTTCGCCGCCTTTTGCCCTCTTGTAGAACCCGCCCTTGGTCTTATCCCCCAGCCATTTGCGTTCGATCATCTGCGTGAAGAAGCCGGGCAGGCGCAGATCGCTCCGCTCGTCCCGGACATTCGCCGTCATATTGCCAACCACATGTCCGAGAATGTCCAGCCCAACCAAATCAATTGTGCGGAAGGTCGCCGACTTCGGCCAGCCCACCGCCTGTCCTGTCAGCGCATCGATGTCCTCAATACTCAACTCCATCTCCTGCATCAGGCGCATCACATTCAACACTGAAAACGTCCCGATGCGGTTGCCAATAAAGTTTGGCGTGTCCTTGGCCAGCACCACGCCTTTTCCCAGGCGCACATCGCAGAAGTGAGAAACCGCATCGATTGCCGCCCGATCGGCTTCCGCAGTAGGAATGAGTTCGAGCAGCCGCATGTAACGCGGCGGATTAAAAAAGTGCGTGCCAAACCACGCCCGCCGAAACTCGTCGGAAAAACCCTCGGCAATTGTTCCCACCGGCAGCCCGCTCGTGTTGGTCGTAACGATCGTGCCCGGCTTGCGAATGGCCTCGACTTTGCGCAGCAGCGCCCGCTTGATGTCGAGATTCTCCACCACGGCCTCGATAATCCAATCGACCTCCGCCAGCTTCTTCAGGTCGTCGTCGAAGTTGCCCACGGTAACCAAGCGGGCGAGCGAAGAATCCATGAAAGCCGCGGGCTTGGATTTCTTCGCCGCATCAAGCCCCGCGGCGGCGATCTTGTTCCGCGCCGCAGCCGCGGCTCCCGGCGGAACATCTTGCGGAACGATGTCCAACAAATAGCTGGAAACCCCGGCGTTGGCAAAATGCGCGGCGATACGGGCGCCCATGGTTCCGGCGCCTAGAACGGCGACTTTATTAATGCGTTTCATGATCGAGCCTCAATTGGGCATCCGGCGGTTCCAACGCCCTGCGTGGTTATGATTTTGTCGTGAGATATTGGACCGTCAATCTGCCTACGGCAGTTTATCCAACGCCCAGTCGTTGTTGCCAGTATTCACAACGACAATGCTGGAGAATCGCCGGCGGACGCGCATATTCTTCGCAGCCCCGCTCACCAGGACCACCGGGAACTCGTAGCGGCCTCTCTTCAGCATCTTGCCGTGATCGATTTCGTAAGCGAGAGGCCCGCGGGCGGAGAAAAATTCCTCGAGCGCGTCCGCCGTAACCTTCTCCTTGGCATGGCCGGTCAACAGCGACAGGCCATTCTCCACGTCGCCCGCCTGCCACGCTTGCAGAAAGTGATCGGCGGCCCCGAGCGCCGCTACGTACCCAGGCTCCAGAATCGCAGCCGGCCGCGTCGTGGACGCTGCCGCCGGCAGCAACGGGGCTACGCAAAGAACCAGGAACGCTACACGAAGAGCGAATCGAAGAGGGAATTTAAGATGTCTTTCCGGCATTCGGCGAGACACCGGCGCAAACGTAGGCGGTTGAAGATGCATGGAGTCATTATGCGGGATAAAGCAGGAACTCGGGATCCCGTCCTTACTCTACGGTTCGGCCTGCGCCCTCACGTACTCCAGCGCACGCTGCGCCATTTGTTTCTCTCCGTTATAGGCGAGCAGCTTCAGTGCCTCCTCCAAACGAATCCATCTTGCTCGCGCCACTTCAATTCGCATTTCCGGCGCAATCTGATTGATTCGCCCGGCTCGATAACCCATCAGGTAAAAGCTGACAATCTTGAAAACCCGCTGTCCGTCGCCCCAGCTACGCGTATACACATACTTGCTGTCGCCCAGCTTGGTGATGAGGTCGGCAGTCACGCCGGTTTCCTCCCGAACTTCCCTGAGCGCGGCCTCGAGCGGCTTTTCGCCGGCATCCACCAGACCCTTGGGCAAGGCCAGCACCGGCTTTGCTCTGGCCGCGCCCCCGCTTCGATTCACTCCGCCTCGAGCATGTTCCCGAGGCAGTTCGATCGCGGCCATCCACCAGTCTCCGTCCCGCTTTCGGATCACCACACCGCCCGCCGAGAATTCCCGCAACATGGCTTGTAAGTTACCAAAATCATGGGAGTTAGTCACGGTTCGCGCAACCGGAGGACCCGCCCGGATGCCCGGCAAGAGGCTCCCAGCCAGCCGATCCCACGTAATCGGTTACTTCGGGAATCTCCCTACGTAATACCAATATGGCACGGTCGTGCCCTGCAGCGGAGACGCGAACTATGACATCCTTCGCAATAGAATCGGAGTCTAGGTGGCTGCCCGCTTAGCCGGGCATGTGGGGTATAGTAAGCAGTGAAGAGCCTTGACAAGATTATCCGGTCAGTTCAGGCCTTAGGGCGAGAACTGTCCCGGAAGCCGGGAACGGCCGAGACCCGCCAGCTCCCTTCCATTGGGATCGCTCTCGGCGGCGGCTTTGCCCGCGGCATGGCCCACATCGGAGTCCTGAAAGTCCTCGAACAAGAAGGAATCCCCGTTCGCGTCGTTACCGGCACCAGCGTGGGCGCGCTGATCGGCGCAGCCTATTGCAGCGGCCTCTCCATCGAAGAACTCGAAAAAGTCGCCCGCTCCTGTCGCTTCACCACTTTCGCCCGCTGGACTGTTTCGCGTTACGGCTTCGCCTCCAA
>Ga0302180_10000277_pt1 | contig 42823 bp, 28 predicted proteins | sample I_Palsa_E3_2_FD_200575 | JGI IMG/M metagenome (GOLD analysis project Ga0302180, IMG submission 200575) | Peat permafrost microbial communities from Stordalen Mire near Abisko, Sweden - I_Palsa_E3_2 | ecosystem: Environmental > Terrestrial > Soil > Palsa > Peat permafrost | place: Sweden...
TTCGTCTTGCGCGGCTTTAGAGACTCCCAGTCTTCATTCGTAAGCGCGCGGCCCAGGTTGCTGAATTCTCCGGCGCCTTGCAGGAATTCTCCACCGTCCATGCGAACGACTTCTCCGTTGATGTAGCCGGAACCGTCGCTCACGAGAAATGCGGCCAGATTTGCCAACTCTTCCACGGTGCCAAAGCGGTGCAGCGGGTTGCGGTCGAGCGCGAGGGCTTCGAGTTCGGGACGGGGCAGGACGCGCGAGAAAGCGCCTTGCGTGGGAATGGGACCCGGAGCGATGGCGTTCATGCGGATTCCGCGATTGCCCCATTCCACGGCGAGGCTGCGGGTGAGGGCTTCGACTCCGGCCTTCGAGATGGCGGAGGGGACGACATAGGCGGAGCCGACCGGGGCATAAGTTGCCGAGATGCTGAGGACCGTGCCCTTATGTTGGTCCTTGAGCCAGCGGCGTCCGCAGGACATGGTGGCGTGCAGAGTGCCGAGGAGCACGATACCGATGACGGATTCGAAAGCGCGAGGGGAAAGTTCTTCGGTGCGGGCGATGAAATTGCCGGCGGCGTTGTTGACGAGGATGTCGATCGGGCCGTCTTGCCAGATGGACTCAACCATGGCTTCGACTGCGTCGAGATGGCGAACGTCGCAAGGAAGCGCGTGAATTGGGCCGTGGGCGGAGAGTTCCGAGGCGGTTTTCTGGAGCACATCTTCGCGGCGGCCGCAGATGTAGACCGTGGCTCCGAGTTCGAGGAAGCGGTGAGCCATGGCTTTACCGAGGCCGGTGCCGCCGCCGGTGATGAGGATGCGCTTGTTAGCGAGAAGATCTGAGCGAAACATAAATACTCCGATTCCGAAGCGATGTCAGCAAACAGCAGGTTCGTCGCCGGGCTTACGCCCGACTCGGAATGACAGATTATATGGGGTTGCAGGCTACGCGGAAACCATAGTCGGCATAGTGGAAGTCGGGAGGGATGCTGGAGCGGGCGGAGCAGCGGGCGACTTTGACGTGATGACGCCATGATCCGCCGCGCGAGGCTTTGCGCTGGCCGATTCCTCGGTGAGGTTCGGGCCCGCGCGGATTGCGCTCCGGAGAGATCGCATAGTAGTTGGGATCGTACCAGTCGCTGCACCATTCGTGAACGTTGTCGCAGATGTTGTATAGGCCGAAGGCATTGGGGGCGTAGCGGGCAACGGGTTCGGGGCCGTTCTGCCAGCGATTGGCGTAGTCGGGGAGAGATTGCGGAGGGTCGTTGCCCCAGGGAAAATTGCTTTGCTCGAGATCGCCCCGGGCAGCGCGCTCCCACTCAGCTTCGGTGGGAAGGCGGTACGCGCGGTCGGTTTGCGAGGTGAGCCACTGGCAGTAGCGATCGGCATCGAACCAGGAGACGCCGGTGACGGGTTGCTGAGGATGATTGAAATTCTGATCCTGCCAGAAAGGCGGAGGTTCCGACCCGGTGGCGCGCAGAAAACGTTCGTACTCGGCGTTGCTGACTTGAGTCGCGGCGAGTTGGAAAGCGTCGATCCAGACGCGGTGGACCGGACGTTCGCAGTCCTGGCCGGAGTTGGATCCCATGAGGAACCACGCCTCGGGGATGGAAACGAGAGAGGGATCGATCAAGGGCGAATCGGTGGGCCGGGAGTGCGAGTGAGTTGCCGCCATAATTTCAGGAGTGAACTTGCCGTGCGACATTTGTCGAGATAGAGTTTAGCAGCGCTGAGAGGCGGGTAATGGCCAAACAAGAGTTGCGGTTCAAAGCAAAGATCGAGGGAAAAGAGGCGGGGGTGGTGGCTGCCATTACTCCGCCGGTCGACGTGCCTGAGTTTTTTGGGACGCGGGCGCGCGTGCCGGTGCGCGGGACGATCAACGGGTTCCCATTTCGTTCGTCGCTGATGCCCTGTGGCGACCGCCGAATGATGCCCGTGAACAAGGCTCTGTGCCAGGGGGCGGGCGTAACGCCTGGAGACACGGTCGAGGTTGTCATGGAGCGGGATGAGGAGGAGAGCACGGTGGAAGCGCCGCCGGCCTTGAAGAAGGCGTTGGCGAAAAATAAAGCGGCGAAGGCGAACTGGGAAAAATTGGCCTTTACACACAAGAAAGAGATGGCAGTTTCGATTGAGGGAGCGAAGCAGGAAACGACGCGGGAGCGCCGGTTGGCCAAAGTGATGCAGGTTCTCGAGACAGGGACGAAGTGGACGGGGTGAAGATCGGGTACCCATCGGCTAAAGCCTGGCTTCGATAAGGCAAGTCCTAATCGCAGCGCTTGAAAGCGCCGCCCAAAAGCAAATAACTCCCCGACCCGCGACGCTCCCAAAGCAAAGAAATTCCGGAGGTAGTCGGCTAACGGTTGCGCAGCGAGCGCGCGATCAAGGCGATGTCGTTTTCCTGGAAGAGGCGGATGGCGGCGATGCCGGCCGCGCCCGCATCCAGGCAGGACTTGGCATTCTGAAGAGTGACTCCTCCCAATGCGAGCACTGGGATTCTCGCAAGGCAGGCGTGGCGAAGAGCATCGAGGCCGGTGGGGCGAACTTCTGGTTTATCCTTTTTTCCGAAGACGGGCGCGAAGACGGCGAAGGTGGCGCCGTTTGTAGCGGCTTGGGCGATTTCTTGTAGAGAGTGGCAGGAGACGGCGATGATCGGATCTTGTGGTGAGACCTCGCGGGCGGGAGCTTTCCCTGAGCTTGTCGAAGGGGTGCCCGCGCCACGTGTCCACGCTGCTCGGACTTCTACGGGGGAGAGATCGTCGGCTGGCAGGTGAACGCCGTCGGCGGCGATGGCGAGAGCAACGTCAGTGCGGGAGTTGATCAGGAGAGCGGTGGTCAGCGGCCTTGCCCAGTGTATCGCAGCGAGAGCCTCGCGGGCTAACGACTCGAGATCGCGGGTGCAGAGATCTTTTTCGCGGAGTTGGATGTAGTCGACGCCTGCGCTTGCGGCTTCGCCGATCTTATGGAGGAGACGTTGGCCGCGTGTGCGCTCGTCGCCGGGGAAGGCTTTGCGATCGGTAATGTAGTAGAGAAGGCAGCTTTCAGCCATCAGCTTTCAACTCTTAGTCTAGAGCAGGGATGCAAGTGCGTCCGAGTTGGTGGTGGTTTCCTAAATTCTCAACACCGGGGATACAGCGTTACAAAGATCAAACTGAGCCGCCTTTAGTTCTCCGTCGCTTAGGGCCTTGTCTTGGCGATTTCCGGCAGAACTTCCTGTTCTTTTTCTTTCCTGGGTGAGCCGCCGAGGTGGTGTTGGGTGAGGCCGTCGCGAAGGAAAGCGAAGGCATCCTCGGGCGTATCCACGAACTTGAACAGGTCGAGGTCTTGTGGAGAAACCGTGCCGGCATCGACGAAGGCCTGGAAGTTCATGATGCGGTGCCAGTATTCGCTGCCGTAAATGACGACGAGAATTTTCTTGGCCAGTTTATCGGTTTGCGCGAGGGTAAGGATTTCGAAGAGTTCATCGATGGTGCCGAAGCCGCCGGGAAAAATCACCAACGCCTTGGCGAGGTAGGCGAACCAGAACTTGCGCATGAAGAAATAATGGAATTCGAAGTTGAGCGCGGGCGTGATGTAGGAATTGGGATTCTGTTCGAAAGGCAGATTGATATTGAGGCCGATGCTCTTGCCTCCGGCCTCGTGGGCGCCGAGATTGGCGGCCTCCATGATGCCGGGACCACCGCCGGTGGTGACTACGAAGCGGCGGCGGCGGGCGGGAATCTGGATGGACCACTCGGTCAGAAGGTGCGATAGGCGGCGTGCGTCTTCGTAGTAGCGGGCCATGTCGACGGCAGCGAGGGCGCTCCTCAGGTTCTTTTCCCGTTGTGCGGCGGGCACTTTCGCGTCATTTTGTTCAATGGCGGTCAGGTTTTTCTGGGCGGCGTCGCCTCCCTGGAAGCGCGCCGAGCCGAAGAAGACAACGGTGTCTTGAATTTGCTCGCGGCGAAAGCGGGCGAGCGGCTCCTGATATTCCGCCAGGATGCGAAGGATGCGGCCGTCGGGACTGTCGAGGAAAGGCTTATTACGATAAGCCAGCGGCGCGGGATTCAGCTTGTCAGGCATGGGATGAGTCTCGTCGGAGATGAAGAGGTCTTGACACTCAGAATATCGGAGTTGTGACCTTGGCGGAAATGGAATCGTGGAGGCGCGGATTACTTTGGAGGGCCACGGCTAAAGGAGCGCTGGAGCAGCGCTGGTTTATTGGGTCTTTCTCCGGTTCATTGGCGTTCGTGGTAGTGGAGGGCCTCCCAGAAACCAATCCAGATATCGAGCAGCCCTAATCCGCTGCACAGGCCACGAAAAAAGGCGGTGGAAACCAGAGTGCGCAGCCAAGGGAACGAGAGCAGAATGTAGTTGTCGGTCCATTCGGGAGTCCAGGGCAGAATCACGAGCAAGACGCCGGCGACGGCGCTGATCAGCACGAAGAGGAAGACGGAGGTACGGTGCAGCCAGAGTTGCAGACCGGTGTGCGGCCGGGTTACGGGGACAGGAGGCGTCGAGTCGCGGAGCCACTCGCGATTTTCCGTCTGCACTGATGCCGGTTGGGCAGGCGCGGTGGCGTCGTTCTCGACGGGCAGCTTGGGATCGGTGGTCACTGGGCGCTCCGGCGCGGCGGGTTCGGGAGGGCGCAGGCACGGAGGACGGCTTCATCCTTCGTATTTATTGAACGCCGGAAGAAAAAGTAGGGGGCAAAACCCATCGGGCTATTCTACGACTTCAAGGCCTTGATGCGCTCGGCGACATCGCGATAATCGATGTTGCGGCCGTAAACCTCCATGAAGTGTTTGAGCGCGGAAGGCTTGTCGCCGACAGTTTCATAGGCTGCGGCGAGTTCGTAGTGGAGGGCGGTGCGTGTTTCTTCGTCGATGCCCGGGGCGTTAAGAGCCTTGTCGTACCAGCGAATTGCCGCCTCGGGAACGCCCTTGTCGAGGAAGCATTGGGCCAGCCAGGTGTAAGTCTGCATGACTTGCGGGAAAGGATGCCCGCGATCGACGGCCTGGCAGGTCTTCTGCAACTCGCCGATAGCTTCATCGAGCAGGCCCATTTCGCGGAACGCGATTCCCAGGTTGTAGTGCGTTTCAGGATCTTCGTCAGTGGCGGTAACGCCCGCTTCGAGATCGTGCTTGAGTTCGCCGAACATTTCTGCGAGATCCACGCCGGCATCTTCGCCAAACGGAAGAGACTTGGCGGTGGCCACGGGCGTTGTGCTGGGAATGCCCGGAGAAATTTGCGGCTTGGGCGCTGGCGGAGCCGGCCGCTGCGGTACAGGGGCTGGCGCTTGCGGTGAAACTGAAGGAGTGGCGGAGAACGACGCCGCGGCTGCGGCGCTTGCGGCTCGGGGAGCAGTGACCAGTGGCGCTGGCGTGGGCACCGGCTGTTGTTGCGCGGGCACGGCGGCGACTGGCAGCTCGATTTCCGGCGTGGACTCCGCTTGGGGCGCAGGCTCGGTCTCGGCGACGGGAGCATCCTTGAGGAAGTCGTCGCCCAGAGAGGCTTCGAGATCGGCAACGAATTCGCCCATGACCTCCGTGGGGCGGAGGCCAAAAACGGTCGGTGCCGCTTGCCCGACCGGCTCAAGGTTAGATTGGACCGTTTCCGGTTGGACATTCGTTTCGACCTCGGACGTTTGAGCGGGAGCGGGCTCCGTTTCTTTCGAAACCGCTCCGGGAAGAAAGCTGTCGCCGAGTGACGACTCGAGGTCGGTGACGAATTCCTGAAGGACCCCCGGGTGAGGCTCGGGAGCGGCAGTCTCGACCTGCACCGGTGGAGCGGGTACTTCCGCGACCGGGGCTTGTGGCTCCGCAGCGATCTGTTCGACTACGGCAGGCGATTCATCGGTGGCAACGGGGATTTCTTCGACGGTTAATTCCGCGGAAGGCGCAGCCGGGGCTTCGTCGATGGCAAATTCAGAGATGGCTTCCACTGGCGCTACTTCTTCCGCCGGGGACGTTTGCCGCGACGCCGCCTCAATTTCAGTCCGAAGGGCCGATAAGGTGGCTTCGTCGCTGGTGAGAGTTTGAAGCTTCTCGAAAGCTCCGGAGGCCTGTTCGGGCATGCCATGCTCGAGATAAAAACGGATCTCCTCAAGAGCTTCGGCAATCTTTCCCTGATCGACATTTTTGTCGTCAAGCGGTCCAGTGGAGGCGTGCTTGTCGCCAACGGCCGCGGCAATTTCGACTTCGGCGGTTGCGGCGGCCGGAGCATCGGCCTCGATGGTGATGGCGTCATCCCATTCGGAGGAGAGATCAATTTCTGCCGGAGCGGGGTCCGATTCGGCGACGGGTGAGGCCGGGACGTTGATGTGGTCGGCGTCATGGTCGGCGACAACGGCGAATTCGAGTTCTTCAGCGGGCTGGGGCGCGGCGGCTAGCCACGGAGACGCGTCCGCAGCGGCTACGGGCGTCTCTTCCGGAGTCGTTTCTTCCGGAGCAGAGGCATCCTCGACCATGGAATCTGTGGGAGCGGGAGTTGTGGAGCGCTCTTCATAGCGGTCGGCGAGTTCGCCGTAACGCGTGGCCTCTTCCGGATATTCCGCCTCGGAGTAGATGTTTTGCAAAGTGCGGCAGCAGACAGCCGCTTCCGCGAAGCGTGCCGCGCGCGTGTGCAGAGCGGCCAGACGCTGGTTCAGGCGCAGGTCGGTGGGCGCTTGCGGAAGTGCTGCCACCAGCGGGCCCAGAGCCTTGGCAGGCATGTTGTAGGAAATAAAAAGTTCAGCATCGGTTAGCGCAGAGCGAACCGCGAGGGCGACGGCATCGGAATAGTGCTGGTGGATGGACGGAGCCGTGGCTTCCAGTTCGTCCACGATGACAGCCGCCTCTTCCGCCGAGATGAGCTTCGTGGCGGATTCGCCGCCGAGCTGGCTGACCACCTGCTGGTAATTGTTCATGTGCAGGGGATTGCCAGGCTCCACAGTGGCGAGCTTTTGGTAGAGATCGCGAGCGCGAGTGAGATCGCCGGACTGAACCGAGGCGTGGGCCAGCAACTCGACGACTTCACTGATGTGCGTGGTCTCTCCGGCCTTCTGGAAGAGATCGAGAAGCTTCTCGAGCGAAGCGGGATTGTCGCGTACATGCCCGATGATCGAGTGCAGATTCTTCAAAACCTTGTCGGAGTTTTCCGCCAACAGGCGGTCGGCATGTTGGTCGTAAACCTGGAGCGCGTTCTCGTATTGGCCGGCCTGCATGAGGGCGTCGGCGAAGGTAGAGATGGCGGCCAGGTCGTTGTGGACCGTCAGGAGCTTGCCGGCGAGAGTTCCGGCATCCGACAGGCGGCCGGTCTTCAGATAAGCCTTGAGCAGATCGCGGAGGCCGTCGGGATTGGAATCGAGATCGGGGACCTTCTGCAGCGATTCGATAGCGGCTTCACCGTCCCCAGCCTCGAGCAGATTACGGCCCTGTAGGAGCAGCGCGTAGCCGTTCCCGGGATCGAGGGTGAGCATGCGCTGCAGAACTTCTTGAGCGCCGCTGAGCGAGCCCTTGGAACGCAAGGTCTCGGCGGCGGCGGAGAAAATCTGCCAGGCGTCGTTTTTCTTGCCGAGGCGGACGTAGACCTCCGCCAGGCGGACGCGCATGGCGGTATTTTCCGGATCCATTTCCAGAATCTTCTGGAAGATGCGGACGGCGTTATCCAGTTCGCCGGACTTCAGAAATTCTTCGGCGACTTGAAGATATTGCGCGCGGGCGTCGTTGAAGAGTCCCTGCTGGGTGTAGAGTTCGGCCAGCTTCAGCACGCTCTCCAGCGAAGGCTTGATCTTGCTGATCTTCTTGTACATGGCGATCGCCTTGACCGTGAAACCTTGCGTGGCATAGGCGTCGCCTACAGTCTTGAAACATTCGGTGGCTTTGTCGGCGTCACCCAGGCGGGAATAGAGATCGCCGATCGTGTTGGTGACCGTGAGATCCTTAGGATCGGCCTTGATCACCTTTTCGTACTCAGAGATGGCATTCTGCATCTTGCCCTGCTGGACATACTTCTCCGCAGCGCTGAGAACTTTCTGTTTGTTGAACCCGAAACCGAACGCCATAAGAGTACGAACTCCAGACCCTGGTTTACACCGATAATGCCTACACCGATAAAGCCTGAACCGATAAAGCCTGAACCGAAAAAGCCTGAACCGAGAAGCGGATGACGGCTCCTGGGAAGTGTTGCCCGGGGAACGTCATATGGCCAATCTCCGTTAAGAGATATGGCCGGTCGGACAAGGGCAATTGTACGGCTGGACAAGGGGAATCGCATGGTTACCAAGGGTTACCGAAAGGGAGTGTACGAAAGGGTTACCAAGGGAATCAGAGATCGACCGCGGGGCACGCTTGCAAAGTCGCCTATATAGAAGAAGATAGGGATTCTAGTACAAATGCGCTATGTGGGAAGCCAGAGCGGCAGTGTAGGCTTCCAAGTGCGAAAATTGCGGAAATCCTGGACGAAGGGGAATTGCGCTTATGACGTGGATTCGAACCATCCCGAGGTCGGAGGCCGACGAGAAACTGCTGAAGGCGATAGAAGGGCAGAAGGCCTTGTATCCCAAGGAGTATGGCGATCCGGTACATCCGGATGAGTCGGGAGGGTCGTCAATTGTCGGGTCGCACACGCTGATTCCGGATGCGCTCTATCACTCGTTCGCCACGTTTGGCGCGCTGATGTCGCCGGAGTTGCCGTTGAGCCGGCGGCAGCATGAAATGATCACCACGATGGTCTCGGTGACCAACCGGTGCAAGTATTGAATCGAGTCGCACGCAGAGTTTCTGCGTAGGGTGACTCTGGATGAAGAGCTAGTAGCGGCTCTGGAAAAAGACTACACGACGGCGCCGATCACGCCGCAGGAGCGCGTGATGGTGGACTACGTGGTCAAGCTGACCAAGGACGCGACCAAGTGTTGGAAGGATGACATTGAAGGGCTGCGGGCCGCGGGATTTGACGATCGCGGGATCTTGCAGATCACTCTGATTGCGTCTTGGTTTAACTACATCAATCGCGTGGCGGATGCGCTGGGGGTGGGGCGGGAATAGCGCCCCGAACCGTCGCCATTTCGTTCGGTGGGCTGGCCAGCGTTGCTGGTGTAATGGCGATTTTGCAGCAGTAGGCCAAATCCCAAATCCTCCGGGTGTTATCCTCCTTCCGTTATGGAAGCCAAAGGTTTGACTCCGATATTGAACGTGTCCGACATCGCCAGCACGGTCGCGTGGTTTGAGAAGTGGGGATGGAAGAAATTGTGGGACTGGGGAACGCCGCCGACGTTTGGCGCGGTTGGATCGGGTAAGGAAACTTGCATCTTTCTTTGCCAGGGGGCGCAGGGAGGCCGTGGCCGCGGCGCAAACACCACCACGTTTCAGCAGGAGGGAGACGAAGAGGGCGACAAGGGCGTCTGGATGTCGGTCTGGGTGGACGACGTGGACGAGATGCACGAGCATTGCGTCGCCGCCGGGCTGGAGGTCACATTTCCGCCCACCGACATGCCGTGGAACGTTCGCGAGATGCACCTTCGCCATCCCGATGGCCACGTCTTCCGCGTCGGCCGGGGATTCGAGGCCGAAAAGTAGGAATGGCTGGCCTGCGGGTCAGGATCAAGCGCTCAAACAGGATCGCAGCTCTGTGTTCCTTGATGGCGGGCGGGAGCGGATTCCCGCTCGCCATCTCGGCCAAAACGCGTTCACAGCCGTGCAGTTCCGACTACAATTCTTGCCCGGTCGGGTGGTGCTTGTTCGTGCTTGCATTTTTTATGGACACGCAAGAAGCTCACCGAGACGATCCGATCAATCTATTAGCAAGCAATTGACACCGTTTGAGTCGCTGCCTGCCACCAGACCCGCGACGGAGTAGGCATAGTGGTTAAGGGTCGCTCCCGCGTTACGAGAGACATTGGCAGGAAGGGTGGGAAGGGTGTCCCAAGTGATGGTCGTGGCGCTGGGGTCGATGCCCTCCAGCGGCACGTCCGTATCCCCGCCGTTTCCGGTGGTATCTCCGCCCATGAGGACGATGCCCTTGGTATTGACGTACGCTACAGCCTGAGCGGCGAGCCCAGAAGGGTTCATAGTATTGAACTGGCTCAGAGGGATGGTGTACGGCGCCTTGGTCCAGGAACTAATCGCCCCTATTTGTGACCCCGTGGTGTTCGGGGTGGCATAGTAAACGGTATTAACAGCTGGGTCGCCTGGAGTAGTTTCATTTGCTGCATTAGTCTCTCCCCCTATCATGTAGATCGTGCCGTCGATCGCTACCGGACAAGTTTTATAGAGTGGTATCAGCAGCGACGCCGTTTGGGTAAATGACCCTAAGGTTCCATCCGAATTGATCGGGGCATAATAGACGGCGTCTGTGATTTTGCTAGGCGCATTTGAGACATCCTTGTATGTCGACCCACCAATAACATACATGTAGCCGTTCAGCACGACAGTTCCATGGAGTTGCACAACCTCCGGAAGCGAGCTTGTTGGATTCCAAGTCCCGATAGTTCCAGTCGCAGGATGAAACGGGGCATACTGGACGCTTCCGACGGTTTGTCCGTTCGAATCGGTTGACGAGTATTCCACTCCGCCGACCGTGTAAAGGAAGCCGTTGTGCGCAACCCCACAGAGGTCGCGTGAGAGTGCGACAGGCAATGGGGTCGTCGACTGAAAGGCAGTAAGGGGCAAGCCAGTTGATGTACTTAACTGGACGTAACTGACCGTGTTCTGAAAGCCTGTTGTGCCCTCGGAACCGCCGACAACGTACAAGTATCCGTTGTTCACGACTGCGTTGAGAGTCTCAATCGGGTTGGGAAGCAGGGAAGTGGAAGGGAAAGGCGTCCAGCCCGAGTTGCTGCCCGAGCTGTTGCACGAGGTGGCTGGTTCTTGAGCCAGGGCCAAGTCGGGAGACACTAGAAGAACAATCAGCAGCAAAGCGAGGCTGATGCGTGCGACGCTGTGATTGGGATAGCGATCGATAGATGTTGCGGTCATTTGAATCCTCCTCCATGAGGCCTGAAGCAATTGAAGTTTGCGACTGAGATACCGGCCACTGGACGTGACCACGGTAAAAATTCTGACGATCCTAGGCTGGCGCCTATTTCGTGTCTTTCAGGAAATTGACTTTCTATTAACGGATTGATGTAATCCGTGGGCCTTGCGATATTGGCCGGGGGGCATTCCTATTACGCGATGGAACACTGCCGCCATGTGAGCGTGGCTGCTGAATCCCGCATCCAAGGCTAAATCCGTCAACGAGGCAGTATCCTTCCCGGGGCACAGCAGGCGCTCGGCGACAAATTCCACCCTCAGCTTGCGCACGTACTCTCCAATGGTCATGCCATAGGCGCGACGAAATTCGCGTGCCACATGCGAGGGATGCACGCCCGCAGCCTGAGCAACCTGGTTCAGCGCGACCGGCTCGCGAAAAGCATCGTGAAGCAATCCTTTCACCTGGCGCAGCCAGAATGGCGCGCCGCGGTCCTTGTGAAAATCCTGCCGAAACCAGCTGCCCAGCAGTTCCAGAAATGCTCCTTCCACAATCAAGTCGGAAAGCGCATCGGGGCTTCGGGACTCGCGATATATCTTTAGCGCCAGCCCTGTGAGTAAGCCTGCGGGAGCAATTCTAGGTTTCTCCGCCTCGGCGCTCACGATTTCCAGCCGATCGCCAATCCATGCGGGGTCGATGGCGGTGACGAAAACTCCCGCACCTTGCGATCCGAAAACATTGGAATGCGGTTCCCCGGCTGGGAGATAGAGCAGACTTCTTGGCGTAAGCAGACTTTCAACGGAACGCGTGGTCAAGCCGAAAGAACCGGTGAGCGTAAAGACCACCCAGGCGCTGTCGTGGTAATGGCGTGGCCGCAAGGCTCCGGCCTGATAACGCGCCTGTCTGCAATCGATCCTCGCATTCGAGAACTGAAGGTGAGCGGGCATCATGGTGAGCACTTGGGCTTCGAGTTTAGCTGACAGTGCCCAGCGCAGCAAGGCTTTTGGACCATTTTCGAATGCCGGCGCATCGGCGCCACGCCGCGCTACCTTGGTCGGCCGAAGAACAAGACGTAGCCGTCAGGGTCGCAAATCTCGAACCCGCGACGCGGACGAGATGCACAAGCACTGCGTCGCCGCCGGGCTGGAGGTCACATTTCCGCCCACCGACATGCCGTGGAACGTTCGCGAGATGCACCTTCGCCATCCCGATGGCCACGTGTTCCGGGTCGGCCGCGGATTCGAGCCCAAGAAGTAGAACCCCAAAACTGTCAATGAGTGCCATGGCGACGTCACGCCAACCCACTGAGAGTTGTGTCACTTTTTCACAGGCTCGAACTTAAGCACGCCATCGCCGGGCGGGATTGAGTTGCCCCATGTCTCCGAAACCTGCTTTTCGGGATAGTCAGATCCCGGCCCAAGATAGGTGAAAGCGGCGAATACGAAGGGAACCCCCTGCGACTGCAACACCGAGTTGTGATCGGTTACTTGCAGGTGTAGGTGCGCGCCGGTCGCGTTCCCACTATTACCCAGGAGCGCGAGCATATCTCCCCGATGAACATGATCGCCCGTGCGCAGCTTGATGCTTCCTCTTTGCAGATGGGCATACGTGACAAAAAGGTTTCGTGCAATTTGAAGGACAATGTGGTTTCCGGCAATGTTGTCGAGTGTGACGGGAGGTAGAACGCGCGGAGCGTTGTCTGGAAATTCGTCCACAACTTCCGTGATCTCCCCATCCGCTACGGCGAGAACCGGTTCTCCCCAGCCCCACCAATTTTCGTTCCTGCTGGTCCCGTCATGACTAGAGTCGCCATTTGGTCCGACCTTGACCCAGTCAATGGCGAAGCGTTCCGGCGAGTAGATGTGCCCATCAACCGCGAAAATACCGCGGCGGTGGTCCGAGTCATTCGCCGGACCGTTCCCAGCGAGCCATATCCCCCCGTCAAAGGGAGGGCTCAGCATTGGGACCGGATTCTGGTTTACAGGGACCGAAAAATCTTCCAGCGTTGTATCGCTGGGTTTGTCAGCTCCCACCGGGGTTGACGAAAAAACCAGCTGATGCCTGAGATTTGCAGGCGCTGATCTATTCGCCGGCAACTCGATCCACAAAAAGACGACACTTCGACCGCCCGGATCGAGCGTTCGAGTGTTACCGCTGCCCGCACTCGAACTGCCGGACATCATCATTGGCGCTCCAATACGGATCATCGCAGCCGATAACTTCTCGCCCTCGAGGGTCGTGAGCGGATCGGGATTCTCCGCAGCGGCGAAGATTGAAAGGCGCTTCAGTGTCAAGGGCACGACGTCAAAGTTCGTGAGATGAAGCTCGTAGACCAGGACTTTATTTTTGCCAATCGTCACCGGAATGGGTGGTGACGGGCATACCACCTCAACCCGCGGCCCTCGTTCTCGCGCGAAACAAGCAGACAGCAATACAAAGGCAATGGAAAGAACAAAACCCGTCCGCGACAGGCGAAACCCATGCTGATCTGATTTCTTCAAGACGAGAACCCCCACGTTTTAAGACGTTGCTAGTCAATCGGCGTTAGCAGGCGATTACACTGATTGACCCCGGATCGCTGCGCCGCCGTCTACCTTGGTCGGCCGAAGAACAAAACGTAGCCGTCAGGGTCGCAAATCTCGAACCCGCGAAGGCCGTCGTGGGTATCCTTGAGGGGCACGCTAAAGGCTGCCCCACCATCGGCAACTCGATGTTCGGAAAAACGCCCGGCAAATTCGAGGGCGAGCGCATCCGGATCTTGCACATAGACGAAGGCATCCCACGCCATGTGGGGATGACGCTTGGGATTCGGCAGCGGCGGCACGTCTTTCTGGGACTTGATGAAGATCTGCGCTCCGTCGCGGCCGATGATGGCGAAAAAAGGGTTTCGGTCCGGCTCCTGGAATCTCGTTTCAAAGCCAAGCTTGTCGCGGTAAAAAGCGATGGTTTGATCGATGTTGCTGACGATGAAGAACGGTGAAATCGCCTGCATCGTTGGTCGTGTCATAAGCGTGGACCTTCTAGCACCGGGTATATCACGATGGCCACGGGCAGGCCAGTTCTCCACAGCCGCATTGTGACATCTGACCTTGCGCCCCAATCCGCGATTGCGCAATCATAGTCGAGGCAGTGACGGTCTATAGAAGCCAAATCCTGCCGCTCTAAGTTATTTGTTCTCAATATTTTGAGATCTAAGTTCTTTGGAAGCAAGATTTTGCAAAATACGTTTTGGCGAAACCCGCGCTGGGTGCTGGTTTCAGGGGTATCCGAAGAATAAAATTTGCTCCGAGATCCGGATTCTTCGCTACTCCAGGCGTTTCCGCCGGCCTCGGCGAAGAATTTATTTTCGTGCGAAATCCACAGCCCCGGCCGGCAACAGATCTGCCGTTCAGCCAACCTGTCCCGCACGGGCGCTCCGCACCTCCCACGCTTTCCCTCTTCCACTAAACTTAGATCGTAGCAACGCTGAACCGGGCTTCAACTGAATGGCTGAATCGATAGCAGAGTTTTTCCTGGCGAACTTTCAGGCGCACCGCGAGCAGCGCGCTTATGGGCAGCGGTGTGGGTACCGCAAGCAGTGGTTTACTTACGGGCAGGTTTTGGAGATGGCATCTTGGTTCGCCGCTGAGTTGGAGGCGCGGGGGATTGGCAAGGGCGAGCGGGTGATGCTGTGGGGGGAGAACTGCGCGGAATGGGTTGCCGCGTTCTTTGGATGCGCGATGCGCGGTGCTGTTGTGGTCCCAATGGACGATGGGGCATCCGCAGATTTTGCGGCGCGAGTTTCAGGGCAGGCTGAGGCGAGACTCTGGGTCTGCTCCCGGAGGCATTTGCCGCAGAATGCGGGCGAGGCTGGCGCAGTCCCTCGCTTGGTTCTCGATGATTTATCGAATGGGATGGCGCATCCTTCTGCAACCACGGCTCCCGATGTGGCGATCGGCCGGGACGACACCCTGCAAATCGTCTTTACCTCCGGGACTACCGCTGAACCCAAGGGCGTGATCATCACGCATGGGAATGTGTTGTCTAACGTCGCTCCGCTCGAACAGGAGATGCAGCGGTACTTGAAGTATGAGCGCTGGGTGCATCCGGTGCGGTTTTTGAATTTGCTGCCGCTGAGCCACGTCTTCGGACAATTTCTGGGAATGTTCTTGCCGCCGCTGCTGGGCGGGACTGTGATTTTTCAGGAGGAGTTGAAGCCGTCAGAGATTGTAAACACGATTCGGCGGGAACGCGTGTCGGTGTTGGTGAGTGTGCCGCGAGTCTTGCAGTCGTTGAAGCAGCAGATCGAGCGAGATATTGAAGACCATGGTGAAATTGACAACTTCCGGCGGCGGTTCCGCGCGTCGGAAGGAAAGCACTTTCTTCGCCGGTGGTGGATTTTCCGCGCGATTCACCGGCAGTTTGGCTGGAAGTTCTGGGCATTCATTTGCGGAGGAGCGGCGCTGGATAGCGACACGGAAGGATTCTGGGCACGGCTAGGCTACGCGGCGATCCAGGGATACGGGCTGACGGAGACGACGTCGCTGATCAGCGTGAACCACCCTTTCAAGTTGGGGAAGGGATCGATTGGGAAAGTACTGCCGGGGCGGGAAATAAAGCTTGCGGAAGATGGCGAGATTCTGGTCCGCGGCGGGGGCGTGGCTGCGGGCTATTGGAGTGGAGGAAGACGGCAGGAAGTCGCGGACGAAGATGGTTGGTACCGCACCGGAGATGTGGGCGCCCTGGATGAAGCCGGGAACCTTTATTTCAAAGGGCGCAAGAAAGAAGTGATTGTGACGCCGGCCGGGATGAATGTCTATCCAGAAGACCTGGAAGCTGCGTTGCGGCGCCAGCCGGAAGTGAAAGATTGCGTGGTGGTGGGGATTGAGCGCGGAGGAAACGCGGAGCCGTGCGCGGTGGTGATAGTGCGCGACGATGCCCGATTGAAAGAGGTGGTGGCGCGCGCGAATCAATCGCTGGCTGAATTCCAGCGAATGAGGATTTGGGTGAAGTGGCCCCAAGAAGATTTTCCGCGTACGAATACGCAGAAGCCGCGCCGAAATCTGATTGCCGAATTCGCGAAAACATTGCTGCAAAACGGAGAAACAAATCCGGAGAGTGACAGCCCTGTTGCGGAAATGATCGGAAGAATCACCGGTAGAAGCGCCGGTATGATGAGCCCGGGAACAAGCCTGGATTCCGATCTCGGCCTCAGTTCCTTGGATCGCATGGAACTGATCGGCGCTCTGGAAGATCGATATCAGGTGGATCTGAGCGAGACCGGTTTGAGCGCGGCGCGGACGGTGGGCGACGTGGAAAGGATGGTGAAGCGTGGGGCGCGTCAGGGCGTGGAGTATCACTATCCGGGTTGGGTGTTGCGGTGGCCGGTGACGTGGGTGCGAGGACTGGCGCACTACATGTTAATGAGGCCGGCCATGATTCTGCTGGGCTGGCCGCGAATTGAGGGGAGGGAACATTTGCGTGGTTGGAGCGGGCCAGTGCTGGTGGTCTCCAATCATATTGCCGATGTGGATGTGGGCTTCATACAAACGGCTTTGCCCGCGCGGTTGCGGCATCGAGTAGCAACGGCGGCTGGCGGCGAGGCGTTGGAAGCGTTGCTCATGCCCGCTTCCGGCACAACATTTTTCCGGCGAATCTTCCATCGCACGCAGTGGATACTCGGTGTTTCGCTGCTGAATCTGTTCCCGCTGCCCCGCCAGGCCGGATTCCGGCAAAGTTTTGCTTACGCCGGCCGCGCAGTGGACCTTGGATATAGCATCCTCGTTTTTCCAGAAGGGCGGCACACGGTGGATGGAAAGATGAATCCGTTTCGCGCAGGGGTTGGACTATTGGCGGGCAATCTGGGCATTCCGGTTCTCCCGATGCGGATTGTGGGATTGTTCGAAGTGAAGCAGGCGGGGAAAAGGTCTGCGCCGCCTGGGCAGATTTGCGTACGCATTGGCCAGCCGATGAAGTTTGCGGTTGGAAGCGATCCCGGCCAGATCGCGCGCGAGTTGCAGCGCGCGGTGGAAGCTCTTTAGGCGATCAAGTCCAAACCGTCACGCTAAACGATCACAATTAGAGTCAAGCAGACGCAGCAGAAAACAGGCGGTGGGGTTCGATTCTGAACCCGCGCGTTATTCTTCATCCATGACGGCTTCTTCTTTGTGCGGGTCCGATTCGATGTGTACTTCGGGCAGGCCTCCGTCACGCAGAATACGGTTCAGCGCCGGAACATCTGAAGTCTTGAACTTGTTCCAACGCTTCATCACGTCCAATGCGTCGTTTTCCGTTGCGGCGCAGGCCTCAGACTGCGAGGCAGTCGGTGCCGCATCGGCTTGCGACAACTGGCCGTACAAAAGAGCGGTCTGTCCCTCAACTCGGACGAGAGTGATTTCGTCGGCAGGCGGTGCAGCGACGCCAGCCGCTCCAAGAACTGCTACGAGTTTGTTCTGGACAGCCTGAACCGCATCACGCGTTGGCCCGGTGGATTGCTGGCTCAGTCTTTGCAACGGATCGCGAATCGATCCCGCCTGCAACACCGCCTGAGACGTCTCGGTGAGGAGCGACGCCAGGCGCATTTCAAGCTGGAATTCCTTTTCGAGGCTCGCCGTCGAGATCGATACGCGAGGGTCCATCTTCACCGTGAAGGGCGCAGTATAAGTCCTTCCGTTCGCGGTTAGCCGCGCAATATAGGAACCCGGCAAAGCAATAGGGCCAAGCGGGTAACGTGGTGTGTCTCCAGGGATTGCCGCGATGGGATACTCGTGACGCGCGGAATCGGGCGCGGGATAGTGCAGATCCCAAACCCAACGGTGCACGCCGGCTTCGGACGGCAGAGTGCGGAATGGCCGCGGCCAGTACAAGGGGATGAGCTGTTTCTTCAAGTCCACTTCCGTGACATCGGGCTGGTCCGTGCTGGAGAATTTGCGAACCACTTGGCCGTGAGCGTCGATGATCTCGAGAGTGACGCGAGCAGAAGAGGCGTGAGCCAGATAATAATCAATGATTGCACCATCGGGGGGATTGGCGGCGGCGGGCTCGTCGGGCGGCAGCGGCGTGTCGGTGTTGGTATCGCGCCGAACGCGGCGGGCGGGCGCTGGAGCAAAGAGATGGGCATCGGCCGTGGCGAACGAATCGGATGCTTCGCGCAGCGGAGAGATGTCATCCAAAATCCAGAACGAGCGTCCATGTGTGGCGACGATCAGGTCGTTGTCATGAATCCAGAGGTCGCGCATGGACGTGTGCGGCAGATTCAGTTGCAAGGATTGCCAGCGGTCGCCGTCATCGAACGAAACCCAAACTGAATTCTCCGTGCCGGCAAACAGCAGGCCCTGGCGCACAGGATCTTCGCGCACCGTGTCCACGGGGCCGATGTCGGGAAGGCCAGATGTGATCAGCTTCCAGGTTTTGCCGCTGTCGTGAGTCCGGTAGATGTAAGGCCGTAGGTCGTTAATGCGGAAGCGGCTCACGGACGCATAGACTGAGTTGTCGTCGAAGTGCGACGCGCTGATCTGTGTGACCTTGCTCCAGGGCGTCAGTTCCGGCGGAGTGATGTCGTTCCACTTCCTGCCGCCATCGCGAGTGAGCCAGATCAAGCCGTCATCGGTCCCCGCCCAGAGTGTATTGATGTTCTTGAACGAAGGCGCGAGGGCGTAGATGACTCCGCGCTGTTTGTCCGCGCCCGGAGGAATGAGACTACCGACGCTCGCGGGCACTCCAGGATTCTCACGTGTCAGATCGGAGCTGATGGTCTGCCATGAGTTTCCGCCGTCGGTGGTTTTGAAGAGCACGTTGCTGGCGAAATAAAGCGTATGCGGGTCGAGCGGCGAGAACATCAGCGGCTCGGTGCGGTCGGTGCGGTACTTCGCGCTGCGCACCGGGATGGGCGTGACGTTTTGCACCTGCCCGGTGGACCAGTGAAACTTCGAGACCTCACTTCTGCCGCCGCCGTAGATGACATCGGGGTCGAGCGGATCCGGTGCGACATAGCCGTATTCGATCACTCCGACCGGGTGCCACTCTCGGAACGTGATAGCGCCGTCGTTGCCGCGACTGGAGATGCAAACGGAACCGCTCTCCTGCTGGCCCCCGCAAACGCGATACGGAAAAGTGTCGGTTACGGCGACGTGGTAAATCTGTGCCGTGGGCTGGTTGTACCAGGAACTCCATGAAGCTCCGCCATTCACGGTTACGAGGGCGCCCTGATCGCTGACGAGAAGAATAATGTTCGGGTCGTTGGGGTTGATCCAAAGATTCTGGTAGTCGTCGCCGCCTGGCGCGCCGCGGAATCCGGACCACGTCTTGCCACCATCGTCGGATCGCATGGTTACGGTGCTAGCGCTATAGACGATGTCCGCATTCTTGGAGTCGATCCTGGGAATGGGGAGATCCCCGCCGCCGATGCGGCCGGAGGGGCGCGGATCATCGGTCGCTTTTGACCAGTTTTCTCCAGCGTCGTCGGAACGGTAAACGGCCAGAGTGCCCGAGGCCGTGCCCAGAGTTGCATAAAGACGCCGCGGATCGGTGGGAGCGATGGCGACGTAGATTTGCGAGAGATCCTTCGGCAGGCCGTTGGTAAGAGGTCGCCAGGTGCCTCCGCCGTCAGTGGACTTGAACAATCCGCCGCCCGTGCCGTTGACTTCGTTCTTGTCCTCCCAGGGGCCCTCGCGCACTTCCCACATGGAAGCGTAAATCACGTCGGGATTGGAGGGGTCGATCTCTACGTCGGAGGCTCCGGTGTTCTCGTCTTTGTAGATTACTTTCTGCCAGGTCTTGCCGCCGTCGGTAGAGCGGAACAGACCGCGCTCCTCATTCGGCCCATAGGGATGGCCGAGCACGGCTGCGAAAACTCGATTGGGGTCGCGGGGATCGATCGCGAGTGCCGGGATCTGGAAGCCATCGTTTAGGCTGAGATGAGTCCAAGTCTTGCCGGCATCGGTAGACTTGTAGATTCCATTGCCAACGGAAAGATCGGGGCGATGCAGGCCTTCCCCGCTGGCGACGTAAACGACGTTGGGATCGGAGGGAGCAACCGCGATGGCGCCGATCGACTGCGTAGATTCGTGGTCAAAGATGGGTGTCCAGGTACGTCCATAGTCGTCCGACTTCCACACTCCTCCGTTGACCTGGCCTACGTAAAAGACATTCGGCTGGCTCGGTACGCCGCTGGCGGCTCGTGTGCGACCGCCGCGAAACGGGCCGATCATGCGCCAGCGTAACTCTTGATAAGTATTTTCGGGAACTTGCTGTGCCTTGATCGCGCCAACAGACAGAAAAACCGAAACACAGACGAACAGACGAATGACTACCTGGGATCTGGTCACCGGGCCCCCTGAAAACGCCAAAAGCCAAACATACAGAATAAACGAAAACCGCAGCGGTGTGGGGTCGCGGGCGCTTTATCTTTCGAATATCTTCCCGCCATCGAATTCATTTTGAACGGCTTAGCGACATGGTTAAAATAAGAAGACCTCCTGTTTCCCGAATCCATGCGTACTCGCGTTTCGAAAATGTTTCGCCGGCCCTTGGCATTCGTTCTACGCCCGCTGGTACTTGTTGCGATCACGTGCGCGAGCCTCACGCAGCCGCCCTTGGCCGAGCATTCGACTTCCACCCCGGGGCAAGGACTCAAGCCGATCCTTGAGTACATATCCACGTCGTGGGACACCCTTACGCGTTCCATGACGGATTGCCAAAGCTTGACCGACCCCAAGATCAAGGTTGCTTCCGTCTTGTACTTGCCAGCGAACATGGCCGAGCCGCCGGCACTGCAGAAGCTCTCCGTCGACTGCAATGTGCGGATTGAGCACTTGCCGCTTGAAATACACCGGCTCGGCGAAGTTGACACTAGCAAGATCCAACCCCACGGTCTGCTGTATGTGGAGAACAAGTACGTTGTCCCCGGGGGCCGATTCAACGAAATGTACGGTTGGGACAGCTACTTCATCATTCGCGGCCTGTTGCGGGCAGGCCGCGCCGATTTGGCGCGGGGGATGGTCGACAACTTCTTTTTTGAGGTTGAGCACTACGGCGCGATGCTAAACGCAAACCGAACCTACTATCTGACTCGTTCGCAGCCGCCTTTTCTGAGTTCGATGTTCGTCGATGTCTATAGCGCGCTGCAGAAGTCAGGGCATTCGGATAGCGCCTGGCTGGCAAAAGCCTACGCTGATCTTGAAAAAGATTATGAAATGTGGAACCGCGATCCGCATCGCGCGGGCGATACGGGGTTGTCCCGCTACTACGATTTTGGAGAGGGCCCGCCCGCCGAAGCGGTGCAGGACGAAACCGGCTATTACCGGAAAGTCGCGACGTATTTCTTTTTTCATCCCGCTCAAGCGGACACCTACATTCTCGAAGGCGTGCCGGGAGTGACGCAGCCCGTTGCGGGTGCTCCCTATTCGCAGCAGGTTTGTGACGTCTCCTCGACGATGGCGCATGCGGAGTGCGAAAAGCGGCGGGAATTCCGGCTGAGTTCCGACTATTACAAGGGCGACCGGTCGATGCGGGAATCCGGGTTCGATGTGAGTTTTCGCTTTGGGCCGTTCGGCGCGGCGACTCATCACTACGCGCCGGTGTGCCTGAACAGTTTGCTCTATAAGACCGAGACGGACCTGGAGCAGATCAGTCGATGGTTGGGGCATACGGCCGAGGCGGAAAAGTGGAGCAAGCGCGCACGGGAGCGTAAGAACTTGATCGCGCGCTATCTCTGGGATGCCAAGGATGGGCTCTTTTTCGATTTCAACTTACAGACCGGGCAGCAATCGTCCTATCGTTACGCCACCACTTTCTATCCGCTGTGGACGGGATTGGCCACGCCCGATCAAGCGAAGGCCGTCGCGAAAAATCTTTCAGCATTCGAGAAGCCAGGCGGTTTGGCGATGAGCACAGAAGACACGGGCGCGCAATGGGACCTGCCTTATGGCTGGGGGAATATCGAAATGCTGGCCATCGACGGCTTGCGCCGCTACGGTTTCAATGCCGATGCCGACCGGATTTCATATAAGTTTCTGTCGATGGTTGCGGAGAACTTTCGCCGCGACGGCAACATCCGGGAAAAGTACAACGTGGTAACTCGGTCTTCCGAAGCCCGCGTAGAACTTGGATATCAGGTGAACGTCGTGGGTTTCGGCTGGACCAATGCCGCATTCCTCGAACTGCTGCACGGTTTGCCGAAGGCTATGGTCGAACGCCTGGAGACGGAGCAGGACCAGCCGTTGCCAGCGTTTGCGAAATAGGGAAATTCTCGAGGAAGAGCTAGGCAATCTCAGCCAAGGTTTGTTCCAGGCCGTCTGCTCTCGGAACAGGCGTTGCTCCCGGTTGACTGGCGACCCACGCGCCGATCCGGTTTGCGGATTCATTGATTTCCGTGAGCGCTATCCCTCGGAGGTATCCATGCACCATGGCGGCGGTGAACGCGTCTCCAGCGCCGACGGTGTCGGCTACCTTCACTCGAAAGCCTCGATGTTCGCTACATTCGTCACGGGACACCAGGAGGCTGCCGCCATCGCCGCGCGTGATGCAGACTAATTTCAAATCATATAAAGAGAGCAGGCGCTGGGCCGATTCTTTCTCGCCGCGATGATCGAGTTCGAACAAGTGCATGATTCTCGGCAGTTCTTCGTGGTTTAGCTTGATCACGGTCGCCAGCTTCATCGATTCGGCGAGGCCATGCGCGGCATAGAAGTGCTGCCTCAGGTTGACGTCGAAAATCCGTACCGCGCTCGTGCGCGTGGCGAGCACGAATTTGCGAATAGTGGCGCAGCTATGCTGCGATCGTTGCGCCAGCGATCCAAAGCACACGGCATCGGCCTGTTGTGCCAGCGCGTGCCATTGCCGCGTCCACTCGAGAAAATCCCATGCAACCGGCGCGGAAATTTCAAAGCGCGCCTGGCCGGCGCGGTCTATCTCGACGTTCACTGTTCCGGTAGGATAGTCCGCGTCTTTCTGAATGAATTTGGCCGGAAGCGCCAGTTCGCCGAGGCGTTGAATCGCTTCCGCGCCCAGAGCATCCCGGCCCAGCCGGCTTGCCGGAATTCCCTCATCACCCAGCAGGGACGTAATGTACGCAAAGTTGGCCGGCGCTCCACCAAGTTGCTTTCCGGCGGGCAACAAGTCCCAAAGCAATTCGCCCAGACCGACGACGATGTGTTTCTTGTTCGGCATTGTTGCGGCGTTTCTTTTCCTGGCGTCTTTCGGCCGCGCCTTAAGGATGGGTATCCTGTTTCGTTTGTAATTCTTCCGCCAACTTCAATTCGTTCTCGGCATCCTCTTTCTTTCCCATGTCGCGATAGGCCTGGCCGAGAAGATGATGGGTCGTTGGATTGTTCGGATCCATAGTGACGGCCCGCTGCAAAGCGCGAACAGCCAACTCGAACTCTCCTTTCTTCTCCAGAACTTTCCCCATAAGGATATAGGGGCCGGTGGACGTGGCATCCAGCCAGACAGAGCGCTGCAGAAGCCTTTCCGCATCTTCGAATTTCTGAATGCGCGAGTAGGCATCAGCCAGTTTATAGTACGTTGCCGCGTGGGCGGGGTTGAGGGCAAGTTCCTTCTGGAACTCCGCAATGGCTTCCGGAATCCGCGACTTATATAAGTACAACTCCCCCAGCAGAAAGTGAACCAGCGGCAGCTTGGGGTCGAGCGTCGCGGCTTTCTGCGCGTACTCTTCGGCGACCGGATCGAACTCCTGCCGCAGCAACATGCGAGCCGTGAACAGGTAGCTGGCTGCGGAATCGGATGGTACGTCGAACATTTTCGCAAAGGCCGCCCGTGCGTGCGGGTAATCTCTTGTCTGGATATAGCAGATTCCGAGGATATAAGACGCGTCGACGTTAGCCCTGGGAAACCAGCCTTGCACCTTTTCGAGAAGTGGGATCGCTTCCGCGGGATGCCCTCCCAGGTAATAAGAAAGTCCGAGCAACTGTACCGTCTCGCTGCTGTTGGTATCGGCTGCGGACGCCTTCTTCAGCGAGTCGACCGCTTTGGCGTAGTCTCCTTTTTTGTAATAGGCGGTGCCCAGTTCGAGGTCGAGGCCCCTTACTTCGGGCGTATTCGCCTGGAGCGCCTGCAGTTGAGAAATCGCTTCGTCGATCTTGCCTTGCTGCATGAGCAGTCGCGCCTTCGTGAAATCAGCAGGCGGTGCGGGCGTGGCTTGAGAGAATTGACCGGAGGGCGCTTGTGGCGCTGCCGTTTGCTGCGCGAGCGCAATGGTAGAGAAGGCCAACGCACACCCCGCAAGCAACGAGCATCGCGCCATTGAAGCATGCGGCATCCCTGTGTTCATGAGGTTAGGGTACAACGCATCGCCGTTGCAGGCCACTAACGAATGGTTGATGACAGATCGCGTTCGTTGTTTGCCTGCTCATCATTCGTCACTTGTTCGTCGCGCGCTGCAGTTCCTGCAGATTCTCTCGGGCCAGAGAGTGATTCGGATTGATCTCGAGGGCGCGCTCGAAATGTGCCTTGGCTTCGGAGAAGAGTCCCATCTCCGCTAGAGCGCTTCCCAGGTTTGCCTCGGCGTCGGCATCGTTGGGCTGTGCTTGCAGGGCAAGTCGAAATTGCTCGCTGGCGCCGGCGAAATCGTTCTGTGTGGCCAAAGCGTTTCCAAGGTTGTAGCGGGCGTCGAAATAAGCGGGTCGAGTTTTTAGAGCTCTCAACAGATACGCAACCGCGTCGCTTGGTTGCCCGGAGGCAAGCAGTGCGGCTCCCATGGCGTTGTTTGCCGCGGCGTCTTCGGGGCGAAGGCGGAGCGCGAATTCGTACTCGCGCATGGCTTCACCCGTCTTGTTCCTAACCTGCAGCATCGCGGCGAGGTTGTAGTGCGCTTCGAAGTTGGCAGGGTCTTTCTCGATGTTGTGGCGGGCCAACGCTTCCTGCAACAACATGCGGGGATCACCGTGCGCGGCATCATAATGGACCGGCAAAACCTGCAGCCAGAGGTGGCACATTTCATCGCTCGAGCGATTGCCGGCTTGTACTCGAACCGGCGGATGGTTCGGGTTCAGAGCATTGTCCTCGGAGTTATCGTACACATAGCGCAACGCAACAATTGTGCCTTTAGGCAAAAAGACCGGCTCGGCGTAGCGGTATACCGCTTGCCAGTTCAGATCCCAGCGCGGAATGTGGATCAGTGTCTTCTTTTTGCCATCGGGCAGAGTTGCGAAGGCCTGAATGTCTTTCCCCAGATAGTGCGCGTGCGGATAAATCGCCAGAAGATCGACGTCGACCGGAAGCGTGAACTCGTCCGTAACCACGAAATCCTTCTGGCCCGGAGGAATGTCGAGTTTGACGTCGTTCTCGAGTTGGAGCAGCATGGGCAATTTTGTCGCGGCTTGCGAGGTGAAGTAGAGTCCGATGCTTGGTTGGATCACCTCCGGCTTGCCGGAAGGTTGCATGTGCGTGTTTAGAATAAGGTCCGTGCCCTTGTCTAAACGCAGTGCCATACCGTCGGGCTCGAAGTGGGGAACCGTGCCCGGCTTCCAGAAGAGCAGATGACTGTCAGGGTCGAACAGTTGCGACTCGATTCGAATCTCCATTCCGCCAAAACCGGCGCCGGGTTCCGCTTCCCGCCGCCGCGAGGAGCCGCCTCGGTCGACGAGAATGTTTGCATGGTGCACGTAGCGCTTGTCGCCAGGATGAATTTCGATTGCCTTCACCCACCGCGTTTGCGCGATTGGAACTCGGAAAATGAAATTCCAATAGGTGTCAGTTCCCTGCGCTGGAAGGATCAACGGCTTCTGTGCGGTGAGAATCAAATCGGGCGTTCCCAGCCGCCAACCCTGAGTAAACTTCGGCTGCGGCGGCAGATCGGCCGAATTTCCCTCGACCTCACCTTGCGCCACCCATCGCTGGATGAGATCGATTTGCGTATTCGGCAGACGCAGCTCATCCGCGAACTTCAACTCCTGGGGTTCCGGTAGCCACGGAGGCATGGTTCGCGCCTGGGTTACGTCGGCAATCTGGCGAGCGTGTTTCTTGACATCGGAAAAAGTCAGCAACGGAAAAGGCCCGGCTTCGCCTTCGTGGTGGCAAGCCGAACAGGAATGAAAAACGATGGGCGCAATATCGCGATTGAAAGTTACCTGAGAGGAAGCAGTGGTGGAGTTCGATGTCGAAGGCAAGGGCTTCGCAAGAAGAGTTCCCATAACGCCCCCTGCGGTTGCGAGCGCGAGCGCCCACGACAATGTTCGCAGCCAGGAGTTCATTCCAGGTCTGAGATGTAGCATCCCACTCCCCTGACCTCATTCACGCCGGGCGCCTTGCCAGCCAGCGCCGCGCGGATGGCATCTTCGAGTTCGTGCGTGGTCGGCGCTGGACGCGAGCGGCCGAGATCCACATACCAGTTGTCGATTCTTCCGTCATAGATGAGTCGATGGTCGCGGTCGAACACCGCGATCTCAGGTGTGATCTGCACTTGGGCACGCTTGACCAGCACATGCCATGGATCACGCAGCGCCGGCAACCGGTAGGCATACTCGTCGAGATACTGGTGGATCGTTTGAGGAGTCTCGGTCTGGTCTGGAAATATCAGCCAGAAGCTAGCGTCGCGACCATGCTGCGCGCTGAGTCGCTGAATGACCGGAGCGTAACGGCTGGAGACCGGGCAATCCCGGCGAAGAAAAACCAGCACGACGATCTTGCCGGAAGCTGCCTCGACAGGATTTACCGGCTTGCCGTCAAGATCGAGGGCGCTGCTCTGAGCCAGCGCCAGTTCGGGAGCCGCCAGCACAACGAGAAGTATCAAAGTCGGCAGGAAACGGCCTGACCGGGATGTAGAGCGGCTGCGATACATCAGGAATTTTCCCAATTGCACGTCAACGAAATTCTAGGACTGCCCGCGTCGTCTGTCCATACTGGTCCCCGGCGCGCTTCTATTCTCACAGTCTGAGCGTCCCGGTCAATTTGTCAAAGGCTTGCACCCTGCCGGAGACCCGTTCAGCGACCGCAGTAACTTTCTTGCCGAAGCCAGATCGGGATTGAACTCCAGCACGCGCAGCGTGTAAGCGCGCGCCTCACTGAACTTTCCTGCCGCACAGTAAGCGCGCACGATGTTGAGTCCGATGCCGCTTCTGGCCGGTGTGCGCTCGAATGCATTCTGCCAGAGCTTTAACGCATCTTGCACATCTCCGGTTTGCGCTTCGATCACACCGAGATTCGTTGCGGCATCGACCAGAGTCGGATCCTTGGCAAGCGCCTTCTGGTACAACTCGCGGGCACGCTCGGTCGATCCTTTCTGCTGTTCGGCATACGCGAGCGCGGAAAGAAGAGCAGGATCGTCCGGCTCCTGCTTAACGGCCTTGGAAAGCAGTTCTCTCGCTTGAGGCTCGGCCGCGGACATTCCGCTCTCCGCGACTGAATCCCAGGCGAGGGCAAGGTCCCTCAAATCGGGCTCAGTCTTGGTGTCGGGGAACGGAACCAGCCGCGGTAAAGAGGGCGTCTCCTCGGAATTCTCCAGCCATTGCGGGGAGATTTGCGGCCGCCGCCGTATGCGGTGGTCGGTGACCTCGGTATGTGCCACATCGGTGCTGGGCGATGCAGGCATGTGGCACGCGACGCAATCGGGACGATCAGGATGGTGCTTGGCTCCGAGAGCTATGCCATGGCACGCAAGGCACTTGCCGCGATAGTACGTGACGCGCTCTTCCTCAGATGGTGAATTATGCGGATCATGGCAGCTCGTACAAGACATGGCATCGCCCGATTTCTTCTTGCACTCGCTTTGCGCTAACGCTTCGACTTGGCTGACAGCGCCTAAACCCGGACCGTTGGTATTGGCGAGGAGGAAATATCGCACGAAGTCGGAGAGCGCGTCACCCGGCCGGAATTCGTACACATGGCGTCCCAGTCGCTCGATGGCGGCCTTGCCTTCCAGGTGGCACTGCATGCAGATGTCGTCGCGCCGCGCCGGCGCCAGCTTGGCGGGGTTGACGATCGCACCGCCGTTGACGTGCGTAGCCCCGGGGCCATGACAGCGTTCGCAAGTCACTCCGTTGCGAGTGAAAGCAGGCTCAGGGTACCGATTGTCCGTGCCTTTCGCGGGAGGTTGCATCCCGCTTACGTGACAATGCAGGCAACTGGTGTACGCCGGAAGATTCAGAGGGATTTCGCGATCCGTTTGGTAGGCGGGGGCCATATCCCACAATTGTTTATTGGCATACCAGTTCACTGGAGACTCGAAGAGGAATCCATCCGTCTCAAACAGATAACTGCGGCCCCGGCGTCCTGACCCGATGTAGTAAAGCAGTTCGCGCTTACCTCGCACTTCCGGATCGCCCGGCCGGTCAAAGCTCAACCAGGCGCGTCCGTTCTCGGCGTAGATGCGGTAGTGAACGCCGGATTCCTTGTGTGTAAATTCAGCCGTAGTAAGAGCGTCGATCGCAGGGCCACTGGCGCGGGCCATCGCGGTGCGCTGGTAGGACTCATAGATTGCGGAATGGCAGCGGGCGCAGGCTTGGTTGCCGGCATAACTGTCTCGATCCGCGGCTTTGGACTTCGTCGCCGGAGCTTGATTCGCCACTCGATTTTGCGCCGCACCGGGGACCGACAACGCTACCAAGGAAACCAATCCCGCCGCGCATCTGCCCATCCATCCCGAGCGAATCACCTGTTGCCTGTCTAATTCCATTGTAATGCGAGACAAAAAGAGGGAGTCCCGCAGGACTCCCTCTCGGAGAAGCTGGTGACCCCTTAGAAATTGAATCTCAAAGCGAATTCGAGCTGGCGCATTCCGGTAGCCGAGCCCGGCGAAGCATCGTGCTCGATATCGGTGATCTGGCCGTTGCCCGAGCAGTCGATGCAAGCTCCGCTACCGGTCTGGTTTGCGGTGAAGCCCAACACCGGATGATTGAACACGTTGAAAGCGTCCATGCGGAACTGAGCCTTCACGCGTTCCGTGATGGAGAAGTTTTTCATCACCGTTGCATCGGCGTAGAACACCCGTGGTCCGTGGAAACTGTCGAAACCGATGTTTCCCAAATTGCCGACACCGGGATCGATGAATGGGCCGCTGGTTCCCGGACCGACAGGGGCCACCGGAGTGAAGAAGGGCACTTCGTGGGTGATCGGATTGAACGAGCCCGCGCCCGTATGGAAGGATCCGGTACCCTTGCTGGGCCTGCAAACGCCTACGTCTTCGTCGAGACCGCACCCGTTGAAGCTCGGCGTCCACGGCAGACCGCTGCCCCAGGTGGTGGTGCCGGCAAGCTGCCAACCACCTATGAGAAGATCCTCGGCCCGGCCGGAATTCCCTCCAAACATCTTCCCCCGCCCGATGGGCAAATCGTAAACCACGTTGTTAACCCAGAGGTGATTGCGCACCTCATCGCTGGGACCATACGCAACCCTGGGGTCGTCCGAGTAGTAATTGCTGTCGTACTTGTTCGCGTGGGCGAAAGTGTAGTGGGAAAGGAACTGCAAACCATGCGAGAACCGTCTCTCCACCTTCACCTGGAAGGCGTTGTAGATGCTGCTGGCGTCGTTGCCCAGGTAGTTGCCCTGATCGGTGGAGCAGCATTGTAAAACCCCGGGTACGATTCCAGGCGCACCTGGGAAATTCGCGAGTGTATTTGTCGGGTCAGTGTAGCCCGTATACGTAAACGCGTTAAAGTAAGGCCGCCTGTAATTCAAGGGGACGTTGGGGACGTAAGAACCACCGACGTCGGCGCCGGCTCCGACCCTCGGCTGGTTGACGTTGTACGTTGGACCATCGCCGGCAAATATATGGGTACCCTTGTTGCCGACGTAGGCTACTTCGACCGATGTTGAGTTCGTTAGCTGATGCTGAACCGTGGCATTCCATGCATCCAACTCAGGCAGCCGTTGGAAAGTCGGACGGATATGCGGTTGGATGCATAGCTGGTCATTTTGCCCGGTCACCGGGTCTGTGAAAGCCTGTTGGTAGCAGGCCGGGCCTGCGATAGGAAGCAGACCATTGGAGGGGATTGCCGGGAAGGTAAATATTGGGGGTCCCGTCGGCAGCGTGAACGCGGCGACGTTCTGGTTTGCACCCTGGGCCAGTTGGGCCGCCAATACCGGCAAGGTTTGGGTGACCGTATGTCCGAAGTTGGAGCCGAATACGCCCATATCATAACTGCGTCCATAACCCAAGCGTACGACGGTCCTCTGCGTTACTCGATACGCGATTCCAAAGCGCGGCGCGAAATAGTGCCAATCGTTGCGCTCGTTGCCATTCAGTCCAATGCCGCCTTCGCCAGCCACACGATCAACGCCTTGAACAAGGTTGGCAAATCCTCCCTGGTCTTTCCCATTCACATACTCGGGAAAATAAACCTCCCAACGCAAGCCGTAGTTCAGCGTTAGTTTGGGCGTGATCTGCCACGTGTCCTGCCCGTAGTAGAACATGCGGTGTTGCCGCTCCGCGGCGTTCAGGCTGCTGCTCACGTAGCGGCTCATCTGGGTTACGTCACCCAAGAGGAAAGTCGCCCAGTCGAGGCCGCCATTGCCGCCGTTGGAAGTGGTCTGGTAGTCAAACGAATAGTCACCAGCGCGTCCCGCATCGCTTGGGACCCGCAGATTCTGGGCGTAGCGAAGGTCGGTGCCGAATTTGAAAGTGTGGTTGCCGTGGATCTTGGTTATGTTTGCAACCCACTGGAACTGCTGCTCACTTTCGATCAGCGGGCAATTGCAACGGCCCACACCCAATCCGTCGCCCCAGGTTACATCGCCGTTATTGGAACTCGTTGACGGCGTTTGGTTGAAAAGGAAACCACCCCACCCGGATGTTGCGAGAGCTTGGGTTCCGGTCAGGTTGGCGTTGGGTATGCCGACACCGGTCATCGGCGTCGTGCCAACGTCAGGTTTATTGGCCCGAGGGTTGTATTTGAAATAGCCAAAGCGGAAATCGCCCAAGAGCGATGAACTGAACGTCTTGGTGACACCGGACGCCAAGCTGTAGTTGTGGACCTTGGAACTGCCCGCCAAGCCGCCAGGCCCGTCGCCAATTCCCTGCAAAGCTCCATAAACGCCCTGGCCGGACAAATTGAAATAGTCGAGACTGAACCGTCCGAAAACCTGCACCGATTGTTTAGGGTTGAAATCGATACGGGTATCGAAGCTATTTTGGCTGTAGCTTCCGGTGCCCGAGCCAACGTAGTTGTTGTAGACCGCGTCGTTGGTTGGCGCTGGGAAGAGCGCGAGGATGGCGGCCGAAGGGGCCGAGATCTGACCAATGGGAATTTGGTTGTTGGCATAAGCAGTGCGGCCCGTTCCCGTCGCGGTGTTACCCGTGGTTGGGTCATAGGCCTGTCCGCCACCCGCCAATCCCACGCCGGTTGCCATGTACTGACCTAAATCGCAGAAACCCGGAGTGGCGCTGGCCGCATTGGTCGCCGGATTACAAGTTGAGGCTACTTCAGCCGTTGGGACCGTCACTACATTCGTGAGTCCGCTGGATTCTCGCGTGGCTTGATAATCGCCAAAAAAGAACAGTTTGTTCTTGATAACCGGTCCGCCAACCGTGCCGCCGAACTGCTGCCACCTGTCGGAGGGAATGAACTTCCCAGTGATTGGATTTGCCGCGTACTGCGTGAAGGGATCGCGGGCCGCGGTGGCATCGGTGCGTCGAAACCAGAAGCCGCTGCCGTGAATGTCGTTGCTGCCGGATTTCGTCTGCACCGTTACAACGCCACCCAGTGCCTTGCCGAACTCGGCGTCGTAGTTCTGCAGATCGATCTTAGTTTCCTGGATCGCGTCCAAGTTCGGGTTGACCACAATGATGCCGAGGATCGGATCCTGATTATCCGTGCCATCCAGTTCAAACGCCGTGCCGCTGAAATTCTGGCCGTCCACGAAGATTTGCTGGCTACCCTGCGGATTCTCGGTAGCGGCATGGCTCCAGCCCACCATCTTCTGTGTGCCCGGCGACAGCAGTTCGAACGAGGTAAAGTTCCGATTCATGATCGGCAGGCCTTCCACATACTTTTCGTTGAACTCGATCGATACGTCCGCCCGGTCGGTTTTGAGTTGAGGTGCCTCCGCCGTCACTTCGACCTGCTCACTGGCCGAGCCCACTTGGAATTGCCCGTCGATGCGCGCTTGCGCGTCCGCCGACACGGCAATGTCTTTAAACTCAATCACCTTGAACCCCGGCGCTTCGATGCGGACCGTGTAAGGGTCTGGGATCAAATGAGTAACGGTGTAGTTGCCGCTTTCGTTCGTGGTGGCCTGATCGGCTGTTCCTTTTGCCTGATCAACCACCGCGACCTTTGCATTAGGAACCGCCGCGCCCGAAGGGTCAGTCACCGTGCCGGCGATGCTGCCGAAAACCGCTTGGCCGAAGGCTTTCGGCGTCCAAAGACCGCAGAGAACGAGTGCCGCCACAGCCGCAAGACCTAACCTCTTCATGACTCTTCCTCCTGAACACCTGCCAACAGTTGCCCCACAGCGGACAGAGAAACAGCGTGCTGGTATAGCCTGCAAGTCGTAGTACAAAAACATTATTGGATTAAGTTTCATTAGGTTTTATACCGTTACGGGTGTAAAGTACTTGCGTTGCAGCAAGATACAAAGGCCGTTACCCTTTTTGTTACATGGCTTTGACGCGCACCTACGCCGCAGGGCGGGAGCAATGCTTCCATCAAGTAGATAAGCTTATTAATAGTCATAGCCTGCGGGGCTCTGAATCGCTGTGCAAGCTGCTACGCTATCTCGCCGAACACTCTCTCGATCATCCTGGCGTTGCCCTCAAGGAGTACCAGATCGCCACCGAGGTTCTGGGCCGGTCTGGCGGATTCGATCCACAAAGCGACTCGACCGTCCGGGTGCAGGCAGGACGCCTCCGGATGAAGTTGGCGGAGTATTACTCCCACGAGGGGCCAGATGACCTGATCGTCGTCGAGTTGCCAAAGGGATCGTACGCACTCACATTCCAGGTGCGCACGCCGTCCACCGGATTGACGGAGGCCCCTCGGCGGAGCGAGAGAGGTGATCGGAGAAGAACAGCGCAACCTTCGAACCGAGGCTGGGCGATCGCGGTTGTGGCCCTCTCGACTCTACTGGTGACTGCTCTATTGACCAGCGCTCTACTCCTTACAAGTCGTGGCCGGATTCTTGCTGGCGCGAAAGAATCCATCCCGGCCGTCTACCAGGTGTTCTGGAACGGCTTTGTCACGGGTCCGCAGCAACCTTGGGTAATCTTTAGCAACGGCAATTTCGTGGGCCGGCCCGAGACAGGCATGCGGTACTTCAATGCGTCGGCTGATTCGCAAGCCCTCATCCTGGATCATTACACCGGGGTCGGAGAGGTGCTGGCGGTTCATCAACTGGATCGCGTTTTCGTTCTTCTCAATCGCCAGCTTCGGGTAAAGCGCGGCAGTCTGTTCTCTCTGGACGACGCCAAGAACAACGACCTGATTTTTGTAGGCTCCCCGGCGGAAAACCTGACCCTCCTGGATATCCCAGGTACTCAGGAGTTCATTTTTCAGCGGGTCGCATCCGGGCCGCGCAAAGGTGACCTGGCCGTGCTCAATGTGCACCCCCAGCCCGGCGAGCCGCCAATGTTTCTCGGGAGTCTCGCCAACCAGCCGACCACCGAAGACTATGCGGTGGTCGGGTTGGTGCCAGGCATCGATCCTGCGCGGTCCGTGTTGATTCTGGCCGGAACCACCACCTTCGGCACGCAGGCCGCTGCGGAATACGTGTGCCGGCAGGACTCGTTGGCCGAATTGTTGCGGCGTCTGGGCGTCTCCAAAGCGGCGGACCTGAAGCCGTTCGAGGCCCTCCTTCACGTAAAGGTGACCCACGGCGTTCCGGTGATCGCCGATCTCGTGGCTGTGCGCAAACGCGGCAACTAGTATGTTTGCCGGGAGCGAGCGCCCCGGTGGCTCTGTCCTGTTCTACTAGTGGACAGCCGCTGCAGGCGGAGTGAGATGAGGGTCCAACTCGGCGGCTTTCCGATATTCCACACCCGCTTCTTCAGTTAGACCTTTCTGGTTGAGGGCCAAGCCGAGTTCGTAGTGCGCCAGCGCATCGGTGGGCAGTGCGCCAATGGCGGCGCGGAATTGGGAGATGGCTCCATCGAGGTCCCCGGCGCTGAGTAATCGGCGCCCCGAGTTGGTGGCGATGGTCGCTGTCTGCAGATCGGTTTTCTTCTTGGCGATCTCGACACCGGCTTTGCTTTCGGCCGCGGCTTCTCCAGTCTCGCCCAGTTGGCGGAGAACGGCCGCCAGCGTGGTGTGGGCTCCCGCAAAATCGGGATCGAGTCGAATCGCCTGCCGCAGTGCGTCCGCTGCCTCAGGCAATTGATTCGTTTGTTTCAAAATCGTGCCCAGCGTGTAGTATGCCTCGGCGTAATCCGGCTGAACTTGGATCGCTTGCCGCAATTGTTCCGTAGCGCCGGGGAAATCTCCCGACTGCCACAGGGTCACTCCCAAGCTGTAATAAGCGTCTGCCAATTTCGGATCGAGGCGAATCGCCTCTCTCCATTCGGCGATCGCAGCCGGAAGGTCGTCTGAGAGTTTCAGCCCCAAGGCGAGGTCATGATGAAGGCTCGCTCTTTCCGGCTCAAGCTTTAGAGCCAGGCGAAATTGTGCGATCGCTGCGGCGAAGTCTGTTTTTTGCAAATAGGCCGTGCCTAGGTTTCCCTCGAATCCGGCGTCATCGCGACGGAGGCGGATGGCTTCCTGGAATTCCCTGATGGCTGCGTCTGCATCTCCGCGTTGCAGCAGCGCGAGCGCAAGGTTGTTGTGCGCTTCCGCGTCGCCTGGAGTGAGGCCAACTGCCTTGCGGAAGGCTGTAATCGCTCGTTCTGCATCGCCACGCCGCTGTAGCAGCAAGCCAAAGCGGTTCTGCAGCGGCGCGACGTCAGGCTGCAGTTCGACAGCGTGTTCGTAGGACCGCAGCGCCTCGTCGGGACTGGCCTCCGCCTCAAGTATGTTCCCTCGGTAATACCACGCCATCCCATCCTTGGGGTCGAGTTGCAGCGCGTGGTCCAGCATTTCTTGTGCTTTTTTCACTTCGCCATCGCTGGAGAATGCGGCACCCAGATGGAAATAGGCCGGTTCATAGTCTGGATTGAGCTTCAATGCCTCTCTAAATTCGCTTTCCGCCTCCGCGAATTTTGACTGTTGGGCGAATAGAGATCCAAGTTCGTCATGCAACCCGGGTTGCTGCGGCGCAAAACGAATGGCTTCCTTGAATTCCGCGACGGCATCGTCAGTTTTGTTTTGCAAACTGAGCGCGCGCCCGAGCGCCTCATGAGCCTGTGGCTGCCTGGGAGCAAGCTGTACGGCGATGCGGAACTCGGCGATAGCGTCGTCGAGTCGGCCTTTGGTTTGGATCGCCTGCCCGAGGTAAGCATGCGCAATGGCCAGAGAGGGCCGCAGTTCGATCAACGTGCGGAAATGAACGATGGCATCATCGACGTTACCCTCTTGCAACAACACCTGCCCCAGCATGTTTTGAGCGTCGGCATTGCGCGGGCTGAGTTTTACCGCCTTCTCGAAGGCGTCACGAGCGGCCCTCACATCGCCGCGCCGCATTGCGGCGAGGCCGGCCTCGTATGTCGTGGAGACCGCGCTGGCCGGAGACTTTGTCTGGGGCAAGGCGACTGCAACGCGGCAGGCAATTGCCAGAACCAGAAAACTGGCGGAGAATCGGGAGGCTCGCATCGAGGTCGGAGCAAGGACAGCTTTCACAGGAAATTCAGCAAACATCGCCGGTCACAATCGCCATGATCCATCCTATTCATTTCAAGAACTCAGTCAGGCTGCTCGCCCTGCTTCTGGCGCTGGCTTCACAGAATAGCGCAAATTTGCCGTTCGGAACGTGGCATCGCGTCTCCGAGACTCCCATGATCTCGCCACAAGGCGACGGCTGGGAGTCGGCGGGCACCTTCAACCCTTCTGTGATTCTTCGCGAGGGCAAGACCGCCATGCTCTATCGCGCCCAGGACAAGAACGGCACCTCGCGCCTTGGCTACGCCGAGAGTGCGGATGGAATCCACTTCACGCGTCGCAGCGAGCCTGTGCTTTCCCCCGAAAAGGACTACGAAAAGGCTGGCGGCGTGGAAGATCCCCGGCTGGTTCAGTTCGGCGATACTTACTATCTGACTTACACGGGCTACAACAAGAAAGACGCACAACTGTGCTTGGCGACTTCGAAAGATCTCATCCACTGGCGGCGAAGAGGCGTGATTCTTCCGGCCTATCAGGGGCGCTGGAACATTCGCTGGACCAAGTCAGGAGCGATTGTGCCCGAAAAGATTGCCGGCAAATACTGGATGTACTATCTCGGGACCACACCCGATAACAACGACCAGATTGGCCTCGCTACATCGACGGATCTCTTGCACTGGGCGGATGCGACCGATGCTCCTGTATTACCGGCGCGGCCGGGGAAATTTGATTCTCGCGTTGCCGAGCCGGGCCCCGCGCCGATTATCACCCCCAAGGGCATTGTTCTCATCTACAACGGCGCCGACGACAAACTCGTATACCGCACCGGTGTGGCCGTGTTCGACCGTCACGACCCACGGGCACTCATCTCGCGCACGGACGTTCCCATCTTCGCTCCCGAAAAACCATGGGAGAAAGTGGGCCAGGTTCCGAACGTTGTGTTTGTGGAGGGCATGCTGCGGCAAGGCGAACGCTACTTGTTCTACTACGGTGGTGCGGATACTTACGTTGGCGTGGCGGAAGCGCCGGTGACTCCGTAGCAGGCTGCAGAAGAACTCGTAACTATCGGCGGCAACGTGGAAGAGCGGCGCTTCGGCGCCCCGCGAGTTGTCCGGCGTTAATTCGGGCTTTTAGCCCCGGTGGCCGGATTCCCCTTCCGCACAATTTTTTCCGGAGCCCGCCGCAGCACAGCGTCTGATCCGTTCCGGTAGCATTGACCGCCATCGACGAACCCACCTAACATCGAAATGGATCATGCCATTTCGCGTCATGCTGATGAAGACTCCCCGCGATTCGTTTCTCATCCGCGCTTTCCATGAAGTAGCGCGAGGCACCGTCTTCCTGTTGCTTGCTGTCTTCTGCTCCAGTCAACAAGCGAAGACCGCGAACCCCGCCCCGGTCAAGCCAATCGCGAATTTTACCGACGTGGCCCAGAAGGCTGGGATCACCGTGCAGAACATCTTCGGCGGGATTGAGACGAAAAAATACATCATCGAGACCACAGGCACGGGCGTGGCCATCTTCGACTATGACAACGACGGCTGGCCCGATATTTTTCTGGTCAATGGCACCAGACTGGAGGGATTCCCCTCCGGGCAGGCGCCAGGCAATCACCTCTACCGCAACAATCATGACGGAACCTTCACTGATGTCACGGTGAAAGCCGGCCTCACCGCCACCGGTTGGGGCCAAGGCGTGTGCGTCGGAGACTACGACAACGACGGATGGGAAGATCTGTACGTAACCTATTACGGAAAGAATCGGCTGTATCACAATGACGGCGGAGTGTTCACCGAGGTTGCCGGGAAAGCTGGAGTTGCGGGCTCGGGAAAAGCATGGGGATCGGGCTGCGCCTTTGTCGACTACGACCGCGATGGCCGCCTCGACCTGATGGTCGCCAACTACGTGGACTTCGATCTGTCCACCGCTCCCGCGCCCGGACAGCGCGCTACCTGTGTGTGGAAGGGAGTTCCGGTGATGTGCGGCCCGCGCGGACTGCCGGGCGCAAAGAACATCCTTTATCGCAACAAGGGCGATGGCACGTTCGAAGATGTAACCGCGAAGGCGCACATCGACCGCACCGACGGGCATTATTCGCTCAGTGTTTCTACCCTTGATTTCGATGAAGACGGCTGGCCCGATATTTACGTCGCCTGCGATAGTACTCCCAGCATTCTTTACCGCAACAATCATGACGGAACATTCACCGATGTCGCCGTCACAGCAGGAGCGGCCTTCAACGAAGACGGGCGCGAGCAGGCGGGCATGGGAACGACCATCGCCGACTTCAACGGCGACGGTCATCTTGATATCTTCAAAACAAATTTCTCCGACGATACTTCCACCCTGTACCGCAACAATGGAGATGGAACGTTCACGGATGCGACCTCGGCCGCGGGACTGGGCCTGTACACCCAGTATCTCGGCTGGGGCACGATGTTTTTCGACTTCGACAACGACGGCTGGCCAGACTTAATCCTGGTGAACGGCCACGTGTATCCGGAAGTCGATAGCCAGCACCTGGGCAGCAGCTACAAAGAGCCTCGCATTCTTTACCACAACAATGGCGACGGAACGTTCGCCGACGTTTCTGCATCTGCGGGTTCGGGGATTACGACCCCGGCTTCTTCGCGCGGACTAGCCGTGGGCGATTTGTGGAACGACGGCCGGATCTCAGCGGTGATCAGCAACATGAACTCTGCTCCCAGCTTGCTGGTGAATCAGGTTCGCACACCGAATCACTGGATCGCCATTCGCACCGTAGGGACGAAGTCGAATCGCGATGGAATCGGCGCACGCATCTTGGTAAAAGCCGGATCGCGAATCCTTGTGGACGAGGTTCGCAGCGGCTCCAGCTACATTTCCAATAGTGACATGCGCGTGCACTTCGGACTGGGAGCGGCAACGAAAATCGAGTGGGTTGAAATTCACTGGCCGAGCGGGTTGGTGGAGCGCTTCGCGGACATGCCCGTAGATGCGATCCACACCATCAAAGAAGGCTCAGGCGCGGCAGTGAAAGCCGATACAAAGAGCAACTAGAATGCATCTAGGCATCTCATAAATTGTCTTGGCAAGCGCCAGTCCGGGGGAGAATGTGCATCCGTCCGAGGGTCGGGAAGGGCACGAGTTCTGCTCGTTGCAGTTAAGTCATTGAAAATGCGACCGCGCTTCAGCGCCCGAGGTATGCTCTTTTCGCCTCGACTATTTTTCTCCGGAAAAAGAGCCAAAGGTCTTTCGCCGTTGGCGAATCGAGGCCGATAGCTGTCGACGGATAGAACGCGGAATGCCCAAGAGCGGAAGCCGCAGTTGATTTGGCTGGGCCGACGGCACGGCTTGAATACTCCGGAATCCACAGATCGCCTGTGACATCTGACCTTGCGCCCAGCCCATCACTTGCGCAATCATGGTCGAGGCCGTGACGGTTGGCAGAAGCCAATTCGTTGCGCCACTAAGTTAGTGTTTCTTAAGAACTTAGTATTTAAGTTCTTTGAAATCCCGATCTTGCGAGGAATTTCTCGCTAACACCATGATTCCAAAGATTTTGAAAAAGGGGGGGGAGGGGGGATACCACCTCAAACAGATCTCAAACTCAGAGAATCTGTGCTCTGGTGCATGCGCAAAGTCGGTTGCTGCGAATATTTTTCAGGCAGATTTCCACAGTCCGGAATGGCTCATTACTTCCCGGATTTCGGAGTCCCCGGGAAGTGCATGGCGCGCGCGATGCCTTCGCTTTCCTTCACATAGATCAACTGATTCGCCTTCACATCCTTGAGCGTGTCGACATACCCGCTGGGCCAGCGGATTTCGAGCACATCAACCTTCTCCGCTCTTCCAATGCCGAAGTGAATGCGCAAGTCGTTCTGCGAAATGTAGCTGCCGCCGCTGCGCACTTCATCGATCTGCTGGTGAGGCTTGCTCTCTCCGGGAGGATGAGTGATGCACGTCAGGCGTGCGCCAATGCCGCTTCGGTTGGATTTCGTGCCGATGGTGCGAATCTTGATCCAATTGTTGCCGAGCGTCGAAGTGCAGCGTAAAAGCTGCGGATAATCGTTGACGGTGTTGACGACAACATCGACGTTGCCATCATTGTCGAAGTCACCGAAAGCGCATCCGCGCGCGGCCACCGGCTCGGAGATGCCCGCACCGGCCTGCATAGAAACATCCGCGAAGTGGCCATTGTGCAAGTTGTGATAGAGCAGCTTGCGCTGGGCGTAACCGGCCTCGGTTTTCAGTTGTTCGACTTCGGGATAGACGTGCCCATTGCAGATCAGAATATCCGGCCAGCCGTCGTTATCGAAATCGAAGAACCCGCATCCCCACCCGAGAAATTGCGTGTGCGCCCCCAATCCCGCGATAAACGTCGTGTCCTCAAACGAGCCGCCGCCAAGATTGTGGTAGAGCGAAGGTGTATCGCCTGCGAAATTGGTCTTGACGAGATCCAGATTGCCGTCGAGGTCATAGTCGGCCGCGGAGACGCCCATGCCCGCCTGTGGCTTCCCGTCTGGACTGAGCGCACAGCCAGCCTCGATGGCGATGTCTTCGAACGTTCCGTTCTTCTTGTTGTGATAGAGCGCGCTGGCGGTCGAGTCATTGGCCACGTAGATGTCGGGCCATCCATCGTTGTCGAAGTCGGCAGTGAGAACGCCCAAGCCGTAAGTGCCGTTGGCGCGGAATATCCCCGCAGTCTCCGAGACGTCTGTGAAAGTGCCGTCGCCGTTGTTGTGGTAGAGGATGTTCTTGCCGCCCTGAAGTCCGGGCGGTCCGCATGCGACCAGCACACCCTTATAAAGACACGGCCCGGATTCGGGCACAGGCGCGGTGGCCAGATCCATATCGATGTAGTTGGCCACGAACAGGTCGAGCCGGCCATCGCGGTCGTAGTCGACGAAGGCGCAGCCTGTATTCCAGCGCGTGTTTTTGCCGGCCACGCCGGCTTTCTGGCTGACATCGGTGAACACTCCATCACCGTTGTTGTGATATAGGACGTTCTTGCCGTAGTAAGTTACGAAAAGGTCGTCCCAGCCGTCGTTGTCGTAGTCGCCGACGCAGACGCCTTGTCCCCAGCCAGAGTGCGCAAGTCCAGCCTTCGCAGTCACGTCGGTGAAAGTGCCGTCGCGATTGTTGCGAAAAAGATGCGACGTGGGTTCGCTGCCCGTGGGAAAACCCTCAAGCCGCCAGCCGTTCACAATAAAGATGTCGAGCCAGCCGTCGTTATCGTAATCGTAGAATGCAATGCCACACCCAGTGGTTTCGAGTAAGTATTTGTTCTTGTGTTCTCCGCCGAAGAAGGTTTTGACGTTCAGCCCGGACTCGCGCGCGACGTTCAAGAAACTGACGCCGAGATCGGAGGGCAAAGAGTTGAGTTCTTTCTGATCGGCTTTTTGAATGGCCGCGGTGGAAGCGCCCAGTCCGGGGCGAACTAGCCCGAGCACGCCCTCCAGGGACAAGACTAGCCCAAACCGGCTGATAGATTTCAAGAATCCGCGGCGTGAAGGAAACAAAGGTCGCCTACCTGGCCGGTTTCGGCTCGTGCTAGAATTCGCCCCTACTTCTTATATTCAGTGAACCTTCAGTTTGCAAGCTCCGGCGACAGGCGGTTTGACTCGACAGACGCGCCGCTTCCATCCTTTGGCACGTCGGCTTCGCACTGGCATCGCTGGGCGCGACTTGTTTTTCTTTTTCTACCCTTAGTCACGTCTCTAATTCAGGGCGCGTCGGCACAGCAGCAAGAACCAAAGCTAGAGCTGTCCCGCGCGGTGCGCACCTGGGAATTTTTGCCGGTAGTTGGCAAGCGCGCGGGCCTGTTCGGCAACGAAACCGGGCAACTTGAAGCTTGGGTGTATCCCCTAAAAATCTTCCGTGCTTTCCATTTGACCTTCCACGTTGATGGCCGCGCGCTGCCGGCGGAAAGCTTGGCCCGCACCCTTACCGTTCGTCCTGAATCGGCTACGCTGCTCTATGCCGGAGATTCGTTTCGCGTCAAAGAAACGCTATTCGTCCCAGTGGATGAGCCGGGTGCGGTGATTCGGTTTGAGATTGAAACGACGGAGCCGCTCGAAGTGGAAGTTGGTTTTGTAAACGACTTCGCACTCGAGTGGCCGGCGGCGATCGGCGGCACGTATGCGGAATGGGACGCGAACCGGCAGGCTGTGGTCTTCGGGGAGGAGACGAAGAAGTTCGCGGCGCTGGTAGGCTCTCCCACGGCGGAAGGTCCGCACCTGGCATACGAAACAAACTATTCTTCCTCGGAGGAAAGCACATTTCGCCTGGGCGCGACGGAAAAGGGCCACGAAACAAAATTGCTCGTGATTGCCGCATCCGTGGCCGGCCGCGAAGACGCCCAGAAAACATACGAGCATCTCGCAACGTCATGCGAACAACTGGAGCGCGATTCCGCTAGCTATTACCGCAACTATCTTGCGCATACCGTCAACCTCGAACTTCCAGACGATGCTTTGCAGCAGGCCTACGACTGGGCGCGGATCAGCATGATCCAGGGATTGGTTACGAATCCTTATCTGGGCACGGGGCTGGTGGCGGGATATCGCACTTCGGGGGCGGGCCAGCGTCCGGGCTTCGCGTGGTTCTTTGGGCGCGACTCGCTTTGGACGTCCTTCGCTCTGAATGCCGCAGGCGACCACGCCACTACTCGCACCGCGTTGGAGTTCATCAGCAAATATCAGCGTGAGGATGGGAAAGTTCCACACGAAATCGCGCAGGGAGCAAACTTTGTTCCGTGGTTCAAGGATTATCCGTATCCATACGCTTCTGCCGACGCGACACCGCTCTTCATCATTGCGATGAACGATTATGTAACGCAGAGTGGCGACGGCGCCTTTCTGCGCGAAAAATGGGACAACGTGTGGAGGGCTTATCAATTCCTGCGCTCGACCTACGATGCTCAAGGCTTCGCTCAGAACGCCGGCATTGGACACGGCTGGGTCGAGGGCGGTCCGCTCCTCCCAGTGAAGGCGGAGTTTTATCAGAGTGGGCTGGGCGTGGAAGCGTTGCGTGCGCTCTCCAACTTGGCGGGCATGGTCGGCAAAGGCGATGTGAAGAAAGAACTGGCTGCCGAATTCGACCGCCAGAAGACTGCTCTCGATCTAGAATTCTGGTCGCCGGAGTCAAAGTCTTATGCATTCGCGCTGAATCAAAACGATCAGCGGGTGGACGAACCGAGCGTACTGGCAACCGTACCCCTGTGGTTCGGCTTGTCCGACGCGGCTCACGCGGAAGAAATGATTACACAACTGGCCGATGCGGACCACCAAACCGATTGGGGAATGCGGATTATTTCCT
>Ga0302180_10000280_pt1 | contig 42611 bp, 34 predicted proteins | sample I_Palsa_E3_2_FD_200575 | JGI IMG/M metagenome (GOLD analysis project Ga0302180, IMG submission 200575) | Peat permafrost microbial communities from Stordalen Mire near Abisko, Sweden - I_Palsa_E3_2 | ecosystem: Environmental > Terrestrial > Soil > Palsa > Peat permafrost | place: Sweden...
CGCGTGCAGCGCCAGATTGCGGGATTGTTCGTCGCCGAAGACCGCGGCGCGCATGTCCTCAAGGGCGTGCCCGAAGCGACGGTGTTGTTCCGGCTGGTGCGCGCCAGCGGCGGCGGCCGCCACGCGGGGCAGCGCAATCTGACGGCGCTTATCGGCCGCGATGACGAGATGACCGTGCTGTTGCGGCGCTGGGAGCGGGCGCGCGCCGGCGACGGTCAATTGGTACTGATTGTCGGCGAGCCCGGTCTGGGCAAGTCGCGGCTCGCTGAGGAATTTCACGCTCGGCTGCTCGACGTGCCACACACCTGGGTGGAATGGAGCTGCTCGCAGCTCCTGCAAAACACCCCCCTTCGTCCAATTGCCGAATGGGGCCGGGCGCGTTTTGGCGGCGCGGATGTGCCCGCGGAACGGCGGCTTGCAGAACTGGAAAGCTCGCTGGCGCAGGTCAAGCTCAACCCAGCGGAAATTGCGCCCTTGGTGGCGCCGCTCGTCGATATTCCGCTGCCAAAGGAGCGCGTTCCGACTTTCGCGCCCGAGGAGCTGCGTCGCCGGCAATTCGCGGCGCTGACCAATTGGGTGATGGCGGGCGCCAAGGTGCAGCCCGTCGTGCTGGCTTTCGAGGATTTGCATTGGGCCGATCCCACCACCATCGACCTGCTGCGCGGCATGGCCGAACAGGGCGAGCGGACGCCGCTCTTTATTGTCGCGACCTTTCGGCCGGAATTCCGCCCGCCGTGGAGTATGCGTTCGCATCATGGCACCATTTCGTTGGCGCCGCTCGACCGCGCGCAAGTGCGTGACATGGTGGCGGAGCTCGCCGCAAGCGACGCTCTGCCGCGCGACGTTGTCGAAGACCTTGCCACCCGCACCGGCGGCGTGCCGCTGTTTGTTGAGGAAGTGACGCGGTTACTCGTTGAGCGCGGCGAGCAAGGCGCGGTGCAGGCGATCCCGCCAACGCTGCAGCAATCCCTTATGGCGCGGCTTGACCGGCTCGGGCCGGCGCGCGACGCGGCGCACATTGGCTCGGTCATCGGCCGCGGATTTTCCTATGGTCTGCTGCGGGCCGTCGCCGGCATGGAGGACGTGCCGCTTCAGGCTGCATTGGAGAAACTTGCGGATGCAAACATCTTGTTGATGCAGGGCACTCCGCCCGAGAGCGACTACCGCTTTAAGCACGCGCTCATTCAGGACGTCGCTTACGAAAATCTGCTTAAAAGTCGTCGGCAGATATTGCACCGGCGCGTCGCCGAGACTTTGCGCGATCATTTTGCCGAGATCGCCGAAGCAGAGCCGGAAGTGCTGGCACATCACTTTACCCAAGCTGGCCTGACCGAGGCCGCCATCGAATGGTGGGGCAAGGCAGGCGACCAGGCTTTGCGCCGCTCCGCCTTCCAGGAAGCGATCTCTCATCTCGGCAAAGCGATCGAGATGGCCGATAAGGCCGCACAGGCGGCGCCGCGTGCGGACGCAGCGACAGCCGACGGGTTTGCCAGCCGCCGGCTTAAGCTACAAACCAACTATGGCCAGGCGCTACTGTGGTCGAAGGGTTACGGTGATAAAGAAGCTAAGGCCGCCTTCACCCGTGCCGCAGAACTCGCCAGCGGAATCGAAGATGCCGCCGAACGGCTCAAGATTTACTACGGCCAATGCCTCGGAAATTTGCTGCGTGGCGAATACACGTTCGCGCAGAGTCTTGCCGAAGGTATCCTTCACGATGCTGAACGCAGAGGGCGAGGACAAGAAGCTGCGTTTGCCCGCCGCATCCTAGGTCTGACTCATCATATGCAGGGCGCCTTCACGGAAGCCCACACGCTATTTGAACATGCGCTGAGCGGCTCGGAAGGCTACGGTGAATTCCGCGCCGGCCCAGACATGATCGTCGCCGCCAAGGCTTACCTCTCCCATACCGCGTGGGTCCGCGGCGAATTCGAACGCGCGCGAAACTTAATCAATGAGTCTGTTGCCCGGGCAGTCTCGGCCTCGGACATTCCCGATCAGTGTACGGCCTACAGTTACGAGAGTGTCTTCGCGATACTGCGAAATGACCCAGAGGCCGCACGTGCCGCCGCGGAAAGGCTGATCGCGGTCGCCCAAGAGCATGGGACCAAATTATTCTTGCTTGTGGCTCGCGTTTACGCCGGCTGGGCGCAGGCTTGGCTGGACCGAAGTTTGGTCAACCGGAAGGGGCTTCAACAATCTCTGGCAGCCTACATTGAGGAAGGGAATAAATACTACGTACCTCTCTTTTTGGGTCTCCTTGCCGCGATCGAAGTAGAAACTCCGAGTGAAACGGAAAACGCCGCGGCGCGCATTTATGAGGCGCTGGCGCTGGCGCAGCAAACTGGAGAGCGCTGGACCGATGCTGTCTTGCATCGTATCCGCGGTGAAATTCTATTGAGGCTCAATCCGGCGAATACGGCGCCAGCCGAGGACGCCTTCCTGACGGCAATCGCCGTCGCGCACGAGCAAAAAGCGAGGGCTTTCGAGCTACAGGCGGCGCTGTCGCTGGCGAAGATTTATCAGAACACGAACCGCGCCGCCGATGCGCATGCGGTTCTGGTGCCGGCGCTACAAGGCTTTTCGCCGACACCGGAGTTTCCCGAGATCGAACGGGCGCAAAGGCTCCTCGGTGCGCTGCACTGACGCCATGGAGTAAAGGGGGGAGAGGGTCAATGAAAGCGTATATCGTCGGTGGCGGATTTGGCGGGCTCGCGGCCGCCGTACTGCTCATCCGGAACGCCGGGTTGTCCGGGGCGGACATCACAATCTACGAGGCGGACGAGCCGCTGGGGGGAGGGTTCTTTCTAAGCGGCAGCTCCGAGAGCGGCTACAACTTGCCGGGCTCCGTCTTTGACCAGGAATACCGCTGCACGTTCGAATTGCTCAAATGGATACCCTCCGCGGGCGATCCATCCAAGTCCGTCACCGAGGAGTTCTTCGCCTTCAATACCGGCGAGCCCTACCATGACAAGACGCACCTCCTCGATCGCGACGGCAACCTCGTGAAGGGTCCGCGTTACGGTCTGAGCCTGGGCGACGGGCTCAACATCGCGCGGTTCATGCTGACGCCGGAAGCGATGATGGAGGGGCGGCGTATCGACGAATTTTTTTCCAAGCGGTTTTTCGAGACCGAATTCTGGTTTCTGTGGGCGTCAATTATGGGGACGCTGCCTCAACACAGTGCGATCGAGTTTCGGCGCTACATGAATCGCTTCTTGTACTTGTTCGGACACCTGTCGGACATGGCCGGCGTGATGCGCACGCCCACCAACCAACATCAATGCTTCATAGACCCGCTGGTTAAGTGGCTGCAACCGCGCGGCGTGAACTTCATCACCGGCGCCTTCGTGCGGGACATCGGCTTCGCGCCGTCGCCCGGCCGCATCACGGTAGACCGGCTCGATTTTGAGCGAGGTGGTGTCGCGTCGTCAGTCGCGGTCGCGCCGGAGGACGTCGTGCTGGTGACCACCGGAGCGCAAGCCGCCGACATGTCCTCGGGGTCGATGACCGAAGCGCCTCAGCGGCGCGCGAGCGGCCGCACTTGGGCGCTTTGGGAGCGCCTTTCCGCCGGGCGAACGGATTTCGGCAATCCGGACGTTTTTTTCGGCGAGGCGCGCATCCCCGACTCGCGTTGGATCACGTTCACGGTCACCGACAAAGGAGCCGACTTCGTCAACCGAGTCGCAGCGTTGACCGGCAGTAAGACCGGACGCGGCGGACTCGTCACGTTGAAAGACTCAAATTGGGTGCTGTCGCTGTCTATTTTCCACCAGCCCGAAGTCGTCGGCCAGCCGTCCGGCACAAGCCTCTGGTGGGGCTATGGGTTGCATCCGGAGCGTGACGGCAATTACGTGCAAAAACCGATGACTGCGTGCACCGGCGCGGAGATCCTGGAAGAGACGTTGAAGCAATTGCATTTCGATGACCAATTGGCCGCGATCATGGCGTCATCGATCTGCATCCCGTGCGACGTGCCCTATGTGAACAATATCTGGCTGCCGCGTAACGGCAGCGATCGGCCGCCGCCGGTCCCGAAGGGCTCGACCAATCTCGGACTCATCGGCCAGTATGTCGAGATGCCGAAGGACATAGCCTTTACTATCGAATACTCCGTCCGCTCGGCATGGGAGGCGATTAACACCCTGCTTAAGCGCGGCCCCGCACCGCCCCCTGTCTATCAGGGGATGTTCGATCCGAAGGCACTGTTCGACGCATTGAAAGTGTTTGTTGGCTTGTGATGTAGCCAACGATTACATAGCGGTATCATTGCGCCTTTCAAAACTCGCAGTAAGTTAAGCGTCGGGCGCGTACCGGATCGTGGAACGGAGAATGACGATGTGGCGACCGAACGGACGCGGCATCCAGAGCTTGATGTTCTTCAGCCGCTGGCTGCTGGCGCCGCTCCTTGTCGGGCTGGTTTGCGGCGTCGTTTTGATCATTATTCGGTTTTTCATCGATCTATACAAATTGGCAATGCATCTGACGACCTACCCATGGCAGGATTTGCTCGTGGGCGTCCTGAATCTGATCGATCTCACGCTTACGGCAAATCTGATCCTCATCGTCGTTTTCTCCGCTTTCGAGAATTACATTCGCAAGGTCGAGCCGGCGGATCAGCCCGAATTCCCTTCCGGGTTAATCGATATCGACTTCTCTGCGGTGAAACAAAAGCTGCTTGGTTCGATCACGGGAATCGCAGCTGTTGACGCGCTGGCTTGGTATCTCCATCTCGAAGAATACGCAGATACCGCCAAGCTGGTCTGGGTAGTTGTCTTTCCGCTCATGTTCGTGGCGGCCATGGCATTGCTAGCGCTCGCCGATTGGTTGGGGCGTCGCTGACGCAAGACGTCCGACACTATTGAACGGCAGTTCGATAATTGGTGCTGTCTTCTTCGCGCTCGAGCATTGCGGTCTTTTCATTGTCTTTCTTCACATCGCGGACGTTCGCGATGTCCGCGCGCTGTTTCGGCTCGGCGACTTCCAAATAGAAAAATTCCCTTTTTTTAACTGTGATTAGTCACAGTTGCTACGACTCCGCCCCTCAATCATTACGCTTCACAGGTTTGTCAGCTGAGGGGACAACGTGGTCGCGCCGGATCGTGTTGGTTTTTTCTTTGCTGACGGCGGTTCTATCGTTGGCCGCCTGCGCGTCTTGCCCGCCGGGATGGCATCCGGGGCCGTGGGGCCGAAGATGCTTCCCGGATTATCCACCGCCGCCGCCCGGCTACGCGCCGCCACCAGGCTACCGGCCAGTACCGCCACCTCCGCCTCAAGGCGGGCCTCCTGCTTCGTAAAGTTGCGTCGCCTCCGGCGGGAGGCTCGACACTCCGTTTCCGCTGCGTACGCCTGAATTCGGCGTGGAGATGCTTACCAATTCGACGCTTCAAGAGATCACTGAAATGACACGGGATCAGCGTCGAGCACCTAACAACCGTCAGGAGATTTTGACCGACCCGCGCGCGGTGGAATTTCTGCAACGCGGTGTCCAATGCCACCAGGCGGGCCTGCTCGCCCAGGCGGAGGATTGTTACCGCCAGGTGCTTGCCGTTCAGCCCAATCATGCCGACGGGCTGCATCTGCTAGGCGTTCTCGCGCATCAAGGCGGCCGGCCGGAGACGGCTATCGATCTGATCCGGCTGGCACTTCAACAGCACGACCAAAACCCGGTTTACCGCACTAATCTCGCCGTTGTGCTGCGCGAGCAGGGCAAGATCGATGAAGCCATTGCCGAATGCCGCAAAGCAATCCAGTTAAAGCCCGACCTCGCCGACGCCCATTGCGTCCTCGGCGCCGCTCTGCACAATCAGGGCAAGCTCGATCAATCGATTGCGACCAGTCGTCTGGCCATCCGCCATAATCCGCAATGCGCGGATGCCTATTCCAATCTCGGCGGTGCGTTGCGCGACCAAGGCAAGCTCGATGAAGCGCTTCGCGCTTTTCGCCAAGCTGGCCAAATCAAGCCAGACGTTCCGTTATTTCATTTCAACCTTGCTGCGATCCTGCATCAATGCGGTCAGCTCGATGAGGCGATCTCGGCTTATCAGCAGGCGATCAAACGCAAGCCTGATTGGGCGGAGGCCTTCTCAAATCTTGGCGCGGCACTGCGCGAACGGGGCAGGCTCGAAGAGGCGATCACCGCATGCCGTGAAGCGATCCGCATCAAGCCCGACCTAGCCGCGGCGCATTCTAACCTCGGCGCGGCGCTTCGAGATCAAGGTCATTTGCAGGACGCAATAGCGTCATGCCGCGAAGCGATCCGTCTCAATCCGAATATTGCGGAAGCACATTCCACGCTTGGCGTGGCGTTGCGCGAACTGGATAAGCTCGATGAGGCGATCGCCGCCCAGCGCGAGGCGGTCCGCATCAATCCGCGTTTTGCTGTCGCTCATTGCAATTTAGGCGGAACGTTGAGCGAGCAAAGCAAGCTCGAAGAGGCGGTAACAGCATATCGTCAGGCGATCTCGTTGCAGCCCGATTACGATATCGCATACGCCAATCTCGGGCAGGCGCTTACCCATCTCGGTAAAATCTCGGAAGCTCGCACGGCCTTCGAGCATGCGATCCGTTTAGCGCCGCACAAGATCATGTACCGGCGCCACTTGGGCGATTTGATCCGGTTCACTTCGGCCGATCCACACCTGAAATACCTCGAAAAGCTGACGCAGAATGGCGCCGCGCTCGCGGTCGAAAATCAGATCGAATGCCACTTTGCGCTCGGGAAGGCCTACGAAGACATCGGCCGGTACGATCTTGCCTTTCGCCATCTGCTCGACGGCAATGCGCTCAAGCGCCGGCAGGTGTCCTACGCGGAAGCCGCAACTCTGGGCTTCTTTGATCGCGTTCGCGCAGCGTTCACATCTCGCCTGGTCGAAAAATTCAATCGCGTCGGAAATCCCTCGACGGCTCCGATTTTCGTCATCGGGATGCCACGCTCGGGAACCACGCTGATCGAACAGATTCTTGCCAGTCATCCGCTCGTGTTCGGCGCTGGCGAGCTAAAAGATTTTGAAAGAGCCGTGAAAGGCATTCTGGCCGCGGCCGGCAGCGCGATGGAATATCCGGAAGCGGTGGCCGGAATGAAAGGCCGGGATTTTGGCGCATTAGGCGCAACTTATGTCGCTCAGATCGGGCTACTCGCCCCGTCCGCCGCACGCATCGTCAACAAGATGCCGCACAACTACTTGTTCGCCGGCCTCATCCATCTCGCGCTGCCCAATGCATCAATCATCCATGCGGTGCGGGACCCGATCGACACTTGCGTAGCCTGCTTTTCCAAGCTTTTCGCTGACAAGATGAGCTACGCCTACGACCTCGCCGAACTCGGGCGTTACTATCGCGGTTATCAGGCCGTGATGTCACATTGGCAGCGGGTTTTGCCGCCCGGCCGAATACTCGAGGTCAAGTATGAGGACGTGGTCGCTGATCTAGAAGGCCAAGCGCGGCGCCTCGTTGCCCATTGCGGGCTGGAATGGGCACCTCGCTGTGTGGACTTTCATCAAACGTCGCGTCCCGTTCGCACCGCCAGCGCCGTGCAAGTCCGCCAACCGATCTACAACGAGTCGGTTGCGCGCTGGCGCCGATACGGGTCGTCGCTCCGCCCATTACTGGCGGAATTGCGATGAGCGGCGAGGACGTCCAGGTGTCCTAAAAGGCGCGTCGCGAACTTTAAGCCCTACCCTCGGACGACCGCCATCGCGCCAACCAAAGATGTCGCGAACGAGCCCGCATTACAGGACGGATACGCACGCACGATTTTCCCACGCGATCGAGATACGCAGCGCCGGCGTGGACGCCCGGTTTGGCGGAACCTCGCTTTGAGACGATTGCCTTCTGGCCCTGACGCTAATTTCGTTGATAAAAGTATGGCCTCCGGGTCAATGTAAGCGAGGAGGGTGGAATGATCTTGGTGCTGATACAAATCTTAATCACGGTCGTCGTCGGCGCGATCCTGTTCTGGTTGATTGACAGGTTCATCCGCGATGGGCGGCTTGCAAATTTGCTCAAGATTTTGGTGGTATTGGTGTGCCTGGCATCGATTCTGCAGCGGTTGTTGCCGATGCTCGGGATCGGGTTTTAAGGGCCGCGCTAACAACAACGCCATCGCCCCAAAATTGATTGCCGACATGCCTGGCGCGCTCGCCTCACCGCAGGCATTGCCTGATTTTGAGACTCGGATGCGGAGCTGATTTTGGAGCGAAATTCCGAGCCACTCCTTGTCGGACATCGCAGAAACCCGGGCGAATAATCTGATTCGCTCACGTTTCTCCGCGCGCGACGCGTGAAGGCTGTGTCGCTTCAGTTTAGGCGCGTAGCGCACCGATTTGGCCCGGTATCATTCAAAATCACCCCAAACAGCAGTCGGAGGCGACCTTTGATGTGCTCCGGCGGCCACAGTCAAAATATGAATTGAGGTCCGAGGCCGTAAATTGTGGAAAACAATTGTGTTTTGATGGTCTGGCCGGTTGAATCGTCGCTCGGGCATCGGTCACGGGGGGCGTTTGTTCCGGGCGAGGCGGTGGGAGCGACATGGCTGGTGAACTGAACTGATGAAGGGCATGCGCACAGCAGCGGTTGCGGCTGCGATTGTTCTTTCAACAAGCCTTTGCAAAACGAGCGCTGGGGATGCGCCGATTTTGCAGGGGAATGGGCCATCCCGGCCTCTCGCAGAACAAACGATCGCGGTCGATGCCTTTGGGTACCTTGGCGGTTTGCTCGAGGCCCGCTTTTACGAGCCCCACGCGACAACGGACGAGCCGCGAGAAGAAATTCGCCAAGCGGCATTATTGTACGGCATCGGTTTGCCGATGATGCTGTCGATTGCCAAGGTGGAAAGCGACTTCAATCCTCGGGTGCGGACGGGTTCGTACAAAGGGCTATTTCAGCTCAGCGATATCGAGTTTGAGAAATACGGCGACGGCAGCATCTGGGACGCACGAGATAACGCTCGGGCGGCTGCGCATATGTTTTTGGTCCAGGCTGAGAAGTTCAAATCGGCGCTTGGGCATTTTCCGGACTACGCAGAGCGATATATGGTGCATCAGCAGGGGATCGAAGGCGCTATTGAACACTACGAACACCCTGAACGCGTTGCCTGGCAGTCGATGTGTGCGACGAGCGAAGGCCTGCTCAAGGGCGAGCATTGGTGCAAGAGATGCATCTGGGGAAATCTTTTGCCCCAATGGAAGCGTTTTTTCGGAAGTGTTGAGAAAATATCGAGCGGCGACTTTGTCAACGTGTGGACGGGGCGGATTAATTTGCTCTCAGAGAGATACGCCGCGGCCGACGAACAGGACGTCACAAATTCGACCGGCGGCGTCACAAATTCACTCAGCTCCACAAATTCACTCAGCTCCACGAATTCACGCCGCATCACACATTCACGGAGCTTAATAAATCCAAGGGTTGCCCGAAGTCGTCTTCCGGTCATCGCCAGGAGGACAATCGCTCCGGTGAATCGAGCAGCCGAGCGGCCGGCCCGTGCGGCTTCGCCTTTGGCAGATGTCGGCCGGCTTGTTTCGCGGGCGTTTGCTCCGGTAAAGAGCGCAGCGGCACAAGCTAAGCCAAGTCCAACCGTAGCAACGGCTGTTGCGGAGCGAAGACGCGGAGGCGCCGTCGGTTTGCGCCGTCCTCAAAGACAAGCGTCCGCCGTCGTTCGGTGAATAAAGGCGCGGAGGCGCCCTCACATCTCGATGCGGCGGCCGATCTCGACCAGCGAGTCCGCGGGCAGGCCAAATCTGTCGACTGCATGAGCCGAATTGCGGAACATGAAAGCAAATAAAGCGCGCCGCCAGCGCCACCAGTAGGAAGCGCCACGCCTGCCTGCGATCTCGTCGCGCTCGACGAAATAGAGCGAGCCCTCGAGAGAGATGTTTCCGGCAAATGTCTCGCACGCTTTCGCCAAGGTTGTGGCGACAGCGGGATTTTCAAAAAATCCGTAACGAAGCGTGACGTGCCAAAACGATGGCCCGAGTCGCTGCCATTCGACGCGGTCTTCGTTCCGCACGCGCGGTCGGTCGACGAATTTCACCGTCAGGGCGACGAATGTCTGCGGAATAGCGCCGATCTGCCGGACGTGCTGCAGAATGAGCGGGTGTACGCGCCGCGACAACCGCGTCAGAAAGACCGCCGTGCGCGGAACGCGCGTGCGGCGGTCTTTCTCGATCTCACGCAAGAAATCGCGCACCGATTCTGACCCGCGATTCTGTACTCGACGCATGGTGTCGACGCCGGCGTGCCACGTGGTCATGGCGATGAACACGATCGCCGCGAGAAGCAGCGGTATCCAGCCGCCTTCCGAAATTTTCAGGAGGTTGGCGGAAAAGAACGCCAGATCCACGAGCATGAATGCGCCGAAAACCGAAAGCGCCAGCCATTGCGGCCAATGCCACACACGGCGCATGACATCGTAGAGCAGAACCGTGGTTAGCATCATGGTGGTTGAGACCGCGGTGCCGTATGCGCCGGCAAGGCGGTCGGAGGTGCGGAAGCCGACCACGAGCGCGATCGTCAAGATCATCATCGTCCAGTTCACGGCGGGGACGTAGATTTGACCGTACTCTTCGCGCGATGTCTGCCGGATGGTGACGCCGGGAAACCAGCCGAGCTGCATGGCCTGGCGCGTCAAGGAAAACGCTCCGGAGATAATGGCCTGACTGGCGATAACGGTCGCAAGCGTTGACAAAGCGACGAGCGGGTAAAGACCCCACGTTGGTGCAAGATGATAAAAGGGATTTGCCGCGGCATCGCCGCCATCCAGCAGCAGTGCCGTTTGACCGGCATAGTTGAGAAGGAGAGCGGGCAGAACGAGACTGAACCACGCGAGCCGAATGGGTGAGCGGCCGAACTGCCCCATGTCGGCGTAGAGCGCCTCGCCGCCGGTGATCGCGAGAAACACGGCGCCTAGCATAGCGAAGCCGGTAAGACCTCGTTCGGTAAGGAACTCGGCTGCAAACACCGGATTTGCTGCCGCAAGGACCGTGGGATGTTGAATAATTCCGACGATGCCAAGTACCGCGATAGTGACAAACCAAACCAGCATGATCGGCCCAAAGGCCCTCCCGACACGCTCCGTGCCGAGCGACTGGACGGCGAATAATGCCACCAGCACTACGGCGGCGATCGGCATTGCATAACCGGCAAACCCATTGGTCGCCACGCCGATGCCTTCGAGCGCGCTCAACACGGAAATCGCCGGCGTGATGACGCCGTCGCCGTAAAGCAACGCTGCGCCGAACAGTCCGCAAGCGATTAGCGGCCATTTGCGGCCGCGCCAGCGCAACCGCGTCACCGCCATCAGCGCCAGAATGCCGCCTTCGCCGTGGTTGTCCGCACGCATGACGAACCAGCAGTATTTGACCGAGATGGTGATAATGAGCGCCCAGAAGATCAGAGACAGGCTGCCGAGCGCGGCAGATCGGTCGAGCGTGCCTCCTGTCGCCTGGATGATTGCCTTCAATGTGTAAAGCGGACTGGTCCCGAGATCGCCGAACACGACGCCGAGTGCAGTGACGACGACGGCGGGGTTTATCCGATGCAGATGCGGCGTGTGCTCAACCGACACGTCATCGGTGGCGCTTTCCTTGGCTGTACCCTTCGACGCCACCCCGGCGTGGCGTCTTTCACCACTAGCGTCACCAGTCATTTGCGCTTTGCCGCCGCAGCAATATGAAAAAAGCAGTCTTTTGGGTCAAAAAAAGCCGTTTGCTCGCTGAAAGTTCCAGAACAGTTTGTGCTTGGTGAACGGGCTATCCGCCTTTGCTGTCCGGCTCGGGCATGGCCCGCGCCTGCATGCCGCTCTTGGTGCGATGATGCTCGCGATGGAGAAACTGCGCGATCGGCTCGCGCATTCGCTCGCCCTCGCTTTTCACGGCTGCCTCGAACAGCTCCTGTTGTATCGCTTGAGGGAGGTTGCTCCACGAACTCGTGACGCCTTGGCCCAGGGTGCGGTAAATGCGCTCCTGCGCTTCACCCGATAACTCCTTTGAGCGTTCTTGGCTTTCAGGCATCTCGATCCAAACGCTTTGCCCGCGGTGTGTCAGTCAACTTCCGGAAACACAAATTAGTTCCGCATATGAATCTACGACGGGTCGGCTGTTGGGAGACGAGGCCTTGTTTAACCAGTCTCCTCTCGCCGGTTGTCTCAAATGTTCGCCCAGCCAGCGGGCGGCTTCTTGCCCGGATGGACAGCGCCGCATTTTTTGCAGATCCGCGCCTTTTCGTTGTTGAAGAATGCCTCATAGAGCGGGGGCAGGTCGCGAACGAGGTGCGTCACCTTCACCTCGATGCGGTGCACCAGCGCGCCGCACTCGAAGCAATACCACTCGAAGCCGTCCTTCTGGTCGGCCGCGCGTTGCGGCTCGACCACAAGACCGATCGATCCGCCCGGGCGCTGCGGCGAATGTCTCACATGCGGCGGCATCAGAAAGACCTCGCCTTCCTTGATCGGCAGGTCGTAGAAACTGCCGTTGTCGCCGACCTTGAGCAGCATGTCGCCCTTAAGCTGATAGAAGAACTCCTCCACGGGATCGTCGTGAAAATCTGCGCGCACGTTAGGGCCGCCGACCACCATCACGGTCATATCGCCGTCCTCGAATACCTTCTTGTTGCCGACCGGCGGTTTTAGGAGGTGTTCGTTTTCGGTGATCCATTTCTGAAAATTGAAAGCCTTGAGGCGTCCTGTTTGCACGACGTTTCTCCCTATTATCCCGCGGCCGATGCTTTGTGGGGCGCTCTCGCACGAAGTCCGCACGCCGCGAACGCACGCCCGATCGCCTCTTTCTCGGCGTCGGTCAACTCAAGCATCGGCGGTCGCACGCGCCCGCCTGTCTGTCCGAGCAGTTCTTGCCAATATTTGGAGTGAGCCGGGGGCTTTTCGGCCGGCCGCGTCCGCCGAAACGCTTCGCGCACCGGTTCAAGACTGTCGCGGATGGCTTTCGCCCTGGCTATCTCGCCTTTGAAGGCTAGATCGGTGTAGTCACGCATGCGACGGTCGCTTTTGGTCTGGTACAGATAGGGTGGCGACGAGCAGAGATAGAGCCGCCAGCCCAGCTCGACAATGTTGTCGAACCACTCGGCTTCCGAGGCGGTACTGATCTGGATCTTGTTTCCGACCATCCGCGTGAGCTGAACGTACATGGGACGCGGCACGCTATATTTGATAGCTACAATATTCGGCAGCTCGGCGATCCGCGCGCACAATTCCGGACTCATGAGATAACCGGAATCCTCGTGGCTCCACATTGCGATTCCGATGTCGACCTGCTCGCAGATCGTCTTGTAGTAGCGATAGAGGGTCTCGTCGCGGGCAGTAAGGAAGTGCAATATCGGGGCGTGAACCACAATGTAGGGTGCGCCCACCGATTGCGCATGCCGCGCCAATTCGATCACGGTGTCCATGTTTTGGTCGGAACAGGATGCGATGACTCCGGCCGATTCGCCGATTTCGTCTAGGGTGATTTCGACGATGCGCTTGCGCTCAGCAAGCGACATCGAGAAGAATTCGCTCTGTTTGCCGCCCACGAAAATGCCGTCGATGCTGAGGTCGTCGATCCAGTGGCGCAAATTCCCGCGAAATGCTTGCTCGTCGATCGTAAAGTCATCGGCGAACGGCACCAGCGCGGCCGCCCAGATGCCCCGCATGTAAGCCCGCGCGTAGGCTTTGGCATCCCAGCGGGAATACTGTTTCATTTTTTCGTTTCTGCGTTGCGGGCGGCCCGCATGCGCCAAAATGTCTTCGCCGGTCAGCGGCACGTCGATATGACGTATACCAAAGGCGATAGCGCGTCGACGGCAACTCTGACAAAAACGGCTGCCGCCTAACGCGCCGACGACGCTTTGGGTCTACCCAAAGTTAGCAGCCAAGAACGAGCGTCACCTTGCGCCTGCTTCGGCTCGCCTGTTAACGTGGCCTATCAACCGCGCGGCCAACGGCGCCCGCCAGAAAATAAAATCCCGAGGAGATGGCCATGAAAGTCACGATGTTTCATTTTATGCCCTACCGCGATCTGCCGGACAGCTTTCCGGACAAACTGCATTCGGCCTGGATCGATGCACCGTGGTGGCAATACGGCGACGCCAACAAAGTCACCGACGTTTACAACTGGTCGATCGACGAATTGATGCTCGCGGCGAAGCTCGGCTTCGACGGTGTCGGCACCAACGAGCATCATCAGAATCCGTATGGATTCATGTGCAATCCAAACCTTTTCGGGGCGATCCTCGCCAAGATGACCCGCGATCAGGGGCTGGACCAGGTCGCGTTGCTGCAACTCGGCGCAACGATCTCGTCCTGTCCGCCGATCCGGCTTGCCGAGGAGTATGCCGTGCTCGATTGCCTGAGCGGCGGACGGTTGATCGCCGGCTTGCCGACCGGCCTTGGCGCTGACGTATCGATCAGTAACGGTATTACGCCGATGGAACACCGCGAACGCTGGCGGGAAGGCATCGACCTCATGCTCAAAGCATGGACCGCCAAGGAGTTCTTCGCCTGGAACGGGAAATACACCCAGCTGCCGAAAGTGAATCTATGGCCCCGGCCGGTGCAGGACCCGCATCCGCCGGTCCTCATCCCGGGCGCGGCGAGTTCGTCGACCTGGGATTATTGCCACGAGCGCAATTTCCCCTACGCCTATCTGAGCTATTTCGGCGGCAAATCATCCGAGAACGTCATGGACCGGTTCTGGGAACGCGCGGCAGCGAAGGGCAAAGACGCCAACCCGTACCGCGCTGCGTTTTTGCAGATTGTAGGCGTCGCGGAAACCGACCGCAAAGCCGAAGAAGAGTTCGGCAAGCACGTCGAGTATTTCTATCACAAGCTTCTGCACCAGCCGCTCGGTTACATCGCACCGCCCGGCAATGCCGACTACAAGAGTCTGCTGAACGTTCTCACGGCCGGGAAAAAATTGCTGACGATCAGCGACTTCACCACCGACCTGAAGCCACTGAAAGCCAAGGATATGATTGAGAGGGAATTCGTCGTCGTTGGCAGCCCGGCGACGGTGCGCGACAAGCTCACCGCCATCGCCAAGCGGCTCAACGTCGGCCATCTCATGGTTGCGCTGCAATTCGGTTCGCTGTCGCACGCGGGCGCCAAGAAAAATATCGAACTGTTCGCGCGCGAGGTTCTCCCGCATCTGCAGAAGCTGTGGGAAGACCAGCCGTGGGAGAACCACTGGTGGCCGAAGAAGCTGCGCAAGCGTCCGGCGCGGCAGCGCGAGATGGCGACCGCCTGATCGCCGCATCGCCACGTTGCTCCCGATGCGTCAGTCGAGATCGCACATCCTCCCAATTGGAATTGATCCATGGTCACCGCCACAGTGAAAACGATCCCGGTCAAGCATTGCAACTTCGAAGCCAAGGTGAAGACCGCCGGCAGCGGATCACCGCTTCTCTATCTGCACGCGGCCGGCGGGCCGATCTGGGATCCGTTTATCGAAGGCCTTTGCGAGCGCTACACGGTTTACGCTCCCCATCATCCAGGCACCGGTGAAACGGCGCGCGATGCGATTTATTCGGTCGAGAACTTGTGGGATCTCTTGTTGATCTATGAGGAAATGCTCGACGGGCTCGGACTCAAATCGGTGCCGGTTATCGGCACGTCGTTCGGCGGCATGATGGCGTGCGAGCTCGCGGCTCATCAGCCGCATCGCGTGAGTAAGCTGATTGTGCTCGATCCGATCGGCTTGTGGCGCGAGGATGCGCCGGTCGCGCCCTATATGCTGATGCCGCCCGATAAGCTTGTGGCGACGCTCTACAAGGATTTAAGTTCGCCGGCGGTGCAGGCGGCGCTGAAAATGCCCGACGATCCCAACGAGGTCGCGGTGATAACCGCTGACCTCATCTGGGCGCTCGGCGCGACCGGCAAGTTCGTGTGGCCGATACCGGATAAGGGCCTCAAGAAGCGCCTGCACCGGGTGAAGGCACCGACGCTGATCGTCTGGGGCGAAGACGACGCGCTGGTCTCGTCGGTCTATGCCAAGGAGTTTGCGTCGCGGATCGCAAATTCGCGGGTAGAAATCATCAAAGATTGCGGTCACGTGCCTCAAGTCGAGCGGCTCGAAGTACTCGCGCCGATCGTTGCGAAATTCCTCGAAAGCTAGGTACCCAACGCTTGCCCGAGGGCGCGCGGGAAAGGGAAGGCCGGCCAATGATATAGAACCAAATTCGCAATTGACGCGAATTCAGTTTCGGCTAAGGATCATTTGGGCACCCAGTCTTGGCCGATCAGCTGGGACTTTCAGAAACACAACATTGCCTGTTTGAACCGCTGTCGCGGCTCATTTTGGAGGAGACAAAGGACATGCTTGATCGAAAGAAGTCGGGTCAAAAATCCGGGCTGTCGCGGCGCGGTTTTGTTGCGGCGACCGCGGCCGGCGCGCTTTCACCGCTCGTTTCCGGGCGCGGAGTTTGGGCTGCGGATTCGGAAAACGTCATCCGCGTCGGTTTCGCCAGTCCGCGCACCGGCAACTTGGGAACGTTCGGTGTCGGTGACGGCTATTTGACCGAGCAGGTTCGCAAGGCGCTCGATAAGGGATTGAAGGTCGGCGATAAGACCTACAAGGTCGTACTCCTCGATCGGGATTCTCAATCTGATCCCGCGCGGGCTGGCCAGCTCGCCAAGGCCCTCATCAGCAGTGACAAAATCGACTTCATGCTCGTTACCTCGACCCCCGAGGTGGTGAATCCCGTGGCAGACGCCTGCGAAGCGGCGGGCGTGCCTTGCCTTTCGACGGTCATGCCCTGGGAGGCCTGGTATTTCGGTCGCGGGGGGAAGCCTGGCCAGCCGTCACCTTTCAAGTGGACATACCATTTCGCCTTCGGGGGCGCACAGTTCGCGGGATTGTATCTTTCACTTTGGAAGCAGATACCCAACAACAAGAAGGTCGGGGCTATGTTTCCGAACGACGCCGATGGGAACGCCGTACGTCCGCTCCTCACGGAGGCCTTCAAAAAGGGCGGATACACCGTGATCGACCCCGGTCCTTTCGAAGACGGGACCAGCGACTTTGCGACGCAGATCGCGCTATTCAAGAAAGAGCAAGTCGATCTCTTCGTCGCGCTTGTCCTTCCGCCGGACTTTTCCGCGTTGTGGCGCCAAGCTGCGCAGCAGGGTTTCGCGAAGACGGCGAAGATTGTCACCCCGACGAAATCCGGCGGCAATCCGTCCGAAATCGAGGCGCTCGGCGCTCTGGGTTACAACCTCACCACCACCTCGCCCTGGGTCCCGGCAGCGCCCTACAAGTCGCCGGTTCTCGGGGTCACCAGCCAGCAACTTGCGGACGGCTACGAGGCGGCGTCGGGTAAGCAAGTGACGCAGCAGTTGGGATCCAGCAACGCCGTTTTCGACGCCGGTATTCAGGCCCTCCAAATGTCCGGCAACCCGTTGGACAAGGCTGCCCTCGCCAAGACGCTGAGCAATTTGAAGTGCGAAACGACGGTCGGTCTGATCGATTTCAACACCGGTCCGATGCCGCACGTCATCGCTGTCACGCCGTTGTTCGGCACTCAGTGGCGGAAGGCGCCGAAAGGCAGCAAGTGGAAGGTGGAGCAGGTGGTCGCCGAGAACGCGGCCGATCCAAACTACAAAGTGACCGACAAGCTGATTCCTTACAACGCTTGACCGACCCAGATTTCCTGACGTACTGAACGAAAGCGCAGGCCGTGGCCCCGTATGGGACCACGGCTCTGTGCTTTCAAGATTTGCGCGACGGATCGAAGCGAGCTTTTGCTCGCGACGAATGCTTGTCGCACCCAACTGATCAATTAGTGGAGACGCTCTGACTCGCAGCGGCGCCGCTCGCGGGCGGCCCTGGCATCCGCACGCGATAGCCGACGGGAAGAAGCCGCACGTGGAATCGATCCTCGATATAGCCCCATATGCCGCCCGGTAGAAACAGCGAGAAGAGGAGGGCGGTGAGGCCCAGTACGATGAGGTACCATACGCCTGCGGTTCCGAACCACAGTTCGATGAGGAAGAAGATTATGGCGCCGAGGATCGGCCCCTCGAAGCGGCCGATGCCGCCGACCAGCACCATGAATATCATGTAGGCGCTCCACTGAATGCCGAAGAAACTACGCGGCTGAAACGTCGTAAAAGTTGCTAGCCAAAGACCGCCAGCAAGCGCACAACCGATAGCGGCAGTGACAAAAATAATGCGCTTTGTGACCGATACTCTTACTCCGACCGATGCGGCGGCTTCTTCGTTGTCCCGGATTGCCTGAATCGAAGAGCCGAGCCGGCTCCGCAGCATCACAAAAATCACCGCCAGCATGATGCTCATCGAAGCCAAGGTCATCCAGTAGGTTAGATCGCGCCGTTCGGCCGCGTCGAAACTCGCAAGCGCAATCAACGATCGGCCGGTATCCCCCTGAATAATCGGATCGAGATTGACCAGAAGACGGACGACTTCAGCAATCACCCACATACCGATCGCGAACTCGCCGCCGCGTAGCCGCAGAACGATCGCCGAAATGGGTAGCGAGAATACCCCCGCCAGCAGCGCGGCCAGAACCAGCGCGAGATAAGGCTCGACGCCCCACTCGGAAAGCCTGATCGCAAGATAGCCACCGAGGCCAAAGAACGCTTGCTGCCCGGCGGAGATCATCCCACCGTAGCCCGCCAACGCGTTCCACATCACCGCGAGACAGACATAAATGAATAGAACCGTCAGCCGGTCCAGAATGTTTTCGGACAAGAAAGCCGGACCGGCGGCGAGTAGCACGAATAGAACGGCGACGACGATTGCGACGCCGATCGAAAGATTAGTCCAGCGTTGAATTGAGATGCGGGTGTCAGCGGTCACGCGCCGCCCCCAAACTTTGACTTAAGAAAACCGTGAAGAGCTGGTCCTGAGATGTAAAGGCGCCCGACTAGCACCAAAAGGAACACGCCATGACCCGCGAGCAAGAAGCCTTGCGGGTGAATGTGGGCGCCCAGTGTTTGGGCAAGGCCGAGGATGATGCCGCCCGCCAACGTGCCCCACAAGCTCCCAGTACCGCCTATTACCCCTGCCTCGAATCCAAAAATGAGCTGCAACGATCCGGAATAAGGGTCGAAGTTCGTTCGCAGCGCGAGAAACAGACCGGCGAGCCCGACGGTGACTAGCGCAATTGATGCCGCCACGGAGTTGACGAATCGCGAATTGACTCCGACGAGCTCGACGGTGTCTGGATCTTCAGCCGTGGCGCGAATTTGGCGTCCCAGTGGAGTGTAGCTGAGGAACAATTGCAAGCCGCCCAACAACACAATGGCGACAACGAATGTGAGAACCGCCAATTCTCCGATATAGGATCCTCCCCCGAGGTCGAAACTGTCGTAGGCGAGCGATCCCACATACGGCGCGAGCGATCTGATGTCGGCGCCGAAGCATTCGAACAAGACATTTTCGATAACGATTGCCAGTCCAAACGTGCTGAGAATCGGGATCAGTTCGCCCGATCGAGCGCTGCGCTCCAGAATGCCGCGCTGCAGCAGCCATCCTATACATGCCATCGCCGGCAGGACGACAATCAGCGCGAGAAACGGATCGTATTCGAACCGGTCGGCAATGATCCAAAGTCCGAACGCAGCCACGATGGCGAGGCTGCCGTGCGCCAGATTAATGATCTTCATGACGCCGAACATAAAAGACAGGCCGCACGCGATCATCGCGTAGTAGCCGCCGAGCAGCACGCCTTCGGTGAGGGCAGTGAGAAAGCTCATTTGCTCTATTCCGCTTGAGCGCGTTTCTGGTGTCCGAAATAGGCGTCGGTAATCTGCTCTCGCGTTAAAGTCCCAGCATTGCCTTCCATGACGATGCGCCCCTCCAGCATGCACATCACTCGGTTGGCGACTTTAAGCGCGCGCTTGAGATCCTGTTCGACCAGGAGAATGGTTGCTCCCGATGCGATCAGGGATTCGACCGATTTGTAAACGAGGTTGACGGCCAGCGGCGACAGACCAAGCGAAACCTCGTCGAGCAGCAGCAAGCGGGGATTGGTCATCAGCGCGCGTCCGATCGCGGTCGCTTGTTGCTCGCCGCCTGAAAGCGTGCCGCAGCGGGCATTGCGCCGCGGCTTGAGCATCGGAAAAGTGTCCAAGACGCGTTCGACCGTCCACTCGCCTTTGCGTCCGCTGGCGCGCGCAATCTGCAAATTCTCCTCGACGGTCATAGCCGCAAAGAGGCGGCGGCCCTCCGGCACCAACGCTACGCCCATGCCGACGCGCTGGTAGGTCGGCATTCTCGTAATATCGACGCCGTCGAGGCGAATTTGACCGTGCGCCGGACGATGCGCTCCGGCTATCCCCCGCAGCAGAGTGGTTTTGCCGGCCCCATTCGCGCCTATCAGCGCAACCGTTTCTCCCTGCTCGACTTGAAAGCTCACCTCGCGAACGGCTTGCAGCAATCCATGCCGAATATCCAAGGCATTAATCGAGAGGAGGCTCATTCGATCACGCCTCCCAAATAGGCCTCGATCACCGTACGATCCGACATGACGGTGTGCGGGTCGCCGTCGGCTAGGATCATGCCCGCGTTCATGCAAACGAGCCGCTCGGCGACTTGCAGCAAGACGTGTACGATGTGTTCGATCCACACGATGGCGATGTCTCGCTGGCGTAGCGTACGGATCGTTTCGACCAACTCTGAGGCCTCGGCATCGGTCAGGCCGCCACCAATCTCGTCCAGCAAGAGCACCACCGGATTGGTGGCTACCGCGCGCGCGAGTTCCAACCGCTTGCGGTCGAGGAGCCCCAACGTCTCCGCGCGACGATTGGCGACTTGCAGCATGCCGCAGAGCTTCAGCGAGTCGATGCAGCGGTCATACGCCAGGCTGCGCTGAAAGCCGCCGCCGTTCGCGGCGGCGACGAACAAGTTCTCGAAAACCGTCATCCCGCCAAACGGGCGTGGAATCTGATGTGACCTCGCAATACCTCTGCGGCAACGATCCTCGACCGGAAGCTCAGTGACATCCTCACCGCGAAACGACACTGTGCCGGCGCTGGGCTGGTAGGCGCCGGCCAGAATATTGAGCAAGGTCGTCTTGCCGGCGCCATTCGGGCCGACGATGCCGACCGCCTCGCGTTCGCCGACGGCGAAGTTGACTTGATTCAGTACGACCAGAGCATCGAAACGCTTGTCGACTGATGTCGCTGACAGAATGGGTAGCCGCGACTCTGGAGCCACTTTTCTTTAATCCCCCCGAAGCGAACTCAAACCATGCAGCCTTAGGACAGCCGTCTCGTTCCCGAACCGTCTCATTGGATGAGCAGAGCGGAATCGGCGCGTCTCGCCTCAGGGCTTCTCCAACAAACCAAGTCTGTACGCGAGCTTACTTTATGTCTCAAACAGAAGTGCCATGCCGTCTAGCGGTGGATGCCAGTGCCAACGATCGTGTCGTTTGAGGGGCCTTGGAGGTATGCCAATGGTTTATGAACATTATCCGAAATAGAATGCGCGTCAACAATGAGTGTTGCTCTAATCGTCGCATGAGGAGACGCTTTAGACATTCGCAGTGGCGAGATACGGCTTTAGCACATACACGGCGTTTAGGGGGAGGAGAGATGAAAATCGAAGCCGCGGTAGCTCGCGCCAAGTCCGCTCCGTTGCACTTTGAAAATTTGGATATCGAGGAGCCGCGGCATGACGAGGTGCGCGTTCGGATAATCGCGACCGGCGTGTGCCACACCGATATGGCGATTCGCGATCAAATCATCGTACCGATGCCACAACCGATTGTTCTCGGCCACGAGGGCGCCGGCATTGTGGAAGCGGTGGGCGAAAGCGTCGGCAAAGTGAAAGCCGGCGATCGAGTGATCATCAGTGGGGATTCGTGCGGCAAATGCCCGAGCTGCCAAGTCGGCCTGCCTTCCTATTGTTATGAGTTCTTTCAACGCAATTTTAGCGGCGGCCGCCCAGATGGAACGACGCCGCTTTCGATCGGCGGCGAAAAGGTCCACACGTTCATGGGGCAGGGGTCCTTTGCGACGCACGTCGTGTGCCACGACCGCAATATCATCAAAGTGGCGAACGATGCCCCGCTCGAGCTGTTGGGGCCGCTGGGATGCGCCGTCATCACCGGCGCGGGCGCGGTGATAAATTCGCTGAAGGTCGGCGCCGGCAAATCGATCGCCGTCTTTGGCACCGGCTCCGTCGGGCTTAGCGGCATCATGGCGGCGAAACTTGTCGGAGCCGGCAAGATCATCGCTATCGATTTGCGCGATGACCGCCTGAAGCTCGCGCTCGAACTCGGTGCGACGCACACCATCAATCCGAACAAGCAGTCAATTCCCGACGCCATCAAGTCGATTACCGGCACCGGAGTCGATTTCACGCTTGAGACGACCGCGCTGATGCCGATCCTGCGGCTGGCGATTGACGTCCTGGCGTTGCGCGGCACCTGCGGATTCGTCGGCGGGGCACCAGAGGATTCAGAACTTACCTTCGTGACTTCACATGTTATGAACGGTGGCCGCACCATTCGCGGTATTATTCTTGGTGATACGAACCCGGAAGAATTCCTGCCTAAACTGATCGAGCTTCACGCGCTCGGGCGCTTTCCACTCGAGAGGCTTGTGACATTTTATTCGTTCAAGGACATCAATCAGGCGATCGAGGATTCACTGACGGGTAAATGCGTCAAACCTGTTCTTCGATTCTGATCTCCCGAGACTAAGAGAGAGCGTCGAGCCGGTTTGCCCACCAACGAACTCATGCCGGTGCCAGCGAGAGGGGCAATCGAAAGGCGCACGATAAGCGTGCCGCGGTCAGCCCGGGAAATTGTATCTGCCGGGCGACTCTTGCATTTATGAATATTCCTCAATAATGAATGATATCCACGCGCACGATACGTTTGCTTGTTTGCGATGTGATTCTTTCGAGGCGTTGACGATCGCAGCGTAAGGAGCGGACGCTACTTTAAGACTAGCGATCGTTCCAATGTGAGCCGCGAAATGGCAGCAAAGTCGAATTTAGCCGTGGAATCGCGAGTTGACCGGCGGAAGCGGCGTAACCGCGACGCGCTGATTGATGCTGCTTACAAGGTCATGACGGAGAAGGGTATCGATGCGGCCACGATGTCTGAGATTGCGGAGCTGGCCGATGTAGGGGCCGGCACCGTTTACAACTATTTCGAATCTAAAGATGACTTTGCCGTCTGCGTAATGGAACAAGTGATGCATCGCTTGGCTGAACGCATAGAGCGGGTCACGAATACCTTCACAGATCCCGCCCAGGTTTATGCTTTCGGCGTTCGCAATGTGATGAAGGCCGCCACGACCGACCAGCGATGGCGCTGGCTTTTGATGCGTTCGGAAGTGATCGCCGGTGCGATGTATCGCGTGATGGGGCCGTATGCGATCCGCGACATCAAACGAGCATGCAAGGCGGGACGGTATAGCGTTGAGGATCCTGAATTGGCCTGGCGGCAAGCGACGCACGCCATCGTCGGCTTCAGCATCGCCGTGTGCGATCAAAACATAGATGCGGTGAAGATCGACGAAGCTGTTGTAAATTTGCTTGGAATGGTCGGCGTTACTCGCGACGAAGCCTGGGAAATCGCACGAAGGCCGTGTCCCGAGCTTCCTAAAGAGTGAAATAATCGCTACTCGAGCGGCAGCGCCGGACAGGGCCGGCGCGCAATTTCCCAGGCCTCGCCGCGGCGAACACCCACCATGCCGAGCAAATTGACCACGGCCTCGTCCATTTTCCCTGGCAAGATGCTCCTATCGCAGACGGCGAGGCTAAAACCCGCGATAGCGTGCGACGCTTGCCGCCAAGCAAGTTCAGGGTCTTCTACACGGTAACGTCCAGCCGAGACTGCGTTGCGGATATCTCCGATGGCATAGGGTCCCATCACCCGATACATCGCCCCGGCAATCGCCTCCGATCGACGCAGCACCCACCGCCACCTCTGATCGGTGGTCGCCGCAATGATCACGTTGCGGATTCCGAAAGCGTAGACCTGCGCCGGATCGGTGAAACCGTTTGTCACGGCTTCAATGCGCTGTGACAGACGATTCATCACGGGGTCCATGACATACATGGCGAGCTCGTCTTTAGACCGGGAAGTAATTTACCCGGCGCCTGGCGCGACGTCCGTCATCTCCCAACAATCTCAGGCCGGACGGCGTTGACAAATGAATGATGTTCATAAATGATTGATAGCCATATTGCCTTCGGCTAGACCTCCAAAGGGACGTCCGGCCGGAAAACAAACCGCTTGAGGGGGGGAAATGCTGGCTCAAGCGCCAAAGCAGCAGGAGAGTAAGCGCAAGGACCTACTCGCCCGAGTCGAGGGAATTGCTCAAATCCTGCAGGCATCTGGCGGGAAGAGCGATGAACTAGCCACACTTGCTCCGGAGGCCGTCGCGGCATTGCGAGGCGCCGGCCTCTTTCAGCTCAAATTGCCAGAGGTGGTAGGGGGGCTGGAAGCAGATCCGGTTACCGAGATGCTGGTGCTGGAAGCGATCGCGTATAACGACTTCACTAGCGGCTGGTGCACCATGGTTGGCGCCACCGGCGTCGGATCGCTCGGCGCCTTCCTGCCCCAAACAGGCCTCGATCGCGTATTCGCCGGCGGGCACATCCCAACGGCGGCCATTTCCTTCTTTCCGGCGGGACGGGGCGTGCGCGAAAGCGGCGGATATCGCGTGAGCGGCCGCTGGCGTTTCAACAGCGGCATCCGTCACTCCGAGTGGGTTCTCGGCGGAACCGTGATCGAGGGAACTGAGAAAGAGAATAATGGCAAGCCGCTTGTCATATTCGCCGCATTTCCGACGGCCGACGTGACCATCTATGACAATTGGCGTGACGTCGTCGGTCTCAAAGGAACGGGAAGCTGCGATTGCTCGGTTGAAAATTATTTTCTGCCTGAGGAGCTTTCGTTTGTCTGGGATTTACTTGACCCAAAACCGCGCCGTGGTGGCCCTTCATATCTTTTCCCGCCTTTCAGTTTCGTCGCGAAGGAGCATGGCAGCGTGGCGATCGGCGCCGCACGGCGGGCGGTGGACGAGCTGATCAAGATCGCGGCCACAACGCGCGGCACCTTCAGGTCGTCAAAGCTCGACGAGCGCCAAGTCGTGCAACGCAAGATCGGGGAAGCCGACCTGAAGATCCGGTCCATCCGCGCGCTGATGCACGAGCGGTATGACGAGCTATATCGGAAAGCGAGCGCGGGCCGTCCGCTGGAAGGCGCCGACATCGCCGAAGTGCGCGCCATGGCGGTCTATGCGACCGACATCGCCATCGACGTTGCGACCACGGCTTATCACTTCGCGGGCAATACGGGACTGCGTCATCCGCATATTCTTGGTCGATTGCTCCGCGATCTGAATACCGCCGGGCTGCATCAGGTGATGAGCGACACGGCGTATGAAAATCACGGTAAATTCCGGCTGGGCCTTCCGGCAGACCCGTTGGCCTAGACCTCCACTCGCGCCGGCGTTGTCAGCGCCGATGGATTGGTCCAAGGTTGGGTCGCATAATGGCGCGCACGCCTCGTCCACGCATCTTCATCACTCAGCCCGTGGCTAAAAGCGCCATTGCGCGGCTTCGGCAAGTCGCCGCCGTAAAGATCAATCCGGATGCAAGTCGCATCTTGAGCCGGCGCGCGATGCTTGCCGCCATCCGCCAATGCGACATTCTATTCTGTCTTCTGCACGACCGCGTTGACGCCGGCGTGATCGCTGCAAATCCCAATTTGCGATTGATCGCGTCGAAAGCCATCAATCCGGCTCACGTCGACATCGAAGCGGCGACTGCGCAGGGTATCCCGGTTACGAACGTGCCGCCGCTCACCGCCGATACCACGGCGGACCTTGCCTTCGGTCTGATGCTTGCCGTTGCGCGGCATATCGTCGAAGGTGATCGCCTGGTGCGCGCCGGGAAATTTCCGGGTGCGCAATCGAGTTACCTGCTCGGCCCGCTGGTCTGGGGCAAAACCATCGGCTTGGTTGGCGGCGGCGGAATGATCGGCAAGGCTTTGGCGCGCCGCGCCGCCGGCTTTAACATGCGCGTGCTCTACTGGACCCCACGGCGAAAATCCGAGGACGAGGAGCGGGAGGCCGGATTGATCTTCACGCCGTTCGAAACCCTGTTGCGAGAATCCGACTTCGTGTCGCTCCATACTCCTCTTAATCCGGACACGCGGCACCAAATCGGCGCCCGCGAAATAAAGCTGATGAAGAAAACGGCTTATCTGATCAATACGGCGCGCGGCGCGATTGTCGACGAGGCCGCGCTTGTCCGGGCGCTGCGCACCAAGAAAATCGCCGGCGCCGGCCTGGATGTCTTTGAATACGAGCCGAAGGTCGGCAAGGACCTACGCAACCTGAACAACGTGGTGCTGACGCCGCATCTCGGCAGTGCAGTCGGTGAGATGCGCGAACAAATGGCGCATCTCGTTGCCGACAACATCCTCGCCTTCCTTGGCGGCGAAAATCCGCCAAATTGCGTCAACTCGCAGGTGCTCCCGGTCAAGTGATCGGTTTTCCACGGGGTTGTGTGGTATTTTTTCGCAAAGCTACTTTGAGGAGATTGCGATGAGTGCGAAAGGTGCGTGCGCGCGAATTGTCGGCATGTCCGCGTGCGTCATGTTGCTGATGCCGATCATCATAAAGGGCGAGGGGCGCGCACAATCGGCGCCCGATTATGCCGCGATTCTTGCAGCGCCGGATCGCAGCGATGCCGACCGCGAGGCGGACAAGCGACGCGATCCAAGGCCGTTCCTGGAATTTGCCGGTGTGCGTCCCGGCATGAAGGTGCTCGATATGGGTGCCGGCGGCGGGTATAGCACCGAGCTGATCGCGCGTGCTGTCGCACCGGGCGGGAAAGTTTATGCGCAAAATCCGCCGGATCTCCCGGACAAGCCGAAGGCTGCGTTTGAAGCCCGGTTAAACACGCCGGCTGCAGGCAACGTCGTGCCGGACATTCGGCCGTTTGACGATCCGTTGCCCCCGGACGTCCGCGACTTCGATTTGATCACGTTCCTCTTCTTCTACCACGATACGACCTACATGAAGGTCGATCGCGCGGAAATGAATCGCAAATTGCTCGCCGCGCTGAAGCCCGGCGGGTTTTTGATCGTTGCCGATCATTCCGCTTTATCCGGGCAGGGAATTTCGGTGAGCAAGACCCTGCATCGCATGGAAGAGGCGACTTTACGCCAAGAACTGGAAGCGGCCGGCTTTCACGTCGCCGCCGAAGGCAATTTCTGGCGAAACCCGGAAGATCCTCACGACTTCCCCAGCTATCGGCCAACAGTGCCAGTCGACAACTTCGTGCTCAAATTCCAGAAGCCGATGTGAAGGTAGTTTTTGAAGCGCTTGGAGCGAGCAACCGACGTTCGCTCCGTTTCTAATTTCGCGGCCTTGCCCAGGGCCTGCGGGCGCGGTCGGCGGTTTTGAAGGCAGCGATGCGGTCTTTAAAACTCTCAGTGAGATCGACGTCGTCCCACCCGTTGAGTAATTGATTGCGGCTCACCGGATCGATGCTGAAATCAAAAGTACGGGTGCCGCAAATCACCATCTGCTGTTCGAGATCGACCGTAAGCGGCCGGGCCGGCTCTGCGGAAATCGCGGCGCTAAGCTCGATGACCTGATTTTCAGAAAAGATGGCGGCGAGGAGGCCGTTTTTCACCGCGTTTTCTGCAAAGATGTCGCCGAAGGAGGGCGCAATGACGCAGCGGATGCCCGCTTCGTAAAGTGCGTAGACCGCCGCCTCGCGCGAGGACCCGCCACCGAAATTGCGCCCGGCGACAAGAATCTCGGCGTCTCGCCAGATCGGCTGATTCAACGGGAAGTCTGGCCGCTCGACGCCGTTCGCGTCGCGCCGGAGATCGTAAAACAGGAGCCGGCCAAGCTCGCTCGAGCGCGGCACTTTCAGAAAACGGGCCGGCAGAATTTGATCGGTGTTCACGTTCGGCAAATCGAGCGGGCAAGCCTTCGCGGTAAGGCGAATGAATTTGTCCATCGGCCCGCCCTTTAAACGCTACGCCCGGCGAGCAGCGGGCGCACATCGGCCAAGTGGCCGCTCACAGCGGCGGCCGCGACCATCGCCGGCGACATAAGGTGCGTACGCGCGCCAGGGCCCTGTCGACCGCGGAAGTTGCGGTTGGTCGTCGAGGCGCAACGCTCGCCGGGGGGCACAATGTCGCCGTTGATGCCCACACACATCGAGCAACCCGACTCGGCCCATTCCAGACCGGCCGCGCGAAAGATCCGGTCGAGGCCTTCGCCTTCCGCTTGGCGCTTGACCAGCGAGGAACCGGGCGAAACGAGCCCCGGCACTTTGCTCACGCGTCCTGACAACACCGCAGCCGCCGCGCGCAAATCTTCGATGCGGGCATTGGTGCAGGAGCCGATGAAGACGCGATCGATCATTATCTCGGTGAGTTTCTTGCCGGGTGGGATGGCCATGTATTCGAGTGCGTCACGCAGGTAGCGAGCGCGAACCGGATCGCTCTCGCCGGCTGGATCGGGCGCGTTGCCGTCGATCGGAAGGGCGTCGTCCGGCGTCGTGCCCCAGGTGACGATTGGTGCGATTGCCTCAGCGTCCAATGTTACTTCGCGATCAAAAGCAGCATCTTTGTCGGATGGGAGCGTCGCCCAGGTCTCGAGGGCCTCATCGAACGCGTTTCCCTTGGGCGCGAACGACCGCTCTTTCAGATAGGCGAATGTTGTCGCATCAGGCGCTATCGCGCCGCAGCGGCCGCCCGCTTCGATGGACATGTTGCACAACGTCATCCGTCCTTCCATGGAAAGCGCGGTAATCGCGTTGCCGGCAAATTCAATGGCGTGACCTTGTGCACCGTCCGCGCCGATCCGCGCGATGACCGCAAGCGCGATGTCTTTCGCGGCGACGCCTGCGATAGTCTTACCGCGCACGCTGATACGCATCAGCTTCGGCTTTTTTTGCCATAACGTCTGGGTCATGAGCACGTGCGCCACTTCCGAAGCGCCGATGCCGAATGCATAGGCGCCGAACGCGCCGTGCGTAGAGGTATGGCTGTCGCCGCACACGATGAGCAGCCCCGGCAGCGTCAATCCCTGTTCGGGCCCGACGACGTGGACAATACCCTGCCGCGGATCGTGCAGGCCGAAGAGGGTGATGTTATCGGCAGCTGTGTTCGTTTCGAGCTTTTCGATCATGGCGGCGATCGCAGGATCCGTAATCGGCTGGTCGCGCCCGCGGGTCGGAACGTAATGGTCCGCCACGGCAAAGGTGAGCCCCGGCTCAACGACCCGCCGCCCGCGCGCGCGCATCTGGGCGAAAGCGTGGAACGAACCTTCGTGCACGTAGTGGCGGTCGACCCAAAGTAACGCCGCGCCGTCCTCGCGGCGGGCGATTTCGTGCGCCGACCAGAGCTTTTCAATGAGGGTTTGCGGCTTGCTCATGTCGGCGATGGTTGTGCTTTCCGTCCCTGCCGCGCTTGTGGGCGGCGTCGCAAATATTGTACGCTAAAGAATACCAAGTAAAGCGCCACCGCCATGACGCCGGCAGGGGAGGGAAGCTTGCGCGATTGGCTCGGAGAGGCGAAGGCGAAGCAGGTTTATATGGTGCTCCGCGACCGGATTCTGAGCGGTGCGCTGGCCTTCGGCGTCAAGCTGCCCACTGAGAACGAGCTTGCGCAGCGTTATGGCGTCTCGCGCGTCACGGTGCGGCGTGCGCTCGGCGAACTTGCGCGCGAGCGTCTGATTGAACGGCGGCGAAGCATCGGCACGCGCGTCATATACCGGCCGGCACCAGCGCCAATCACTGCGGATATTTCCGGCGTCTTGGCCAATCTCGCGGATATGGGCCGGCGCACCGGGGTCAAGCTCATTGCCTTCGATTACGTGCCAGCGACTGGCGCGGTGGCGCAGGCACTTGGTGTCAGGCCGGATCAGCTGTTGCAGCGATCGGTACGCGTACGCGCGTTCGATCTGGTGCCGTTTTCCTATCTGACCACGCACGTTCCTGAGGAGGTCGCGGTCACGTTCAGCAAGCAGGAACTGGCGACGCGGCCGCTTCTTGAGCTTCTTGAACGCGCGGGCGTGAAAATTGGGCATGCCCGCCAGCGCATCAGTGCGGGGCTCGCGACGCCGGATGTGGCGAAAGCGCTTGATGTGCGCACGGGGTCACCGCTTATCGAGCTGGTCCGCGTCGTCTCCGACCGCTCCGGTCGGGCCGTTGAACACTTGCACGCGCTCTATCGCCCCGACCGTTACGCTTTCGAAATGGATTTGGTGCGGTCGGGTGCGGCCGCGAAAGCTTGGTCGCCGGTGATGCGCCGGGCCGGCCGCCGCTCGGACGTGACATTGGCTACTGTTCTTTAATGAGTGGCGACCGCTCGGACCCCGCACGCCTTTAAGAGGAGGGCATAGCAATGGCGAAAACTCACGATCGGCTTAGCCGTCGGCGGTTCCTCGCGAGCGCCGCGATCGGCGCGGCGGCGGCGGGCACGGGCACAATTGCGCGGCCGTCAGTTCTTCGTGCGCAGGGAGCGGCAATCAAGCTCGGCCTTTTGCACCCGGTGACGGGCGCGCTGTCCTATTCCGGCCAGCAGAGCAGGATCGGCGCGACCATGGCGGTCGATGAAATCAACGCCGGCGGCGGCATCAAATCGCTCGGTGGAGCGAAGATCGATCCGATGCTCGGCGACGCCCAGTCGACTCCCGACGGCGGCACCGCTGAAGTCGAAAAAATGAACGCTGCCGAAGTGTCATGCATCATCGGCGGCTACGGCTCGTCGATCTGTCTTGCCGTTAGCCAGGCCGCCGCGCGCTACGACCTGCCGTATGTCGTCGACGTAGGGGTCGCCGATTCAATTGTCACGCGCGGGCTCAAGAACACATTCCGCTTCGGTCCGGGCTTCGGGGTCATCGCCAACACCGCGCTGGAAAACTTGACGCTCATCAACGATCAAGCCGGTAAGCCGGCGAAAACAGTGGTCATTGTCAACGAGGATTCGTTGTTCGGCTCCGGCCTCGCCAAGCTGTTGAACGCGCAACTTCCAGCGAAAGGATTCCAGATCCTCGAAACCATTCCGCATCCGACACCGACGCGGGACTTCGCCAATGTCGTGCTCAAGATCAAGGCCCAGGCGCCCGACCTCGTCATCCCGGCCAACTATTATAACGAGTACGTATTACTGGCTCGCACCATGCAAGAGCAGCGCGTGCGGCCCAAGGCGATTTATTCGGTGCTCGGCGGTGCGGCCTCATCTTACAAATTCGTCCGAGAATTTCCCGATGCCGCCAAGTACATCATGGATTGCAATCATTGGTTCAATCCGAAGAGCGCCAAGGCGTTGGAATTAAAGAAGAAGGTTGAGGACAAGGGACAGTTCTATACTTACGAACTCTATATGAACTACACGGCGGTGACGCTGGTAGCCGACGCGCTCGAGCACGCGGCGTCGGCCGATCGCGCCAAACTCACGACGGCGTTGGAGAATTCCACGTTTTCCGGTCACATCATGCCCTATGGTCCGACCAAATTCGTCAATGGTCAGAACCAGGGCGCTGCGCCGGTCAACACGCAGGTGCTCGACAACGATATCAAAGCGATCTTGCCGGCGGAATTCGCCAACGCCAAGGTCGTTTTTCCGATGCCGGCGTGAGAATGATGCTTCCGTTTCGCGTGCAATGACGTCGTGCTGTCCGCACCGATCCTGATTTCGGCGATTGTCAACGGGCTTCTGACCGGTTCCATCTACGCGCTGGTCGCGCTCGGGCTCACGCTGATCTATGGCGTGTTGCATATCATCAATTTCGCCCATGGTGCGCTGTTGAGCGCGGCGCTATTTGCGGCGTTCTTCGTATATCAGAAAGCTGGTATCGACCCTTATTTGGCCGTTCTCCTGCTGGCGCCGGCGTTCTTCGGCCTGGGCTACGCCCTGCAAAGTCTGGTGATCGGTCCGGCTTCGCGCGGCGACGAACGCGCAATGCTGTTGGTGACGCTCGGCTTGGCGGTCTTGATCGAGAACGCGCTTCTCTACGCGTTTCGCGCCGATACGCGCACCATCGATCTTCCTTATGCGTTCAAAACTGTGGACCTGGCGTTCACCTTCGTCGCCGTTCCCCGGCTCATTTCCTTCGCCGTGGTGTTTGTCGTTGCGCTGGCGTTGTGGCTGATCATGACCTTGACCGATACCGGCAAGGCCATTCGCGCCGTGGCCAAGGAAAAGCTCGGCGCCGAGCTCGTCGGCATCGATGTGACGCACATCTATGCCACGACGTTTGGCCTTGGCACGGCTTGCGTCGCCATCGCCGCGTGTCTTCTCATTCCGACCTATTACGTCAATCCTAGCGCCGGCAACGCGTTCGTTCTAATCGCTTTCACGATCGTCGTCCTTGGCGGCATGGGCTCAGTGCCGGGCGCCTTGATCGGCGGTCTCGCCATCGGTGTCGTTGAAAGCCTCGGCGGCTTCTTTTTCGGCGAGTCGCTCGGTCAGGCCGGCATCTTTCTGATCTTTATCGCCGTGCTGCTTATCCGCCCGCGTGGCCTGTTCGGCGCAACCGCATGAAGGCCTTTTTACCCATCGTAATGGTCGTCGCCGCGCTCGCCGTCGTGCCCTTGTTTGTGCAGTCGAACGTTGTGCTCAATTTCCTCATTGTCGCGCTGATGATTGCGCTCGCCGGTCAAGGCTGGAACATTCTCGGCGGTTACGGCGGCCAATATTCTTTCGGGCACGCGGCTTTCTTCGGTACCGGCGCTTATACAACCGCCATCTTGCAGGTGCATTACGGGATAAATGCCTGGCTCGGCTTTCTCGCCGGCATTGCCGCCGGCGCTGCGGCCGGGGCCGTGATTGGGGGACTCGCCTTCCGGGCCGGGCTGCGCAGCTCGTATTTCGCGCTGGTGACGCTCGCTTTTGCCGAAGTGTTGCGCATTTTTGCGAGCGTCGCTCCAATCACCGGTGCCGGCGTCGGCCTTCTGATCAAGCTCGATCTACACCCGCAGGCCTTCCAATTTCGCAGCCGGGCGATCTTCTATCTGATCATTCTCGCGCTGGTCGGCGTGTCCTTGATTATCGCGCAAGTGCTGGAGCGTTCGCGCTTCGGAGCGTGGCTGGTGGCGGTGCGGGAGAACGAGGACGCGGCGATGGCGCTCGGCGTCAACGCGACCGCGATCAAGATCGCCGCCATGGTGATCTCGGCCGCCATCACGGCGGCTGCGGGATGTTTCTATGTGCAATATTTTCTTTTTGTGGATGCTCCCATCGGCTACGGCGCGTGGATTTCGATCGAAGCGTTGCTCACGCCGATCATCGGCGGCGCCGGTACGGTGTTTGGCGCCTTGGTCGGCGCGCTGGCGGTCAAAACGATCGGCGAGGGGGCCAAATTCCTAACCGGAGACATCCCCGGTCTCGACTTGATGACGTTTGGCGCCGTGCTTGTGCTGGTCATCGCGTTTGCGCCACGGGGACTCGTCGGCACGCTTGTAAATGCACGCGAAAATTTCGCGCGGCGCTTGAGGTCCTCACGGACAACTGCGGAAGGAGCGGCGCATGGCTGATCCGCTCCTCTCGGTTGAAGGCGTCTCGCGCGGCTTTGGCGGCTTGATGGCGGTCAACGGCGCTTCGCTGTCGGCTTCGGCGCGGCGGATCACGGCGTTGATCGGTCCCAACGGCGCCGGCAAGACCACGCTCTTTTCTATCATCTCAGGCTTTCTCAAGCCGAGCGCGGGGCGCGTGATTTACGACGGAGCGGACGTGACCGGCGAGCCGCCGTACCGCCTCGCGCGCCGCGGAATTGCGCGCACCTTTCAGATCGTGCAGCCGTTCGCCGGGCTGTCGGTTCGCGATAACATTTTGGTAGGTGCGCATTTGCGTCATCGCCGTCGCGCCGCGGCGCAAACCAGCGCCGAAGCGGTTGGACATGAAGTCGGTCTGGATCACCTGCTTCACCGGCCGGCTAGCGCCTTGACGGTCGCGGGCAGGAAACGTCTTGAACTTGCCCGCGCGCTCGCCACCGAGCCAAGACTCTTGTTGCTCGACGAGGTGTTGGCCGGACTGAACCCATCCGAAATCAACGAGATCGTGCCGGTCATCCGCAACTTGAGCGCGCGCGGCATCGCCATTGTGATGATCGAGCACGTGATGCAGGCGGTGATGAGTCTGGCTGAACAGGTTTTCGTTCTCGCGGAAGGCAGTGTCATCGCGCAAGGCAGCCCGGCGCAGGTCGCGGGCGACCAGCATGTGATCGAGGCTTATCTCGGCCACGGCGCCGCCGCGAAGCTCGGAGGCGCCAATGTCGTCTGAGATGCTTCTGGAAGTCCGCGACGTGTTTGCCGGTTATGGGGACGGCGACGTATTGCGCGGCGTAAACCTCGACGTAAAAGCGGGCGAAATCGTCTCCGTTCTCGGTTCCAATGGCGTAGGCAAATCAACGCTCAATCGCGCTGTCTCCGGCGTCGTTCGCACGCGGGCGGGTAGCATCCACTTCGATGGAACGGCTATTGAACGCGAGCCCCCAGCGTCGATAGTCACGCGGGGCCTTATTCACGTGCCCGAGGGGCGTCGGCTATTCCCGAACTTATCGGTCGACGACAATTTGGACCTGGGCAGCTATCGCCGCGCCGGTGCACGGCGCTCGGAGAATCGCGATCGTGTATTCGCCATTTTCCCGCGGCTTCGCGACCGTCGCGCCCAGCGGGCTGGAACCCTCTCCGGCGGCGAGCAGCAAATGCTCGCCATCGGCCGCGGGCTGATGGCCGAGCCGCGCCTTCTTATTCTCGATGAGCCTTCGCTTGGGCTGTCGCCAATCCTGGTGGAAGAATTGTTTGCGCTGATCTCGCGCATCCATACCGAAGGCGTCACCGTGCTCTTGGTCGAGCAGAATGTCGTCCAGGGTCTGGCGATTGCCAATCGCGCCTATATCCTCGCCGAAGGGCAATGCGTCATGTCGGGCTCCGCCGCGGAAATCGCCGCCGATCCAAAACTCAAACGCGCTTATTTGGGGTTGTGAACGTGACCGCAAATACCTTATCTGAGCGGCTCAAGCGCCGCCCAATTCTGCTCGCAGCCGGCGTTTACGATTCGCTCACCGCGCTGATTGCCGAACGGGCCGGCTTCGAGGCGCTCTATGTCTCCGGCGCCGGCATCGCTTACACGCATCTCGGGCGTTCCGACGTCGGTCTCGTCAGCATGAGCGAGGTCGTGCAGACGGTGGAGCTGATCCGTGATCGGGTCGGCGCTCATCTGATTGTCGACGCCGATACCGGCTACGGCAATGCTCTCAACGTTCAACGGACGGTGCGGTTCCTGGAACGCGCCGGCGCCAATGCCATTCAGATCGAGGATCAGGCCTTTCCCAAGCGCTGCGGTCATCTTGATGGCAAGGTACTTATCTCGGCGGCGGAAATGGCCGGCAAGATCAAGGCGGCCACCGACGCGCGCGCCTCGCGGGACACTCTGATCATCGCCCGCACCGACGCCGTTGCGGTCGAGGGTTTTGATCGCGCCATGGCGCGGGCACAACTCTTTCACGAGGCGGGCGCTGATGTTCTTTTTATCGAGGCGCCCCAGCAACGCGACGAACTCGTCGGCATTGGCGCGCGTTTCGCTAAAGCCGTGCCGCTGCTCGCCAACATGGTCGAGGGCGGCAAGACGCCGATACTCTCAGGGACCGAACTCGAGACGCTGGGTTTCGCCGTGGTCATCTTTGCGGCCGGCGTCGTTCGTGCACAGGCCAAGACCGCCGAAGAATTTTACGCTTCTTTGCGCGAGCACGGCAGTACCCAGCCGTTTCACGCTCGCATGTTCGATTTCGACGGGCTCAATGATCTTCTCGGTACACCGGAGTTGTTGGAGCGCGGCCGGCGTTACGAAGGCGATGACCGAGCGATAAGCGCAAAAGAACCCGGCCCTGCGTCCGGGCGTAAATGAGAGTGGACACGGCAATGAAGACTTCGAAAACCTTCGATCTCGCAATCAAGAACGCACGGGTGGTCCGGCCGAAGCAAAGCGGCGTCGAGTGCCTCGATATCGGCATCAAGGACGGTAAAGTCGCACGGCTTTCGCCGGAAATTAGGGCCGACGATGCCGCCGAAATATTCGACGCCAAGCAGCTTTTGGCCTTTCCCGGATGTGTCGACGCGCACATGCATATCGGCATCTACCAGCCGCTCGCCGATGACGCGTTGACGGAAAGCAAAGCCGCCGCCATGGGCGGCGTCACCTCGAGCCTCAATTACATCCGCACCGGGCAATATTACCTCAACCGCGGTGGGCCGTACCGCGAAGTCATGCCGGAAGTGCTGCGGCTGTCAGAAGGGCGCTTCTGGGTCGACTACGGCTATCACGTCGCACCGATCGAGGCGCAGCACCTTAAGGAAATGGACTACCTCGCCACCGAGCACGGCGTGACCTCGTTCAAAATCTTCATGTTTTACGGTGGCTACGGGCTGCACGGGAAATCCGGCTCGCAGAACCAGTTTCTCATGCTTGGGCCGGACGATCGTTACGACATCGCCCATTTTGAGTTTGTCATGCGCTCGGCGCGCGCGGTCATGGAGCGGCATCCCGAGCTCGCCGAACACATCAGCGTGAGCCTGCACTGCGAGCTTGCCGACATTCTCAATGCCTACACTACTTTGGTCGAGCGTGAGGGCAAGCTGACGGGCCTAAAGGCCTATAGCGCGGCGCGGCCGCCGCATTCGGAGGGTCTTGCGGTCTGGATCGCCTCCTATCTCGCCAACGAGACCAATTGCATGAACATCAACCTGCTGCACTTGAGTTCGCGCAAGGCGGTGGATGCGGCGTGGATCATGCAGCAGGTGTTTCCGCACATTCAATTTCGCCGCGAGGTTACCGTCGGCCATCTCTTGCTCGACACCGATTGCGAGTGCGCGGTGCATGCCAAGGTGAACCCGCCGATACGGCCGCGAGAAGACGTCGAGGCGCTGTGGCAAGCCGTCCTTGATCGCAAGATCGACTGGATCGTCAGCGATCACGCCTGCTGTTCTGCCGAACAGAAATGGTCGCAAAGCGATCCGAACAATATTTGGCTCGCCAAGTCGGGATTCGGCGGCACCGAATACTTGCTCTCAGGGGTGCTGAGCGAAGGCTCAAAGCGCGGCATGTCGTACAACCGCATGGCGGAATTGCTGAGCTGGAATCCCGCGCAGCGGTTCGGCTTGCGGCACAAGGGAGACATTGCGCCCTCATTTGACGCCGACATTGTGCTTGTCGACCCGCATGAAAGCTTCGTTGTCCGAGCGGCGGAATCGGAATCCGACCAGGGTTATTCGCCGTTCGAGGGTCAAGAACTCACCGGCCGGGTCAAGAGCACGTTCCTGCGCGGAGAACTCGTTTACGACAAGGGAAATGTCGTGGGTCCAGCGCGCGGGCGTTATCTGCGGCGGCCTACGGCCCGAGTGGGCGGTTTTTGATCAACGCTGCCGCGGCCGCTCCGGATACGCGGCCGAGGACGGTCGCTGTTAGCAGTCCGTTGCCGGACAAATAACCGCTTGCGACTGAGCCGGACACCCCAGCGGCAGCCCCGCCGGCGGCAAACAGATTAGGCAGTGGCGTGCCTTGTTCCTTTAGAACGCGAGCCCTGACGTCCACTGCAAGGCCGCCTTGTGTATGAAAGAGCGCGCCGGTTACGCGCACCGCTTTGTAGGGCGGCGAGAGATGCCCCAGTCCGGAAAACGAACGCCCGAATGGATCGGCAGCACGTCCGTCCTTTGCGTTCTCGACCTGCCTGAAGGTTTCGCTCAATGCCTCCAGGGGCAGCCTCAGCCGCGCCGCAAGCTCTTCGACGCTTGCAGCCTCGATGACCGCGCCGGCGGCTTCCGCTTGCCGAAAATCTTCGAATTGCCGCGCGATGGCGGCTAAGCGCTTGTCGAAGATATCGAAGGCTATGCGCTCCGGCTGCTCAAGCACCAGCGCGGCCTGTTCGGAATAGCCGCCGCTTTCATCAGAGAAACGCCGACCCAAAACGTTGACCTGAAAGCCGCCCTCCATGACCACCGCCCAGGTGATCAGGATGGCGTGCGGATGCGCGACCGAGCCGTGTCCCTGATAGCCGGACATATTTGAAAGCTTTGCGCCCAGTGCCTGTCCCCACAGCACCGCGTCGCCGCGATTGCCGGGGTGACCCAAATAGTGCGCCGTGCGCATTTCTGGGATGTATTTCGCCACCAGATCGGGCGCGCCGCCGTAGCCATTGCAGGCAAGGATCAGCGTGTCGCAGCCGATGCGATCGCGCGTACCATCCGGCCGGGTGACTTCAAGACCGCGCACGGCGCCGTCGCCATCGGCAAAGAGTGCGCTGACGGTGGCGTCGCAGACGATGGTAATCGCCGCTTGTTCAGCCGCGCGATGCAACCGGTCAACCAGTTCGGCGCCGGAGCGGCTCGGCAGGCCGTGCATGCGGCGGGCGGAATGGCCGGGATAATCGAAATCGTGCACCAGGCTGAATGGAAGACCGTAACGATCAGCGAGCCATTCGACCGTTGCTCCGGAGTTTTGCGCGACGAGTTCGGCAATCGTTGAATTTCCCTCGTCATGGGCTTTTCGCCGTATATCGGCGGCGAACTGCTCCGCGCTGTCGCCGATCCCAAGCGCGCGCTGAAACCGCGTGGCGGCGGCCGGTATCAAGCCCGCCGACAACGCGGTCGAGCCGCGCGGTAAGGGGTCGCGTTCGAACACGACGATTTCGGCGCCGGCCTCGTGCGCAGCGAGCGCGGCGGAAAGCCCCGCCGCGCCGGCACCGACGATGGCGACAGGTACACTACTGAGGAATCCCTCGGCGGGTGGCGGCTTGACGCTCAACCGATCAACTCCGCCGTCGTGTCACCTAAGCGGGGAGGAGATCGCTCAAGTCGCATCGACAGTGTCGGGCCTTCGCGAGTCCTCAAGCAGAACGCCGGACTCGGCATGCCAGCATAGCGTCTCGCGCTCGCCGACCTTGTAGGTGCGGTCTTGGGCGTGACGATGCTGCTCGATGTGGACATATTGGCCCGGGGCGACTTCGAAGACGTCAGTTTCCAGCGAACCGAGGAACTCGCTGGCGATAAACTTTCCCTCGACGCGATTGGCCATGTCCTGCTTGTCGCCGGTGTTCATCAAGTCGGCGCGGACCGAAAACCACACGTCTTTGCCGATGGGAACGCGTTTGATTTCCGGGGGGACCTTAACGTAGAGGAGCTGACCGAGCGACTCCACGAACACGATCGAGCCGCTGCGCGACCGGATACGGCCTTGGAACAAATTGTTGTTGCCGATGAACTCGGCGACGAACTTGGTGCGCGGGTTCTCATGCACATCGCGCGAGGTGCCGATCTGCTGGATGACGGCGTCGCTCATCACAATGACCTTGTCGGCGAGCGACATGGCTTCTTGCTGAGAGTGCGTGACCATGATGAAGGTCATATTCAGCTCGCGCTGCACCCGTTTCAGCTCGATCATCATCGCCTGACGAAGGTTGAAATCGAGCGAGCCCAAAGGTTCATCGAGCAGAAGCACGGTGGGACGGCTGATTAGCGCGCGCGCCAGCGCCACGCGCTGCTGTTGGCCGCCAGATAGTTCGCCGGGTCGGCGCGTGGCGAACTGTGCAAGGCCGACCATCTCCAGCATCTCCCAGACGCGGCGGTCGCGCTCGCTCTTCTCCATTCCCTTCATCTTGAGACTGAACTCGACGTTCTGAAAAACAGTGCGATGCGGGAACAGCGCAAAGCTCTGGAACATCATCGAGGTGTCGCGAAGCGCCGGCGGCAGGTCGGTGACGTCCTTTCCTGCAATGAAAATCTTGCCGTCGGTCACTTCCTCCAGCCCACCGATCATCCGTAGCGTCGTCGTCTTGCCGCAGCCCGACGGGCCGAGCATGGCGACGAATTCGCCATGCTTTATTTCGGCGTTGAAGTCGATGACCGCCCGCGCTCCGCCGGGAAAGGTCTTTGAAACGCGGTCCAGGACGACGTCGAAATTGTTCATCGCCCGGACGCTTTAGCCTGCCGATTTGGCGACCGCATTGATCATGTTCCACACCGAGTCGAACGGCACATTATCGAGCGCGCCTTCCTGGTTGAACTCGGAGAGAATCTTAATCGCTTGGCGCAGGTCTGTGTTGTCGCCGGCATGTTCGCCCAGCCGCGAAATAGCTTCGGGGAAGGGCACTTCGCGGGCCTTCTTGGTCCGCAAATGCTCCTGAACGAGGGCATTAAGGTGCTCGTAAGTCTGCTTCAGCGAACCGCCGTTATATTGGCGGCCGAGCAGGCCCTGGATGCCGTTGGCGCTGAGCCGCTGCCGCAAGCCTTCCGGCATGGATTGCGTTATGCCTTCCAGCACTTCACCAATGCCAAAGCCTTGCGTAAACAGCCCGCGGATCGTCTCCATGGTGCCGTCGCCGCCGCCATACATGCGGATTTGCGCTTGGGCGAGCGCACTGCCCATGGCTCTGGCTTGGTCGATATGAACGTCGCGATCGGCTTCGATTCTCAACTTGGAGAGCTCGAGGAACGTCGCCGTCTCATTGTATTTCTTCAGCGCCTCGGCCTTCGCCTCAATGCCTGTCGCCTCGGCCTCGAGCTGACGCTGGGAATTGGCGATGCGGAGCATCTCGACTTCCATTTCCGCTCGGCCGCGGGCGCCGGCCTCGCGCTCGATGCCTTCGGCCCCGATTTTCTGCGCTTCGGTGGTCGCGCGTGCCCGCGTCAGTGTCGCCTGCGCCTCAAGCTCGGCGGCCGCCTTGCGTGTTTCCGATTGGGTGAGCGCATGCATGCGCGTTACGGCAGCCCTACTTTCTTCGTCGATCCGCCGCGCTTCGGCCGCTTGTCCCGCGACTATGATCTCAATCTGGCGGCCGCGTTCGGCGTCGGCGACAACCCGCACCGACTCGACGGTGTGCTCGGCCCGCTCGCGATCTGCGGTGCTGGCCAGGCGTTTGGTCTCGGCGATCTCCAGTTCGCGCGTTTTGGCGGCAAGCGCGATTTCGCGGTCGCGCTCGGCCTGTTCGCGCCCGAGGAAGCGCTCGATGTCGATTCGCTCGCGTTCGCCTTCCTTGCTGATCAACGCGATGTCGCGGTTGACTTGCTCGATCTGGGTAGAGAGCGCGCTGCGCACCTCGGCTTGCTCCAGCTCGGAGTCCTTCTCCACTAGGGCGATCCGCCGATTGCGATCCTCTTGCTCGCGGGCTTGCAGGCGGCGGATTTCAGCAAGCTCCAATTCCTCGGCCTTGGCGACGAGTGCGATTTCGCGGTCGCGCTCCTCCTGAGCGCGGGCCAGCGCACGGCGAATTTCGGCGGCTTCGCGCGCTTTCGCCTCCTCGATAATGGCGATTTCCTTCTGGATCTGCGCGGCCTCCAGTGCCTGACGCTTGCGAATCTCTTCCTGCTCCACTTCCCAGCGCCGTTCGAGCACGAAGCGCTGCTGCTCGCTCAAGATGCGCGCCCGCTCGTCGGAGATTTCCTTTTCCTGTTTCGCGGCGGCAATCGCTTCGTCACGGTCGAGCTCCAAAATGCCAAGCCGCGTCTCGAGACTCCTTCGACGGACGGCGATTGCCGTTTCTTCGCTGATCTCGTGACGCTGGTCGCGCGCGCGCTCCTCCGCGGCGGCAACCGCAGTGGCGCGGGCTATGTCCGCCTCCTGCCGCTCGCGCTCCTTGGCCGCGAGATCGATATCCTTCTCGCGCTCGGCGCGCTCGCGCGCGAGATTGCGGCTGATCTCGGCGACCTCCGCTTCGCGCGCTTTGTCGATCAGGGCGATCTCGCGGTCGCGGCGTTCCTGTTCGAGCGCCAACTCTTTCTGCACCTGCGCTATTTCGCGGCGCTTCGCTTCCGCAGTGAAGGCGATGTCACGCTCGGTGCGCAGTTGTTCGAGTGACTTCTCGTTTTCGATCTCGCGCTGTTCCACCGCCAAGCGCTGGTCGAGGACGAAAGTCTGTTTCTCGCGTAGCTGCTTGGCCTGCTCGTTGGCGACATCCTTGTCTTGGCTGGCGCGCGCGATTGCCTCTTGGCGTTCGATTTCGAGCAATTCGAGTTGTGTGGTCAAGTCCTTGTTGCGAATCGCGACCGTAGTTTGCTTTTCGGTGGTGTGCACTTTGCGCCGGGCCTCCGATGTGATCTCGGTAATGACCTTGAGGCCCTCGGCATCGAACACGTTATCGGAGCGGAAATATTCCTTGGTCGACTGCTCGAGCGAGACAATGGTCACTTCTTCGAGCATCAGACCGTTGGCGGCGAAGCTCTCGCTGACGCTCTCCTTGATCTGTTGAGCGAAGGCGTCGCGGTTCTCGTGCAATTCCTTAAGCGTCTTGGTGGCGGCAAAGCTGCGTAAGGCGCCGACCACTTTGGCTTCGAGCAGGTTGCGGACTTTCTCGGCGTCGAAGGTCTTTTCGCCAAGCGTGCGGCTGGCGGCGAGAACGGCTGCTTCGGTGTGGCCGACATGCGCGTACAATTCGGCGTTGATGTCGACACGGATGTTGTCGTGGGTCAAAACCGCCTGCTCGCGGGCGCGGCTTACCGCGAATTTGATGGTTTCCAATGAGACCCAGGTGATCTCGTGGAATACCGGCAGCACAATCGCGCCGCGGCCCAGGCACACCTTGGTGCCGAGAAAGCCGGTGCGGATGAAACACATATTAGACGGCGCGCGCTTATAAATCCAAATCGAGACGATGTAGAAAATCGCGATAAGGATGATCGCGGCGA
>Ga0302180_10000281_pt1 | contig 42579 bp, 41 predicted proteins | sample I_Palsa_E3_2_FD_200575 | JGI IMG/M metagenome (GOLD analysis project Ga0302180, IMG submission 200575) | Peat permafrost microbial communities from Stordalen Mire near Abisko, Sweden - I_Palsa_E3_2 | ecosystem: Environmental > Terrestrial > Soil > Palsa > Peat permafrost | place: Sweden...
TAAACTCCCTGTTCAATTGCCGCTGGACGCGTGGATCTCGGCGATGTAGCCACCGGGAAACTGCACGATAGCTGTCTGGCGAGCACGTGAGGTGTAAGGCGCGACCAGCACGCTCGCACCGCTCGCTGTTGCCTTGCCTAGAGTATCCGCGAGGTTGGCGACCTCGTAGCCGGTCAGTTCGCGACCGTACGGATAGGGCAAATGGCCGTCACTGACAATCACGCTCATCTTGCCGAACAGCGACTCAATTCGGACCGAGCGGTACGTATCGTTCGGTCGGCCGATCTCCAATCCGGGTGCCATGCTGTCGTCCGATATGACTTTTCCATGAGAGAAGTGCACGAATCGTTTGATGAAGTCGTCGGCTTTGACCTTGGAGAGGTAGACACGGTTTTCCGGTATTGTCTCCAGCTTCGCATATGACGGCGGTGTCGAATGCCAATACAGTTGCATGTTGACGCCACCGGGCCACTGGATCACGACGTCGCGGCCGATGGGATCCGGAAATGGCGCGACGATGATGTCGGCTCCGTCGGCCTGGGCTGCGCGCACGGCGGCGTCGAAGTCAGCTACGAGATATCCGGTGCGCTCGGTGCCGAACGGGTAGGGCAGCGGCGAGGTAAAGCCAAAGACTGATAAAGTGCCCACCGGCGCGAGGACGAATTGAAACGTCGTCTGGCTGGGTGTCGGCGTGACGGTCGTGACGAATTTTTTCGACGCGGTGCCACCAAATGTGGCGACGAAACTGGCAATGAATCGATCGAGGTCCGCGGCCGCGACATAGACATGCGTGGAGTCATACTGGGGCCCCACCGCCAGGTTCGAAGACGCATGGGCGCCAGGAACGAGTGCGAGGCTCGCGGCAACGAGAGCGAAATAGATTGGTACGGAGCGCACTGCCAGCCTCTTGACCAAGTAGTGTACGCGATCCGGTTGACAGGTGGCGTACCACGCGGCCAGTCTGCGCCCACACGCGGCTCGGCCGCTTGCGAAGGATTGCATGAAGCTCTACCTGCGTATCGGTGCCGCCGTTGGCCTTCTGGCCTTGCTCGGTTTGTCGTCACCCGCGCGGGCGGCAGGCAACGGCTGTGCGCCGGTGGGCGAGCTTCACTTCATCTGCGGCCCGCATCATCCCGAGGATCTGGTGCAGATTCCAGGTACGCAGTGGATCCTGGTCAGTGGCTTGGGAGGTGGCCTGCCGGGCTCGGCGCCGGGGCCGGGCGATCTGTACCTGCTGAATGCGAAGGACAAGCGCTGGCACTCGATTGCCCAAGCCTCGCTCGCGGCGGTGAAGCGCAACACCAAGCTCTACGGCGACTGCCCCCCGCCCGACGCCGCGCAATTCATCTCGCACGGCCTCGCGATCCGCGCTGGCGGCGGCGGCCAACACACGCTATACGCCGTCAATCACGGTGGGCGCGAGTCGGTCGAGGTGTTCAGCATCGATGCGCGCGGTGCGCAGCCCCGGCTTACCTGGACCGGCTGTGCGGTGGTAACGGACAGCGTCTGGCTCAATGCCGTTACCCCATTGCCGCACGATGGCTTCATCGTCACCGACACCTTCGATCCCAAGGATCCGCAGGGCCGGGAGAAGATGGGAAACGGCCAATACGCCGGCGCCGTGTACCAGTGGCAGCCCGGGAAGGGCTTCACGTTGCTGCCGGGCATCACCGGCGACAACGGTGTGGCGCTATCGGGCGACGGGAAATGGCTGTATTTCAACTGGTTCTTCGGCAGCTCGGTGATCCGCGTGGCGCGTGCCGACTACAGTAATCAAACGAAGGTAGCGATGGACTTCCTGCCCGACAACATCCACTACGCTCCGGACGGCAGCCTCTATGTGACCGGCCAGAATGTCGATCCGAAACAGCTCATGGCCGGCTGCCCAACCGGTGACTGCCTGCACGGGACGACGATCGTCAAACTGGATCCGGCCACGATGAAAACGCATGTCATTGCGCGCCTGGCGCCGAACGCGACTTTCAGCGATGGCACCACCGCGCTGCAGGTTGGCGACACGATCTTTCTAGGCAGTTACCGCGGCGACGCCGTGGCCTACATGAAGGCGCCGAGGTAGCGCGCCGTCATCCGGGGCTCGGTGCCACTTCGATACCTTCCTGCCGCAGGCGCGAACGAATAGCCTTTGCGAATGCGAGCGCGTGCGGCCCGTCGCCGTGCAGGCAGATGGTATCGACGTGAAGATGGCACGGCGCGCCATCCTGAGCGATGACGGTCCCGTTTTTCACCATGGACAGGACCTGCGCCAGCATAGCCGTCTCATCCTCGATGAGGGCACCAGCCGTGCCGCGCGCGACCAGGCGGCCATCGCTGGTATAGCCGCGATCGGCAAAGCCCTCTTCGAGCGCGGTCAATCCCTGCGCGCGCACGGCTTCGATGAACAGGCTTCCGGCAAGTCCCATGACCCTGAGTCGCGGATTGAAGTCGCGTATCGCGCGCGCGATGCAGTGCGCCAGCTCGGGTTCGCGTGCCGCCTGGTTGTATAGCGCGCCGTGCGCCTTTACATGCGTAAGCCTGCCGCCCTCGGCCTGTACCATCGCGTCGAGCGCGCCAATCTGATAGAGCAAGCCGGCGCGCACCGAGTCCAGTGGCAGCTTCATTTCCCGCCGGCCAAAATTGTCGCGGTCTGGAAAACCGGGATGCGCGCCGATCGCAACGCCGCGCAGGCGCGCCGCGCGCACCAGGCTCAACATTTCATCGGCGCTGCCGGCATGCCAGGCACATGCGACATTGATCGAGGACACACTGTCGAGTATCTCCACATCGTGCGCACAGCCCTCGCCCAGATCCGCATTCAGGTCAATGAACACGCAGGCTCCTTTGCATGCGTTGCAGGTAGATATCCTGCTTTCGCAGCGCCAGGAGTGCCTCCGCGCGGGTACAGAGCGCGAATTGAATCGACCTGCCTGGGGCAATCTGGGCCAGCCGCCACTGGTCGGCCGCAATGACCGAAGCGATTCTTGGATAGCCGCCGGTGGCCTGCGCATCGGCCATCAAAACGATGGGTGCGCCGCCGGCCGGCACTTGAATTACACCTGGAAACACCGCGTGCGACCTCAGCTCTTCGGTGGCCCGCCTGATGAGTGCCGGGCCGTCCAGCCGGTAGCCCATTCTGTTGCTCTGGTTGGTTACCTTCCAGGACGCTTGCAACAGGGCGTCGCGCCAATCCGGCGCAAATTCGTCGGCATCCGGACCGGGTATGACGCGAATCATACTACCCATCTGCGGCAGCAACACCGCCGCGGGGGCACGAGAGGGCAGCGTGGACTGCGATATCTTCAGGACGTCGCCGTCGCGCATCAATCGTCCGTCAAGTCCGCCGATCCCAGCCGAAAGATCGGTGCTGCGCGATCCCAAGACCTGCGGTACGTCGATTCCACCCGATAGACACAGATAGGCGCGAATGCCCGAGCGCGCGGCGGACAGGTCCAGCGTCTGGCCGGCTTCGACAACGACACGGTGGCCAACGACCAGCGGTGTATTGTCCAGCCGCGCCGAGCAATCGGCGCCCGTCAGGGCGATGGCGCAGTGCGCATCCAGGCGGATACGCGCTGGCGGCATGCACAGTTCAAGTCCGGCCGCGTTCGCAGGATTTGCTACCAGATAATTGCCGATCATCAACGCCAGCTGATCCATGGCGCCGGCAGCGCCGACGCCAAGGTGACGCAAGCCGTGGCGGCCCAAATCCTGGACGGTGGTTTGGACGGCGGCCTTGAGGATAGTGATCATCGAGCAGCGCCGATGTCCACAAAGCGCACGCTATCGCCAGGCAGCAACAGCGATGGCGGATCACGGGCCGGATCGAACAGCGCCACCGACGTTCGGCCGATCAATTGCCAGCCGCCTGGCGAAGCCGATGGATAGATCCCGGTCTGTTCACCGCCGATGGCCAGCGACCCCGCTGGCACCGCCAGGCGCGGCTCCTTGCGACGCGCAGTGGCCAGCCGCCGGTCCATGCCGCCCAGATAGGCAAAGCCGGGTTGAAATCCCAGGAAAAACACCGTGTATTCGCCACTTTGATGCAAGCGCACCACTTCCTCGCGCGGCAGGCCGCTTTGCCGTGCCACCTCGTCCAGGTCCGGTCCTTCCGGGCCCCCGTAACGAACCGGGATTTCGATTCGCCGTGACGGATAAGCCATGGCATTGGAGTGGCTCCAGCCTGCTTGCAGCGATTCCAGCAAGCTCTCCAGATCCGGTGCCGCGTGATCGAGTTCGACCGTAAGGTTATTCATGCCGGGCACGATCTCGCGTACGCCGGCGTGCGATCGGAATTGATGCGCCAGCCACCAGATGCGGCGCTGGCATTCGATGCTGGTCGCGCCGGGCACGTCGAGCATGGCCGCGCTCTCACTGACCCAAAATGTTCTTATCGTGCTCACAATGCTCTACTGTTCGGCCCCGAACGGCTTAAGGAATTCCCGCAGGTCGACGATGACGTTGCGAACCGCGGTGGCTTCAGCCACGGCAGCCGGCGCGCTCATTTTATGCAGATCGTCATCCACCCGGGGCAGCTGCGCATCGGCTTCCGCGATGAACAATCCCACCACCAGGCGAAACTGTTGCTGCGCGAAACTAAAATCTTCAGGTGACTTCATGGATTTGAGAAAGAAAGCCACCGTGAACACTTTGACTGCGGCGGTAAAGACCATATTGTCGGCGTCCACGACGTCACGCGCCGCGCCCGCTTCACGATCGGCGCGCTGCTCGGTCATCTGCTGCAGGTTCTTGCGGGCAGCCGTCAAGGCTCTCAATCGCAGATCCATCGCGCGCATGGTGTTGTCTGCGTCCGCGCTCGTTTGGGCGGGCGCGATGGTGGGCGTAGCAAGCGCTAGCGCGGCACCCAGCAACATGGCGGCGGTGATTCGATTTGGCATGGAGAGCAACCCCGTTTCGAGCCCAGGTGAGGCGACGATTATTCCATGAGGACGCGTCCGCGGCGCGCCGCGTCGCTTGACAATGATGCGCGTCATGAGCGCTGATAGCAGACGAAGCTGACGGCGAACTGTCGCCAGCTGGCGAGTAATCCCAACCGTAGCAGGAACGAATGTGATCAAGGCTTTAAACGCAGTCCCGCTGATGGTTTTACTGCTGATTGCCACGACGCTGGAGGCCGCCGGCGACGCCGTGGTCCGCGTGGCCATCTACAATCATGTCGGTCCGATTCGGTATGGACTGTTTCTCGCCGGAGCCGCGCTGCTGCTCGGGTATGGGTCGTTTCTCAATCTCGCGCCGCTGGATTTCGGGCGCGTGGTGGGACTTTACCTCGCGACGCTGTTCGTGGTGTGGCAGGTCATCAGTTTTATCGCGTTCCGATCGTTGCCGACCTTGCCGATACTGATCGGAGGGGCTTTGGTGATCGCCGGCGGCGCGATCATTACCTTTTGGCGGCCTGCCTAGGATGCAGTCCCCAGTGGCCGGCGAGGAGGCACGGCAATTGCCGTTGGGGCAGCTGTCGCTGCTGGCGCTGAGCCTTGGCGTCGTGACTGGCCTTGGCGCCGTCCTGTTTCGGGATCTGATCGGCCTCATTCACAATCTGCTGTTCGCCGGTCAGGTATCGGTCCACTACGACGCCAACGTGTTCACTGCACCTTCGCCGTGGGGAGCGCTGGTCATCCTGGTTCCGGTGTTGGGTGCCGTCGGCGTGACCTTTCTGGTGAGCAATTTTGCCCCGGAGGCCAAGGGCCACGGAGTGCCGGAGGTGATGGACGCGATCTACTACAAGGCTGGCGTGATCCGCCCCGTAGTGGCGTTGGTGAAATCCCTGGCCTCCGCCATTGCGATCGGCAGTGGCGCCTCGGTCGGACGCGAAGGCCCGATCATCCAGATTGGTTCCGCGCTCGGCTCCACGCTGGGTCAGATCATCCGTATGCCGGCGGGCCAGCGCATCGCCCTGGTCGCCGCCGGCGCCGGGGCGGGCATTGCCTCTACCTTCAATACGCCGATTGGCGGGGTGATGTTCGCCATCGAGCTGATGATGCCCGAGGTGAGCGTGGAGACCTTCCTTCCAGTCGCGATCGCGACCGGTACGGCGACGTTTGTGGGCCGCTGGTTCTTCGGAGATTCTCCCGCCTTCCAGGTGCCGCCGCTGCAGGCGATGGCGGTCGATCCGAGCGCGCTGGTGGTGCTGGTGCTGTTCGCAGCGCTGGGCGCGCTTGCCGGCGTCGTGGCGGCAGGTTTCATCCGCGGCCTGCATCTGGCCGAAGATGTCTTCGATCGGATCAAGTACCGCTATCTGCGACACATGCTCGGCATGCTGCTACTTGGCGTTCTCATTTATCTTCTGTTTCGTACCCTGGGCCAGTACTACGTCGATGGCGTCGGCTACGCCACGGTTCAGGCGGTATTGACAGGACAGATCTCCACTTTCTGGCTGTTGGGATTGCTGTGCGTGTGCAAGGCGTTGGCCACCTCGCTGAGTCTGGGCTCGGGTTCATCCGGCGGGATTTTCTCGCCGTCGCTGTTCATCGGAGCCACTCTGGGGGGAGGTTTTGCCGCGTTAGTCAACGGCGCCGGTCTGCCAATCCAGCTGAGCATACCTGCGTTCGCCATGGTCGGTATGGGCGCGGTGGTGGGCGGTGGAACCGGTGCTGTGATGACCGCGGTCACAATGATCTTCGAGATGACCCGTGACTACAGCATCGTGATGCCAATGATCGTGGCGGTTGCGATGAGCATCGGCACACGCCGGGTGCTGTCTGGCGAGACCATCTACACCTTGAAACTCGTGCGCCGCGGCCGTGCGATCCCAAAGGCGCGCCACGCGAACATGTTCCTGGTCCGCTCCGCGCGCGATGTGATGGACGCAGATATTCAGGTGTTGCCGGCGCAAGCGAGTTTCGATGATTATCTGCGCCAGCCCGAGCATGCGGGACGCCTGCGTCACGTAGTGGTCACGGACAAGGGCCACATCTATGGGGTGATCCGCGTCAACACCGGCCTGCGCCGAGGCTTGGAGGGCGCCACTACCGGGGTCAGCCTGGGGGAGGTCGCCAGCCGCAACTTTACCGTGGTGCCCGAGGATGAGACGGCGTTCGACGTCATCCGCCGCATGTGGCGCCGCAACGCCATCATGGCAGTGGTCGTGCGCGCGGGTGGGATTCCGCGTGCAGGTGACGTGGTCGGCGTAATCACCAAGGAGCATGTCGCCGATTCAGTCGCCGACAGTATCAAGTCCTATCCGCAATAGGCTTCGCGCATGAGCGCGACGCAGGCTAGTTTGCCTGCGATCTGCGCCCGCCGCGGTTGCGACGTTCTCCGCCCGCGTACCAGCGATTGGTTTCACCCAGTCCTAGCAGACGTCGGTCGCCGTCGCGGCGATCCGCATGCTTGCGGTACTTGCAGCTGCAGGTAGCCGGCGTCGCGCAGCCTGCCAATGGCAGGCGCGGCGCTTCGCGCATCAGATAGCGCTTGCCGGCGACGTCCTTCGTGAGTGCATCGCACATGATGTTCGGCGCCAGTGAGATCGCACGGTAGTCGACGTTGGCCTGTGGCGGCTTGGGGCGCGCGCTCAATGCGGAGCGGTTGGCGGGTTTGTCCGCCCGATGGTCGCGGGATGTGTCGCCGAGCAGAGATTTGAAAAGCTGAATCATGTGACTTCCTTGGCGAATGCATCCGCGTGAGGCCGAGTCTAGCGGGTACGCGGGTCGCGGCAGGTGTCATTTCACTTAAGCGGCCATCGGCAAGGCTGTAGTCCACCTATGATGCTGATGTGACGATAAATTCAGTCAGGGGCTACCAGCAACAACGACGCGCTCCGCCGCCGCCGCACAATTGAACAATTGACGGTCGAGACCGCCGCTGCATGCCAGCGTGAGCCCGGCCGGCGGCTGGCCGATGTCGTGCATCGGAATGGAAATCGCACAGCCGTCAAGAAAATTCACCACTGATGAGTTGCGTAGCACCAGGGTGTTGGTCCTGAAGTAAGCCTCGTCGGCCTGCAGATCCGCGATGCGTGGCGGGATCACCGGCACGGTCGGCATCAGCAGTGCATGAAAGCCGGCGATGCGTCGGCCGACGCTGGCAATGAATCTGCTGCGCGCGTCGAGCAGCATTGCGTAGTCGGCGGCGCTCTGGGTGGCGCCGATCTCGATCCGGGCCCGCACCCTGGGGTCGTACTCGGCGGCGTGGCCGGCCAGCAGTTCGCGGTGCCAGGCAAAGCTTTCGGCATTGGACAGTGTGCCCCTGGCATGGATGGCGGCGAGCTCGGCAAACTCCGGCACATCGATCTCATCGATGCGCGCGCCGGCCGCGGACATGCGCGACAGCGCTGATTCGAAAGCCCCGGCGACGTGCCGGTCCAGGTCTTCCAGCACCAGGGTGCGAGGCACGGCGAACTGGCGCCCCGAAAGCGAGCCATCGCGCAACTCCGGCGGTGCCTCTGCGGCCAGCAACGCGTCAAGCAGCGCGCAGCAGGCGACCGAGCGGGCGATCGGCCCGATCGAATCCAGGCTTGGCGACAGCGGCACCATGCCCTGCTGCGGCACGCGGTGCGCCGTCGGCTTGTAGCCGACCAGTCCGGTGAATGCGGCGGGAATTCTGCAGGAGCCGCCGGTATCGGTACCGAGCGCGGCGTGCGCCATGCCATCGGCGACCGAGACGGCCGCGCCGGACGAGGATCCTCCCGGAACGTGCCCCTGGGTTCGTTGCCACGGATTTCGCGGCGTGCCGTAGTGCGGATTGAGTCCCAGGCCGGAAAAGGCGAATTCGGTCATGTTGGTGCGGCCCACCAGTACAAATCCTGCACGACGCAGGCGCGCCACGCTCGGCGCGTCTACCGACGCCGGCGCGCAATTCGACAGCACGGTCGATCCGGCTCGCGTGACCTGGCCGGCAATGTCGAACAGATCCTTGATCGACATCGGAATGCCTGCCGTCGCTGGCATCGCCGTGCCGCTGGCGCGCAGCGCGTCCACGGCCTCGGCCTGGGCGCGCGCGGCGTCGCGATCCACCAGCAGGAAAGTCTTGTCGCCCTCACCGGCGCTGTCATCGATGCGCGCCAGGCACGCCTCCAGCAGCGATCGGCTGCTGACGCGTCCGGCGGCGAGATCGGCCGACAATGTCGCCAGGGTTGCAGGCGCGGCCGCCATCGGGGCGGTGCTGGCAGTTATTGTCATCGAGGTTCCTGTTTTGCTGCGACCTGGGTCACAGACCGCTCGCCAGTCCAAGGTTGTATCAGGCGCCGCCAAGTTGCGCAAAATGCTTATATCCGCAGGCTGTGATTCATTTAACGTCCGGCCCGGCGGTGCGTCCCTACCATCTTTCATAAGACCCGTTCCAGGACGTCTAACACATGTCACCCGCATCGCTGCGCGCCGGCAAGATGGTTCCCTTCGCGATGGCAGTGCGCTGTGCGGGCTGCCCGTGATCCAGTTTCGAAGTCTGCGGGTGCGCATGATCGTGTTCCTGGTGGCGCTGCTCGGCGCCGTGCAGGTGGCCGAGTTCGTGCTCACCAATCATGCCAGCTATAACGCGGCGCGCGGCAAGATCGAAGATGAATTGGGCGTCGGCCAGAAGGTGTTCGCGCGCGTGCTGCGACAGAATGCCGAGCGTGAAGCGCAGGCAGCGGGCGCCTCGGCCTCGGATTTCGCGTTCCGCGAGGCAGCGGCCACCGGCGACGTCGCCACGCTCGCCTCGGCGCTCGACAACCAGCGGGCACGTATCAAGGCGCAGGCGGTGCTGTACGTCGATCTTGCGGGCAACGTGATCGCCGACACCATGCATCCCGGCGTCCCGCCGCGGCGCTTCGAATTCGAGCAATTGATCACGCAGGCGCGGGCCGACGGCGAAGCGACCGCGATCGGCTTGCTCCAACAACACGCATTTCAACTCATAGCGGTGCCGGTACGAGCGCCGCTTACCATCGGCTGGATCATCGATTGTTATCCGGTCGATGCTGCGCTGGCGGCGGACTTGCGACAGCTGACCGGCCTTGACGTGTCGTTCGCAGTCGAGCGCGACGGTCGCTGGGAGCTGCTGGCTACCACTCTTTCCCCGCTCGCCGCCGGCGCTTTGTCCGAGCAGCTGCCGCCGTACCTTGAGGCCCTGGATACCCGCTTGCTGCAGATGTCGCAGGGCGAGCAGCAGGTGCGATTCGTGTCGTTGGGGGAGGCGGCCGGCGAGCACATCGTGGCGGTGTTGCAACGGCCAATTGCCGATGCCATGGCGCGCTTTCAGGCTTTGCGTACCACACTGATCGCGCTCGGCATCCTGAGCCTGGCGTTGTCGATCGCCGGCAGCGTGATGATCGCGCTTGGCATCACCCGTCCAATTGAATTGCTGCTCTCAGCGGTCAAGCGCATTCGCCAAGGCGACTACACCGCGCCGGTAGAGATGCAGCGCAACGATGAGATCGGCGCGCTGGCACAGGGCCTGGATCATATGCGTGCCGGCATTGCCGAACGCGAACAGCGCATATTGAAACTCGCCTACGAGGACCCGCTCACCCAGCTGCCGAATCGCGCGCAGTTCGCCGAAGCGCTGGAGCGGGGCATCGTCCTGGCGCAGACGCAGGGACAGTCGCTGGCGATCCTGGTCATGGATCTGGATCGCTTCAAATTTGTCAACGATTCCCTCGGTCATGGGGTCGGCGATCACGTGCTGCGCCAGGTCGGAATGCGGCTGCACAAACTGTTGGGCACGGCCGGCTGCGTCGCGCGGCTGGGGGGCGATGAATTCGCGCTGCTGGTGCCGGCGCTGCAGAGCGCGCAGGTCATCGAATTGGCACAGAACATCATCGGCGCGCTGGAGCGGCCGATTTTCTTCCAGGATCAGCCGCTCGATGTCGGTACCAGCATCGGAATCGCATTGTTTCCGGAGCATGCGGCGGACGCGGAGACCCTGGTGCGCAACGCCGACATCGCGATGTATGTCGCCAAGCGCAACAAGATCGGCTACACGGTCTACGATCCGAAGTTCGATACCAGCCAGCAGGAGCATCTGTCGCTGCTGGGCGAGCTGCGACATGCGGTCGAGCATGGAGAGTTGCGCCTGTACTACCAGCCCAAGGTGTCCCTGGCCTCCTCGACGGTGCACGCCGCCGAGGCCCTGATCCGCTGGGTCCATCCGACCAGGGGGCTGGTGCCGCCGGGGCTGTTCATCCCATTCGCCGAGCACACCGGATACATCAAGGTGCTGACACGCTGGGTGCTCGCTGAGGCGATCCGGCAGTGTGGCGTGTGGCGCCGCGACGGACTGCAGCTGCAAGTGTCGGTTAATATCTCGGCGCGCGACCTGATGAATCGCGATCTGCCGGAGGCCATCAGCGCACTGTTGAGCGAGCATTCGGTGCCGGCGTCCATGGTGTGCCTGGAAATCACCGAGAGCGGGTTCATGGAGGACCCGGCGCACGCGCAGAAGGTGCTCGAGCGCCTTGCCGGCATCGGATTGCAGCTATCGATCGACGACTACGGCACCGGCTATTCATCGCTGAGCTACATCATGCAGCTGCCGGTCACCGAGCTTAAGATCGATCGCTCGTTCGTGTCCCACATGAGCGACGATCGCGACCTCACCACCATCGTGCGCTCGACCATAGAGCTCGGACACAGTCTGGGTTTGAAGGTGGTCGCAGAGGGCGTCGAGGACGGCCAGGGCTTCGCACTGCTGCGCGAGCTCGGCTGCGACGGGGCGCAGGGCTATTTCATGAGTCCGCCGTTGCCGGCAGAGGCGTTTCGCCGCTGGTACGAGGGCAGCTTACCGGCTCTGGCGCCGGCTTCAGGCGCTGCGGCGGATGGCGTCGCGGTGCTCGCTGCGCGCGGCAGCGCCGAGCCACACGAGGCTGCCGTTTCGGCCACCGGCTAAAGGTTGCGCGTTTTCTATCAGTCGGGGGGCGCGAGCCGGAACTCGGGTACCTCGGTGCCGTCCATGAGCATGCGCAGCAGCGCTTCGATCTGCTCGCGATCGGTGTCGTCGAATCGGCCCAGCTGTGGACTGTCCAGATCGAGCACACCGATGAGGCGGTTGTCCTTGAACACCGGCAGTACCATCTCGGACTGCGACGCCTCATCGCACACGATATGCCCCGGGAAGGCATGCACGTTGGGGACCAGCACGGCGGCGCGCTGCAGCGCCGCGGTGCCGCACACGCCGTCACCCACGGCAATGCACGAGCAAGCCGGCTTGCCCTGGAACGGCCCCAGCACCAGATCCGAGCCGCGCAGCAGGTAGAAGCCAGTCCAATTCAGATTCGGCAGGCTGCTGAACAGCAGCGCGGCGAAATTCGAAATGTTGGCGAGGAAATCGGTCTGATCGGTGATCAGTTTGCGCAGCTCGGATCGCAACGATTCGTAAATCGCAGCTTTGGATTGGCCAGGAGCCGCGACGCTTGCGCTAGCCGCGCCCCGCGTGGCGATCGCTGCCTTGGAGGCCTTGTCATTCATGGTTGCATTCACCTGACGGTCACGGCGAATTTAGCAGCTTATGCCGGCTGATGCGCCTGCTGTGGGCGCGCCAGCGGCAAATTGCCGCAGCTGTCGCTGCGGCAACGTGTGCCCGCGATCGCGCCGCTAAGGGGCCGTTGCGCTAACGGTGCTCCCAGTGGCCCTGAGCCAGCCGGTAGCCGCCGCCGGCCGCCACCCAGTGGTGCGGGACCCAGCGGTAGCCGGGCCGACCTGGGCCCCAATGACCCCCCATCCACACATGCCGGCCGCCGGACCAGCCCCAATAGCCGCCGAACCAGACGTAGCCAGGCGTGGGGGCGACGCCGATCACTTCTTCCTGCGGCGGCGGCGGGGCCACCATGACCGTATCGCCGACATAGACAGGTCTGGCCGTCACTACGCAGCCGCCGAGCGTCGCGCTCGCCAGTAGAACTGTCGCGACCGCCGCCATCAAGCCTCGGGTACGCATCATGCTTTCTCCACCACAAGTTGTTCCTAGTGCTAATTAACGCAGAGGTGCGCCATCGGATGACGTGAGCTGCGTCACAACGGTATTGCCGCCGCAAGCGCTGTGACCCAATTCAAATGTGCCATCGATCGGTTCGCGGTTAGGATGCGCCCGGTAGTTGCGCGGAGGTGTACATGGGACTGGATCTGGTTACCCCTGGCAGTCAGGCGCCCGACATTTTCAATGTCATCATCGAAATCCCGATGAATGCCGATCCGATCAAGTATGAGGTCGACAAGGAAACCGGGGCGATGTTCGTCGATCGATTCATGGGCACGGCCATGCACTACCCCTGCAACTATGGCTACGTGCCGCGCACCATGGCGCCCGACGGCGATCCGGTCGACGTACTGGTGATCACCCCGTTTGCGTTATTTCCCGGGGTAGTGGTGCGCTGCCGGCCGCTGGGACTGCTCAAGATGACCGACGAGGCGGGCGCGGATGCCAAGGTGCTGGCGGTACCCGATGACAAAGTGCTGCCGATCTACAGCCACTGGCTCAAGCACGAGGACATCAATCCCCAGCGGCTGCATCAGATCCAGCATTTCTTCGAGCACTACAAGGATCTGGAGCCCGGCAAGTGGGTGCGCATCGACGGCTGGGGCGGTGTCGACGACGCCAGGCGGGAAATCGCCGCCGGCATCAAGCTCTACGGCCAGTGAAACCGCGCGGCTGAGCGGCGGCCGCGGCGTGCATTTACAAATATCATAACTTTTGTTATTATATCTGTAGTGAGAACTGCACCAGGGGCGGGCCAATGGCGCTAGCCGCAGATCGGCTGCGCAACTTCGGGTTCCTGCTCAGGGACGTGTACCGGCTGTACGCCAAGCACTTCGAGCGTTACGCCACGGAGATCGGGCTGACGCTGCCGCAATGCAAGGTGCTCGGGCATCTATCGCGCAACGAGGGCATCCGCCAGGCGCGGCTGGCGGAGCTCACCGACACCGATCCGATGACGCTGGTGCGCACGCTCGACCGCATGCAGCAGGATGAGTGGATCGAGCGGCGGCCGGATCCGGAGGATCGGCGCGCCCATCGGCTGTATCTGCGCGAAGCCGCCAGGCCGATGATGAATCGCATGTGGAAGCTTGCCGATCAGGCGCGCCAGGAAGCGCTCTCGGCGCTGAGCCCGGCCGAGCGCGAACAGCTGCTGGCACTGCTCGAGCGCGTGCAGGGCACGCTGTTGCAACTCGAATCGAAGTGAGTACCGAGAACATGGACGCCAAGGTGGATGAGCGCAGCGGCACCAGCATCGAACTGCAGCCGCAGGCCCGACGCTTGCGCCTGCGCTGGCTGCTGATGGGCGGCGGGATCGCGCTCGCGATCGTGGCCGCACTCTGGTACTACCTGGCAACCGGCCGCTATGTATCCACCGACGATTCATCCGTGCAGGCCGCGCAGGCCACGATCAGCGCCAACGTGCCCGGACGCGTGATCGAACTCGACGTGCATGACAATCAGGCGGTGCAGCGCGGCGATGTGCTGTTCCGGCTTGACGACCGTGTGTTCCGAATCGCGGTCGAAGAGGCGCAGGCCAAGCTGGCCTCGGCACGCATGCAGATCGGCGCGGCCAAGGCCACCTACCGCCACCAGCTGTCCGAACAGGTGGCCGCGCGCGACACGCTGGCCTACCAGCAACAAGAGTATGTGCGCCAGCAGCGGCTGCTGGTCTCGGGTATCAGTTCGCGCGCGCAGTTCGAGCAGGTGCAGCACGCGCTGCAGTTGGCGCAGTCGCAGCTCAATTCGGCGCAGCAGACGGCCGGCAGCGTGCTGGCGATGCTGGGCGGCAACCCGGACTTGCCGCTCGATGCACACCCGGTGGTGATGCAGGCGCAGGCGGTGCTCGATCGGGCCAATCTGGAACTGTCGTATACCGTGATCCGCGCGCCCGATGACGGTGTCGTGGCCCGGGTCGAGCAACTTCAGGTCGGTGACTACATCAATGCGGCCACTCCGGTGTTCGGTCTGGTTTCCAGCCGCGACGTCTGGGTCGAGGCCAACTTCAAGGAAGACGATCTGACTTACATGCGCGCCGGGCAGTCGGCCGAGATCCGCATCGACGCTTATCCGGGGCGCCGCTTCAAAGGCCAGGTCGCGAGCCTGAGTCCGGGCACCGGCGCACAGTTCTCGCTGCTGCCGCCGGAAAATGCCACCGGCAACTGGGTCAAGGTGGTGCAGCGGGTCCCGGTGCGACTGCAGCTGGCGAGCGGTGAGCTGTCCGACGCGACGCCGCTGCATGCTGGCTTGAGTGCGGAGGTGACGGTCGACACCGGGCACCGCCGCAGTCTGTTCGGCCACACCGGGAAGCAGCTGGCGCGGCGCTGATGAGCGCGGCTGAGCAATCCGGCGCGCCGGGCGTGCCGCTCCACCGCGGCATGATCACGCTCACGGTGATGGTGGCCTCGATCCTCCAGGCGCTCGACAACACCATAGCCAACGTCGCGCTGCCGCGCATGCAGGGCAGTCTTTCCGCCACGCAGGATCAGATGACCTGGGTGCTGACGTCGTACATCGTGGCGGCCGCGATCATGACGCCGCTCACCGGCTGGATCGCCGATCGCTTTGGCCGCAAGCCGCTGTTCCTGGCCTCGATCATCGGCTTCACCTGTGCCTCGGCACTGTGCGGCATGGCGCAGTCGCTGGACCAGATAGTGTTGTTTCGCGTGCTGCAGGGCCTGTGCGGCGCGGCCCTGATCCCGATGTCGCAGGCCGTGCTGTTCGACGTCTATCCGCCCTCGCAGCACGGTCGTGCGATGTCGATCTGGGGCGTCGGCGTGGTGCTGGGCCCGATGCTCGGGCCGATGCTCGGCGGCTGGCTGACCGACGACTACAGCTGGCGCTGGGTGTTCTATATCAATGTGCCGTTCGGCATCCTCGCGGTGGCCGGAGTCATGGCCTATTTCCCCGATACCACGCATCAGCGCAAGAGCTTCGATTTCTTCGGCTTTGCGCTGCTGAGCATCGCGGTCGGCACGCTGCAGCTGCTGCTCGATCGCGGCCCGCTCAAGGACTGGTTCAATTCCGGCGAGATCAAGCTCGAAACGGCGATCGTGGCGCTGGCGTTCTATCTGTTCGTGGTGCACACGCTGACGGCAAAGCGCCCGTTCATCCGCCTGGCGCTGTACAAGGACCGCAATTTCCTGACCGGCAACATCCTGATCTTCGTGGTCGGCATCGTGCTGTTCGCCACCCTGGCGCTGCTGCCGCCGCTGCTGCAGGGGCTGATGGGCTACTCGGTATTCCAGGCCGGCCTGACCATGGTGCCGCGCGGCGCCGGCACGCTGCTCGCGATGCTGTTCGTGGGACGCATGGTCGGCCGCATCGATGTGCGCCTGATCATCGGCGTCGGCCTGGTGCTGACGGCGTTCTCGTTGTGGCAGATGACGCATCTGTCGATGCAGCTGAGCATGGCATCGATCATCTGGCCCGGTGCGATTCAGGGCTTAGGGATCGGCATCGTCTATGTGCCGATGGCCGCGCTGACTTTCGCCACCCTGGCACCGGTCATGCGTAATGAAGGCACCGCCCTGTTCAACCTGATCCGCAACGTCGGCAGCAGCATCGGCATCTCCACCGTGCAGGGCCTGATGGTGCGCAATACCCAGGTGGTGCATGCCTCGCTGGCGCAGCACATCACGCCGCTCACGCTGGCCAACCATTCGCTCGGCGTTTATGCGGGTTCTGCCGCCATAGCTGCGCTCAATCGCGGGGTCACCGCGCAGGCCAGCATGATCGCCTACCTGGATGACTTTCAGCTGATGCTGATCCTGACGCTGCTGGCGCTGCCACTGCTGCTGCTGGTGCGCACGCCGCGCGCCGCCGCTGCGCAGGTGAAACATGCGGCGATTGAATAATCACAGCACGCGCTGGTGCGTGGGGGCGTTGGCAGCGGCGCTCGCGGGCTGCGTGGCCGGACCGAACTTCGTCGCCCCGCCGGCACCCACGGCCAGCAGCTACACGGCCGACACCACCATCGACGCCACGCTGCCCGAGCCGGACCGATGGTGGGCGCTGCTCAATTCGCCGCGGCTCGATAGCGCCATTCGCGAGGCCCTGGCCGCCAACCGCAGCCTGGATGGCGCGCGCGCAACGCTGGCCGAGGCCCAGGCGGTCAGCGCCGCCAGCGAGGCCGGGCGCTACCCGCAGGTGGACCTGGATGCGGGCGTGGGACGGCAGAAGTACGGCGCGGCGTTCCTGGGTCCGGAGCACCTGCCGCCGTTCACTTATTTCTCGATCGGGCCGGCGGTGACCTACGCGTTCGACTTCGCCGGCGGCGTGCGGCGCACGATCGAGCAGCAGCGGGCCATGACCGATTATCAGCGCCACGAGCTGGATGCCGCGGCGCTCAGCGTCAGCGGCAACGTTGCGATGCAGGCCGTGGCCGCAGCCACGGCGCGCGCGCAGCTCGACAATCTCGAGGCATTGCTCGCCGATGATCGCAGCGATCTGAAACTGGTGCAGGACTCGTTCACCGATGGCGCCGCCACGCGCGTGGACGTGCTCAACGCGCAAAGCCAGCTGGCCAACGATCAGACGCTGCTGCCGCCGTTGCGCCGCGACCTGAGCGTGGCCAGCCACGCGTTGGCGCTGCTGGCCGGCAGCACACCGGCCCAGTGGACGGCGCCCGACTTCAAGCTCGATGAATTCGAGCTCCCGGCGCACTTGCCGCTGACGCTGCCGTCCGAACTGGTACATCGGCGCCCCGACATACTGGCCGCGGAGGCGCAGCTGCACGCCGCGACCGCCGCCGTCGGGGTGGCGAGCGCCAATCTGTACCCGCAGGTCAGCCTGACGGCGACCGCCAGCCTGCAGGCCAATACCCTGCGCACGTTGTTCGACGCCAGCAGCGCGGCCGGCGGACTGGCGGGTAGCCTCACGCAGCCGTTGTTCGATCACGGCGCGCTGCGGGCCAGACAGCAGGCGGCGGTGGATGCCATGCAGGTGTCGCTCGCCAGTTACGAGCAGGTGGTGCTGAGCTCCTTCGCTCAGGTGGCCGATGCGCTGGAGGATCTGGAACACGACCGGGAGCTGCTTGCCAGCGAGCAGGGCGCAGTGGCCATCGCGGCCGAGAATCTCGCGCTCACCCGCGAGAGTTATAGCGCCGGCAACAGCGGCGTACTGCAGGTGCTCGAGGCGCAGCGCCAAAATCAGCAGGCGCGCATAGGCCTGGTGCACGCACAGTCGCAGCGTCTGCAGGATACGGTGCAATTGCTGCTGGCACTCGGCGGCAGCGTGCCGCGCTCGATGCAGTGAACCGTCGCCGCGCCGGACGGTCAATACTCCAGCCATCACCACCAACCTTGAGGGGGTCTCATGCACATCAAACTCAGCAATCTGTGCGCCGCGGCCGCCAGCGCACTGGCGCTGTGCACGGTCGAGAGCGCCAACGCCAGCGCGGCGCCCGCGCCGATTCCCGAATATATCAAGGCGGCGGTGGCCGAACCGACCCGGCCCGATCGCGACCGGCAGCGCGATGCCGATCGAAAGCCGGAACAGGTAATCGCCTTTGCCGGCATCAAGCCGGGCGACCGGATCGGCGAGCTGATGCCGGGCGGTGGCTATTTCACGCGTATTTTCTGCCGCGTGGCGGGGCCGTCCGGCCACGTGTACGCGGTCGGTGTGGGGCCGGTCGTCAAGCGCGAGCGCCCGCCCTCGCCGGATGCGGAAGCAGTGACCCCCAATCCCTGCAGCAACGTGACCGCCGACATCAGGCAGGCGGCGGATTTCAGCTTGCCCGGCGGCCTCGATGTCGTGTGGACTTCGGAGAATTACCACGACCTGCATAACGCGATGTTCGGTACGCCGGATATGAAGGCCTTCGATAGCGCGATCTTCAAGGCGCTGAAGCCCGGCGGCGTGTTCATCGTCGAGGATCACGCCGCGGAAGCCGGGTCTGGCGCACGCGATACCGAAACGCTGCATCGCATCGATGCCCAGCTGGTCAGGCAGGAGGTCACCGGCGCCGGTTTCGTGTTCGTCGCTGCCAGCGACGTACTGCACAACGCCGACGACCCGCACACCGCCAAGGTGTTCGAGCTGCACGGCAAGAGCGACAAGTTTCTGCTTAAGTTCCGCAAGCCCCGGCACTAAAGGGCGGTGCGATCGAGGCGACGCGGCCGCTGCGGCGGCCCGCGTCGATGGATTTCAGGGCTTGTGAAAATTCCGAAAGCGCGGACTGGAGCCGCCGGTCGATCCGGGACCGGTGGATTTTCCCGTGGTTCGCGGTTGCAGCCGCGATTCGACCACGGGCGCGGGCTGCAGCGGCGCCCTGGCCAGCGCGGCGGCTGGCTGGGCGGTGGCATGCTTCGATGCGCCCGCTAGCGCTGGCTGCGATTTTGCCGCGACCTGCGCCCGCACCGGCCGCATGCCGACCGATACGTGCAGATGTCGCAGCTCGCCCGGCTGCAGCACGCCCACACCGACCACCTGGCGCGCCAGCTGCTCGCCGCGTTCGTCGCGGATATCGAGCACCACGAAATATTCGCACGGCTCGGAGGCAACCTTGTGCGCGATGCTGCCATCGACACTGAGCGCGCAATAACCTTCGTCGACGACAGCCTGGGTAGCCTCGGCACTGAAGCGCAAATGGTGTCGGCACCCGGGGCAGATCGCCGCCGTTTCCAGCACCGTCGCCTTGCAGTGCGGGCAGACGCGAGTGGCCCCAGGCGTGCCCGAGCGCAGACTGCTCATACCGAGCGCGGGGTCCCCTTGAACTCGACCGCGGCGTGCTTTTCGTCCCAGCCGAACTCCACGTGTCCGCGCATGCGCGAACCGGCCGCCACCGTGATCGATGCGGCTTTGACGTCGCCGACGATGACCCCGGTGCTCAGGACGTCAACCTGCTTGGCAGCCTCGATGTTTCCCTGCAGCTCGCCGCCGACCACGACCACGCCGGCGCGTACCTGGCCTTCCAGCCGGGCGCCCGCGTCGATGCGAAAGTTGCCGTCGACCTGCACGTCGCCCTTGAAGCGGCCGGCGATACGCACATCGCCCGATCCGGTGATCTTGCCCTCGATGGTTATTTCGGCCGCGATGATCGATTCGACACTCGCGGCGCGTGCAGGACTGCCGCGACGGGCGGCGTCGGCTGAGGCGTGTTCGGTGCCCTTGTGCAGTTCTGTGACGGTGGTGGCGGGGGTGCCCGAGGCGGGGGTGCCGCTCGCGGTCGGGCCCGGAGTGGAGCTGGGGTCTTTCCAAAGCGCCATGAGCGAATCCTCCAAATAGTGCTTCCTGGGTATTGAGCTGCACACCGTACCGCCAAACCGGGCCGGTCCGCCAGTGTCTTAGGTCACAGACAGCGCAGTTCGATCACGGCCGAAGCGGCACCGCGGTAGGATCAGTCTGAATGCCGGATGTTACCGACCGACCGCGAGCCAAGTCGCTGCGACCGCTGCGGGCCCTATGGCCGTTTCTGGCCCCGCACTGGGCCCTGCTTGGCGCGGCTCTGGCGGCGCTGCTGGTGGCTGCGGCGGCCATGCTGGCCCTGCCCGCGGCGCTGCGCCGGCTGATCGACCATGGCCTGTTGTCAGCCGATCCGAGGGTGCTCAACGCCTATCTGGCCGGGTTTCTGGTGGCGGCGGCCGCCTTTGGGGTATTTGCGGCACTGCGCTTCTATCTGGTCACCTGGCTCGGCGAGCGCGTGGTGGCCGACCTTCGCCAGGCGGTCTACCGGCGAGTGGTGCGCATGGATCCGACCTTCTTCGAGGTCACCCGTACCGGCGAGGTACTTTCACGGCTGACTGCCGACACCACGCTGGTTCAGGCCATCGCCGGGGTCAATCTGTCGATCACGCTGCGCTCCGCGCTCAACCTGATCGGGGCGCTGGTGATGCTGGCGCTCACCAGCACCCGGCTCACGATCTGGATCCTGGCACTGATGCCGGTAGTGATCGTGCCGATGATCGTGATCGGGCGGCGGGTACGGCGGTTGTCGCGCGCCACCCAGGACCGGATCGCCGACACCAGCAGCGTGGTCGATGAATCGCTCAATGCCATTCAGACCATACAGGCCTTCACGCTCGAGGAGCTGCAGAGCCAACGCTATGCCGCAGCAGTGGAGCACAGTTTTGTCGCCGCCATCCGCCGCACGCGCGTGCGCGCGGCGCTAACCGGGATCGGCACCATGCTGGTGTTCGGTGGCATCACCTATGTGCTGTGGCTGGGTGCCCACGCCGTGCTTGGCCACGATATGACCTGGGGGCAGCTGAGCCAGTTCTTCGTCTACGCCGCGATCGTCGGCACTGCGGCGGCCGCGTTAACCGAAATGTGGGGCGAGATGCAGCGCGCCGCCGGAGCGATGGAGCGGCTGACCGAGTTGCTGGCGGCGCAGCCCGCGATCTCGGCTCCGGCGCAGCCGCTGGCGCTGCCGGCTCGAGTGCGCGGCGATATCGCCTTCGAGCATGTCAGCTTTCGATATCCGTCGCGGCCTGACACTCTGGCGCTCAACGACTACACGCTCTCGGTGCGCAGTGGCGAGACCGTCGCTGTCGTGGGGCCCTCGGGCGCCGGCAAGAGCACCAGCTTTCAGCTGCTGCTGCGCTTCTACGATCCGCAGAGTGGCCGCATTACGATCGATGGTAACGATATTAAGCGTTTGCGCCCGGAGCAGCTGCGCCTGCAGATCGGCTTCGTACCCCAGGACACGGTGCTGTTCGGCGCCAGCGCGCGCGAGAATATCGGTTACGGTCGTCCCGGAGCTGACGACAGCGAGATCAAGGCCGCGGCACGCGCGGCTGCGGCCGATCAGTTTCTGCGCCAGTTGCCGTCCGGCTACGATACTTTCCTCGGTGAGCGCGGCACGCGCCTGTCCGGCGGGCAGCGCCAGCGCATCGCGATCGCGCGCGCGATCTTGCGCGACGCGCCGATTCTGTTGCTGGATGAGGCCACCAGTTCCCTCGATGCCGAGTCGGAGCAGCTGGTGCAGGCGGCGCTGGCCGAGCTCATGCGCGGCCGTACCACGTTGGTGATTGCACATCGTCTGGCCACGGTGCTCAAGGCCGACCGCATCGTGGTACTGGAAGCCGGGCAGGTGGTGGCGGTGGGAAATCATGCGCAGTTGATGCGCTCCAGCCCGCTCTATGCGCGCGTTGCGGCTTTGCAGTTCGGCATCGCAGATCAGGCGGCTGTCCGGCAGCCCTAGGCGCCGTCCGGCTCATCGGCCGCCAGTACTGCGGCCGGCAGATCCCGAAACAGTTCGGCGGCGCGAAAGTGTTCCGCCGCAAGCACCAGCGTGCGTCCGCTCAGCAGCTCGCGCCAGCGACGCCGACGCAACGGCTCCGCCACCGCCAGCAGGGTGTCGTCAGCGAAACCCTGCTGTTCGCGCCGGCGCGGGTAGCGTGCCACCGCGACGATGAGGATCTGCTGACCCGCGGTGCGTGCGTAGGCGCATATCTCTTCGCTACCCGGGCCGAGCACCGCCATCGGTTGATAGTCGCCGTCGGTATAGAGCTCAGGATAACTGCGACGGTGACTCAGCAGCGTCGCGATGGTCGCCAGCTTGATCCTGCCGTCGCACCAATCCTGCCACAGCTGCCGCATGCAGCCGCCCCGATCGGCCTGCAACGCGGCCTCGAGCTGCTCGAGCATGCGCCAGCGCGTTGCATAGTCCACATCGTGGCGATTGTCGGGATCGACCATCGACAGGTCCCACAGCTCGGTGCCGTTGTACAGGTCGGGGACTCCCGGCGCGGTGAGCTTGAGCACGCTCTGGATCACGCCATTGTGGGCGCCGCAGGCAGCCAGGCGGCGCATGAACGGCAGAAAGGCGGCAAAAAATGCGCCGGCGCGCGCGCCGGTAAGCGCCGCATCGATCATGCTCGTCATCGCCTCTTCATACTCGGCGTTGGGGAAAGCCCAACCGGTATGCACCCGTGCTTCGCGCATCGACTTGAGCATCGTCTGGCGCACCCGCTCGGCATAGCCGTGCAGCCGCTCGTCCTCCGGCGACTCCAGTTGCAGCAGTTCGCACGGCCAGGTTCCCGCCAGCAGCTGGTACAACAGGTACTCATCGTTGCGGTCGGGCCGCAGTCCGGACTCGGCTGCCGCCGGCGGACCGCGCAGGATGCGTGTCCACACCGGCAGCTGGTGCGCCCATTCCTCAGCGAACTCCGACAGCGCGGCCAGCCGGGCACGCGTGTCCTCGCCGCGCTTGGTGTCGTGGGTCGCGGTGGCGAGCATCGCATGCGGCCAGTGCTGCAGGCGCTGCAGGTTGGCCCTGTGGAACGCGGTAATGGTGCTGCCGAAGCGATCCGGATCGCCGCCCACCTCGTTCAGCGCGATGAAACGATGATAGCGGTAGAAAGCCGTGTCTTCGACCCCCTTGGCGACCACCGGTCCGCTGTACTGCTGCAGCCGCATCGCACACCTTAGCAGCGACTGGCGTGAGAAGCCGCTGCGCGGCTGCTGCAGCAGACCGCCGGTCAACACCTGCTCGAGAAAGCTGTAAGCACTGGGATCGATCTCGGTCTCGTTGCGTCGCGCCTGGGCCAGGGCCCAGCTCAGGTGGTGCTGGTCGGCGTCATCCAGTTCGCCGTTGGTGTCGATGTACGTCCGGTACACCGGAAAACAGGCGATCACCTCCTTGATCGCCCGGCGCAGCAGATTATTGGTGAAATCGGCGGTGCGCGGGTTCTGGCGTGCCAGGCGCGCCATGTCGCGTGCCAGCACATTGAGCTCGCTCGCCATCTCGTTTTCCATGATGTGCAGTTTCGACAGGCGCGCGATCTGGGCGAACGAGCGCTGCTCGCCGGTGAATTCGCCGTAACAGCGCGTGAAGGCGGATTCGGCGCTGCCGTCGATCAGCAGCGCCAGTACCTGGTTGAGAAAATCGTACCCGGTGGTGCCCTCCACCGGCCAGTCGGCGCGCAGTTTTTCATGTGTCGTGAGTATCTTCTCGACCACGAGATAGAAGTCGCGACCCGAGCGGCGTGCGGCAAGCCGTCGCTGCAGCCGGCGCAGGTACGCCTTCGGGTCGAACATGCCGTCGATATGATCGATACGCAGTCCGTCGAGCACCCCATCCTTGACCAGCCGCAACACCCGGTGATGCACGTGCTCGAATACTTCCACCACTTCGGTGCGCAGCCCGGCCAGATCGTTGATGTTGAAGAAGCGACGATAGTTGATGTCGTCGGCGGCGACCCGAAAGTGCGCCACGCGCCAGTGCTGCTGCTGAATCAGGGTGTCCAGATCGCGCCAGCTGGCGCCGTCGCCCGGGCGGCCTTCGAAGCGGACCAGCGCGAGCTGCACCGCCTCGCGCACCGCAGGACGCTCAGCCACCAGCGCCGCCAGTTGCGATTTGAATTCCGCCGCGCGCAGCGGCATCTGTTGCCGCCAGTTCGGCAGCCAGGAGAAAGCATCGGCCAGCTGCTCGAGCTGCAGTTGGCCATCACCCAGGATACTGGCGTAGTGCGGCGGCGAGATCGGCAGCTTGTGGGTGCCGTAAGCCCAGACCGCGAAGCTGCCCTCGGTGGCGTCAAATTGCAGCCGCAGCATGCCGCGCTCGAGTTCGATGCCGTATTGATCGCCGAGCACCGGCACCAGGATTTTATTGTGCAGGTAGCGCCGCTCGGGGTCCCAGTCGATATCGAACCAGCCGGCATGGGCGGAATCCGCTCCCCATTCGAGCACGTCGAGCCACAGCGGATTGTCCGCGCCGCCGACCCCCATGTGATTGGGCACGAAGTCGAGGATCTGCAGCAGCGAGTGTTTCTTCAGCGCCTCGCACATCTGCCGGAAAGCGGCGTCGTCACCGAGTTCGGGGTTGAGCTGACCATGATCGACGATGTCATAGCCATGGGTGCTGCCAGCGCGTGCCTTGAAGTAGGGCGACAGATAGGCGTGGCTGATCCCTAGGGCCTGCAGGTACGGCGCCACGTGCGCCACCTGCTCGAAGCCGAAGCCGTGATGCAGTTGCAGGCGGTAGGTGGAGCGCGGAATTATGGCGCGCTGCCTGTACAGCGCGAGGTTACGCGCTCAGGGTCCATCGCAAGCTCCAGGGCGAGAACGTGCCGGCGGCGTCGGTGCGGCCTTCTTGCCACAGCAGGCTGCCATGCTCGGCGGGAAATCCGCGCGTGCTGCGCGCGGACAGGTTGGCCATCAAGGTCAGCTCGGCGCCGCTGGCCGCCCGCCAGCGCACGATCAGTGCGCCGTCGTCAACGATGCTGAATTCGCCGGCCTGTGCCAATGCCGGCAGCAGCGGCACGATGTGGCGCCTGCGTACCGCCAGCAGATCGCGATACCAGCGCAGCGTGGCGGCGTGGCTCGGGTCGGTGAGCCGCTCCCAGTCCAGTTTGCTGTCTTCGAAGGTCTGTACGGCCTGCGGATCGGGAATGCTCTGGCGCCTGCCGGCGTCGCTGAAGGCTGCGAAGTGCACGAATTCCTGGCGCCGGCCATCGCGCACCGCGTCCGCCAGCTCGGGGCCGAAGTCGCAGAAGAACTGAAACGGGCGCGCGGAGTGCCACTCCTCTCCCATGAACAGCATGGGAATCTGCGGCAGCAGCAGATACAGCGCGGTCACGGCCCGCAACGCCGCCGGATCGGCAATCGCGCTCAGGCGCTCGCCCAGCGCCCGATTGCCGACCTGGTCGTGGTTCTGAATGAATGCGACGAATGCGGCCGGCGGCAGATGCACGCACGGTTCGCCGCGCGCCGCGGCGCGGTACGGCATCATTTCACCCTGAAAGGCAAAGCCCTGCGCCAGCGCCCGGCCGAGCCGGTCGGTTCGGCCGATGTAGTCGGCATAGTAGCCCTCGGATTCCCCGCTGGCGGCGACGTGCAGCACGTGATGCAGGTCGTCGTTCCATTGAGCGTCGTACAGCGTGCCCTCGCCGCGTGCCCCACGCTGCAGCCAACGCGCCTGGTTGTGCTCGTTTTCCAGTATCAGGTGCGCGGCGCGCGGCAGCGCCGCGCTACGTACGCGCTGCGCCAGTTCCTCCAGGATGTGCATCGGGCTGTCATCCACGATGGCGTGTACGGCGTCGAGACGCAGCCCGTCCAGGTGAAATTCCTCCAGCCAGTAGAGCGCGTTATGGATGAAGAATTCGCGCACGGTGCGGTTGTCGTCGGCATCGAAATTGATCGCCGCGCCCCAGGGGGTGTGATGGCGCGAATTGAAGAACTGCGGCGCATAGCGCGACAGGTAATTGCCTTCCGGGCCAAAATGATTGTAGACCACGTCCAGTATCACCATCAGCCCGCGCGCGTGTGCCGCATCGACCAGTGCCTTGAGATGCTCCGGGCGGCCGTAGCTCGAGTCCGGGGCATACGGCAGCACGCCGTCGTAGCCCCAGTTGCGGCGTCCGGGAAAATCCGCCACCGGCATGAGCTCGAGCACGGTCACGCCCAGCTCCACCAGGTGCTCCAGTCGCTCGATCGCGCCCAGGAATGTGCCGGCCTCGGTGAAGCTGCCGATATGCAGTTCGTAGATGACGGACGCGTTCCACGGGCGGCCGTGCCAGTCGCGGTCCTGCCACACATAGTCCTGTGCATCGATCACCTCGCTTGGGCCATGCACATCGGCCGGCTGGTAGCGCGAGGCGGGATCGGGCACCGCAAACCCGTCGGACAGGATGAATCGGTAACGCGATCCGGGTCCGGCGCGATCGGTCGTCAGGCGATGCCAGCCATCGGCCTCACGCTGCATCGGTAATCCGGCTGGCGCCTCATTCAGCTCCAGTGCGATGCGCTCGTGATTCGGCGCCCACAGGCTGAAGCGCACGCTGCCGCCGGGCTGAAACTCAGTACCGAACGGCATGAGGTGCCGGCTCGTGGACCGGCGGGTGTTGCGGGCGCCAGATGTCAATGCGTAGCCTCCAGGCGTGGCCCCCGTTGCCAGTAGGCCCGGAAGGCGGTGAGCACGACATCATAAGTCTAATAAATATAACGTTCGGAGATCGTGTGCGCCGATTCCGCCTGCAGCGCGGGCTGGGCCGCCGGAAATTCCTTCAGTCGTTCCAGGATCGTGTACAGCTCGCGCTCCACGGTGACGCGCACACCGCCCGGCTGGCGCATGGCATTGCGGATTTCACGCTGACGCCGCAGCAGGCGCTGCAGTTCGAACTGAGTCTCCATGTCGCGACCTCGAGTGGCTATCCCTGCCAGACAGCATGAAGCAGAGCGCCAGCGCCGCCCTATACCCACATGCCTCGGCTCGCCGTCAGATTTCTCCGACCGCAGCGGCTTGCGGCATTGCCGCCGGATGCTAGAATCGCGCGCCTCGTGGGGCGGTAGCTCAGTTGGGAGAGCGTCGCGTTCGCAATGCGAAGGTCGAGGGTTCGATCCCCTTCCGCTCCACCAGTTGATCGCCGGCGGCAGGCCTGCTACACCCCCAGTTCGCGCAGTACGGCCTCCTTCAGGCGTTGCGCCTCCGGGCTCGACAGCTTGCGCGGGTGTGCAAACGGCACCTCGAACGACATCTGGATCCGGGCCGGTCGCGCCGACAGCACCAGTATCCGGTCGGCCAGGTGGATCGCCTCTTCCACATCGTGGGTAACCAGCACGACGGTGTGGCGCTCCTCATCCAGAATTCTCAGCAACTCCCTGCGCATGCGCAGGCTCATGAGCGCGTCCAACGCCGAGAACGGCTCGTCCATATATAGAATCTCAGGCTTCACCACCAGTGCGCGCGCGAGTTCGGCGCGCTTGAGCATGCCGCCGGACAGCTCATGCGGATAACTCATCTCAAAGCCCTTCAGACCCACGATGGCCGCATAGTGGTCGGCGAGCTGCTCCCGATGGCCCGGCGCGTGACCATTGAGTCCAAACATCAGGTTCTGCTGCACCGTCAGCCACGGGAAAACCGAGCCTTGCTGGGGCATCAGGATGCCTTTGGAGCTGGGGCGATTGCCCGAGCTGCCATCGACCGTGACCGAACCCTGGTCGGGAGGATCAAAGCCGGCGACGACGTTCAACAGCGTCGATTTGCCGCATCCGGAGGGGCCGACGATGGCGACAAATTCGCCCTCGGCAACCTCGAAGCTGACATCGTCGATGACCGGCAGCAGTCCCTGATCGGTCGGAAAGCCTTTCTTCAGGTCCCTGACCGCGATCTTAGCGGGCATAGCGCCACCGCACGGTGCGCAGGCCTTCCAGCAGCCGCATCAGGCCATCGAGTGACAGGCCGATGAGCCCGATGATCACCATGCCGCCGATTACCAGGTCGTAGCGATTGCCGGCATTGCGCGAGTCGATGATCAGATAGCCAAGACCGGATCGAAGCGCAATCATCTCGGCCGCGACCACCACCAGCCACGCCACGCCAAGCCCGATGCGCATGCCGACGATGATCTGCGGCAGGGCCGCGGGAATGATGACGCGGCGAAACAGCGTGTATCGCGAGACGCCAAAATTCTCGGCCGCGCGCAGGTAGCGGCGCTCGATGGTGTGCACTCCGGCCGTGGTCTGCACCACCATCGGAAACACCGATGATATGAATATGAGAAAAATCGGTGACGAATTGCCGACCCCAAACCAGAGAATGGCAATCGGTATCCAGGCGATCGGGGAAATGGGGCGCAGTATCTGAAACAGCGGATTGAGCATCGAAAACGCGCCCTTGACCCAGCCCATCCACAGGCCGAGGGGCACGGCAATGATGACGGCAAGCACGAACCCGGTGGCGACCCGCATCAGCGAGGCGCCGATGTCATCCCACAGCGTACCGTCATGGGCCAGTTCCAGTGTGCCGGTCACCACCTGCCAGGGCGTCGGGAAAATTGCGCTGCCGGTCAGGATCACCGCGAGCCACCACACCGTCAGCAGAATGGCGATCACCGCCACCGAAGGAAGTACCTGCTGCAATTTCGACATCGACTTTCCTCAGACTGAGCGCAACCGCCACCACACCCTGGCCCAGGCGGATTCCGGCTTCGGCTCGACAATGATGGTCATCTGTCCGCCGGCGTGTGCGGTGCAGGCAAATTGGTAGACCGACGCGACCGCAAAGGGTAACCGAAAGCTCTGGCCGGGCATCATCAGGACCGGTCCAAATGCCTGCGGTACGTCGTCCATGTTTTTCAGAACCAGAACATCCCTGAGCCCGAGAGTCAGGCGAATTGTGGAGGGCAGTATCTCAACTTTGTTGCCCGCCATGCGCCGGGCCCAGGTGCCCTTGGGAATCTCGAAGATTACGTCGTGCGACGTGCACTGGATGGGGGACAGCGCCGCCCAGGCGGCCGCGCTTGCGGCGCTACCGAGCAGCAGGATGGCCAACCAGCGGGTGGATCTCATGGATACGATTACTGCCTCATCAGCAGGCGCATGTCATGCGCGAAATCGTCGGCGCTGTGCCCGTACGGCATCAGGGCACGCAGGCCGCCGTCGCGATCGATCAGGTAAATGTAGGACGAATGATTCAACGCATAACCGCCCGGGATCGGGATTTTTTCGCTCACCGAGATTCCATAGTCCGCGCGTACCGCAGCCAGCTGCTGCACCGTCCCGGTCGCGCCGAGGAAGCTGGAATCAAAGCCGTGCAGGAACTTGCGCATACGTGCAGCATCGTCCCGGTCCGGATCCACGGTGACGTAGATGACCTGCACCTGGTCGGCCGCCGCACCCAGCTTGCTGCGTGCCGCGGCCAGGACGCTGAGCGTTATCGGGCACACCGCGGTACAGGAGGTGTAGCCGAAAGCCAGCGCCACCACCTTGCCCCGGTAACGACTGAGCGTCAGTTCGCTGCCGTCAGATCCGTGCAGGGAGAAATCAGGCGCCGCTCGCGCGGGGCTGAAAACTCCGGCAATGAGGCTGGTATCGCCCGCGGCGAGGGTGGTAGCGCTACAAAAAAACAGCGCCAGCGACACAATGAGTGCACGAGTCACGCCTGGTGTTTCCGGACCTAAAGTGGAATCGACGCCGGCTGGGCGATGTTTGCAAAGCGCTCGTCCACGTACGCCTCGTATGCGATCGGATGCTTGATGGTGCCGGCATCCAGCGACAGCTGCATCAGGTCCTCGAATTCCGTCCTGATCATACGCAGGTCGCCATACGTTACCCGATCGGTCGGATTATCCATCACGAACTGGATGATGTTGGGGTCCTGGTTGAAGAATTTCCTGCCGGCAGCGATGACCACGGCCTTGTTGCGATTGTCCTGTTTCGCGTCCAGCCACACGCCCGCTCCGAGCACATGGTTAACCAGATCCTGCACCAGCGCAGTGTTCTGGCTGATCAGTTCCTCGCGTACCGTCAATACACAGCAAATATAATTGCGCCATTCGTCGCGCGTCATGCGCAGCACGCGCGCATAGCCGGCGCGCTGCGCCGAGGCGCCGAAGGGCTCGCCGGTGCAGTACGCATCCACCGCACGGGCGTAGAGCGCTGCCGGCATATCGGGCGGTGCCATTTCCACGATCTGCACGTCCTTGGGTGTCATGCCTTCCGCTGCCAGCATTTTTCTCAAGAACAGATAGTCGACCGCGAAGCGACTGGGAATGGCGATGAGCTTGCCGGCCAGCTCGCGGAAGTGCAGGTATGGGGAATCGGCTCGCACCATGATCACGGCGCCCGAGCGATGACCCAGTGAAACGATCTTGATAGGGATGCCGCGGTCGGCCAGATCCATAACCAGCGGCGCCAGCATGTAGGCCGCCTGGATCCGCCCCGCCATCAGCGATTCCTTGATCTCTGGCCAGCCGTTGTACTTGCTGTATTCGTAGTCGAATCGCGGTCCGGTGGCGGGGCTGGTGGCGTTGGCGGCCGCCCTGGCGACGCAGGCGATCGGCAGAGTCAGATTGCAGGTCACGGGCAAGCCACCGACCACCAGCGCACCCGCACGCGAGTGCGTGGAGCAGGACAGCAAACTGGCGGGCAAAGCGGCGGCAATGCTGCCTTGCAGGACTTGCCTGCGGCGCAGGAAGTGCCTGGACCGCGGTTTTTCCGTGTCGGTGCTCATTTCGGTTGCGCGTTATGCCAATGCGCAAAAGCCGGCAATGTAGCGCTCTGTCAAGCCTGTCGGTAGGCGAAATTACCAGCGTAAGTCTATAGCAATGCGCCGCCAGTTGCAGCGCCGCCGGACCTCAATGTTGATGATTAATCACACAAAAACGCGCAGCAACATCGATCCATGGTCCGCAGTGCGTAGTCGTGTCGATGAATTGCATGACCCTTGAGGCGTGTCAGCTTGCGCCTCATGCGCCGGTCCAGGCCGCAGGCTCACTTGGTACGCTAGCGCACCGAACTGTGGCCGCGTTAGGGGGACACTCGCCGCCAATCGTGGCTCCGCCCCCACTGGCGGTCACGATCTACGCTTTAGGAGAACCCAAGATGACCCGGATTTTTGTAAACGCGCGCCGCCCGCATGCACCTGCAGCCACACTGGTCGGCCTTGCGTGCGCACTGCTGCTCGCTGCCTGCGCCTCGACGCCTCCGGTCCCGGAAATCGCGTTGAGCTCGGCCAAGCAGGCCATTGCCGTCGCCGATCAGGCGCGCGTCACCGATGCCGCCTCTCCGGTACTGAGTGAGGCCCGCGACAAGCTCGCGGCCGCCGAAACGGCGGTGACGGAAAAGCGCATGGATGACGCTGAGCGCCTGGCAAAGGAATCGCGCGTCGACGCCGAGCTTGCCACCGCGCAGGCATCGGCCACCAAGGATCAAGCCGTCAACGACGAGATGATTCAAAGCACGCAGACCCTGTCGCAGGAGATGCAGCGCAATTCAGGAGTCAAGCAATGAACGCTTTTATTTCCAGCCGCCACACCCTGATCGCTGCGGCCGTAGCCGCGGTGCTGCTCACTGCCTGCGCGAGCGCCCCGGTCGAGCCGGATGGCGCGGCCCAGTTGCGTGCCCGGCTGACACAGTTGCAGTCCGATCCGCAGTTGGGCAGCCGCGCCCCGTTAGCGATGGAACAGGCCAACATTGCCGTTACGGCAGCCGAGAAGCCGGATACCGACAAGGTTCAGGTGGCTCATCTTGAATTCATGGCGGATCGCAAGATCTCCATTGCGCGCGCCCAGGCGGAAAGCCAGCTCGCGGTCGATCAGCGCAAGGGCCTGACCGAACAGCGCGAAGCCATGCGGCTGCAGGCCCGAACCGCGGAAGCCGATGCCGCCAATCGGCGTGCGAATATGGCGCAGGCCAACGCCGCCGATCAGCAGATGCTGGCGGATGCCGCCAACAGCCGCGCGCTCGCGGCGCAAGCCGACGCCAGCGATCAGGCGCAGCAGGCCGACGCAGCGCGCGCTGCCACGGCCGATGCCACCCGCCAGGCTGAAGAACTGCAGCGCCAGATCGATGGTTTGCAGGCACGCGTTACCGACCGCGGTCTGGTACTGACACTGGGTGACGTTCTGTTTGCCAGCGGCGCTGCCAACCTGAACTCCGGCGATGCTCACCTGAGCAAGCTGGCGGCGTTTCTCAACAAGTACATGGACCGCAACGTGCTGATTGTCGGCTACACCGACAGTATCGGTGGCCAGGACTACAACCTCGGGCTGTCGCAGAGGCGTGCCGACGCGGTGAAGTTTTATCTGGTGCAGCAGGGCATCGATTCGGCCCGGCTGAGCGCTTCAGGGCAGGGCATGGGCTCGCCGGTAGCGGACAACAGCTCTGCGACCGGACGCCAGCAGAACCGGCGTGTCGAAGTGACCATCGAGAACGCTCGGGTGTCCGCACGATAATGGTTGACGGCCGGGGACAGCGGCTCCTTGAAAGCCTGTCCCTGGACCTGCGGCTGGTGCGCTCGCCGCGCTATTTACCCATTCCGGAATGAGTGATCCGTCGGGAGCACAGGAGTCATGTTGACGTCACATCGTGCCGCGGACAACCGCTTGCTGGCGGCGCTGCCAAAGTCCGACCGGCGGCGCATTCTGGCGGGCTGTGACACGGTGCAACTCGGCATTGCCGATGTGCTGTATGCGCCCTGGCAGCCGCTTACCAGCGTATATTTCCCGACCAGCAGTTTCATGTCGCTGGTCATGCCGACCGCAGATTCGGCGGCGTTCGAGGTGGGCCTGGTCGGCAACGAGGGCATGTTAGGTCTGGCCCTGGTGCTCGACGGCGATCAGTCGCCGGAGCGCGCTGTGGTGCTGGGAGCGGGCTCCGCCCTGCGCATGGACGTCGGCTTCCTGCGCCGCGAATTTGGACGCAGTGAAGCGCTGCGACGCAGGTTGGGCCGCTACGTCCACGTGCGCATGAGCCAACTCGCTCAGGCGACGGTTTGCGCACACTTCCACCTGCTCGAAGCGCGTCTGGCTCGCCGCCTGCTGATGACTCAGGATCGGGCGCGCGGCAACACCTTCAATGCCACCCAGGAAGGCCTGGCGTCAAAACTTGGCGTGCGTCGGGTCGGTGTCACCAAGGCTGCCAGTTCCCTGCAGCAACGGGGTCTGATTCACTACAGTCGCGGCGACATGACGGTGCTCGACCGCCGCGGGCTGATGTCCGCGGCCTGCAGGTGCTACAAGTCCGATCGCGACTCCTACGACCGCCTGCGCACCGGATAAACACACCGCTCGAGCAGCTTGAGCCGTTGGCGCCGATCGGCGTTGACGGACTAATCCGAATCGTGCTTTGGTTACAGGGCTTTGTTGACCTTCAGACAGATCAGGCAACGCCTGAGCGAACATCCGCTGGCGCGCGTGGGGCCTGGCCTCGTCACCGGGGCCGCCGACGACGATCCCAGCGGCATCGCCACCTATTCGCAGGCCGGCGCGCAGTTTGGCCTCAACATGTTGTGGACCATGCTGGTCACATACCCGCTGATGGCCGCCGTGCAGTCGATCTGCGCTCGCATCGGCCGCGTCACGGGCAAGGGCCTGGCCGTGAACATCAAGCTGGCCTTTCCGCCTTGGGTGCTCTATGCCGCCGTCGGCCTGCTGCTGGTGGCGAACACGATCAACATCGCAGCCGACGTGGCGACCATGGGCGATGTGCTGGCCCTGATGGTGGGCGGTAACCGCCATGTGCTGACCGTGGTGCTGGTCGCGGCATCGCTGACGGCCCAGGTCGTGGTGCCCTACCACAGCTACATCAAGTTCCTGAAATGGACCACACTCTCATTGCTGTCCTATGCCGCGGTACTGTTCACGGTGCGCGTGCCGTGGGGTGAGGTGGCATTGCGCACGTTCGTGCCCAGGCTGGCGTTCGATGCCGCAACGGCCACCGTCGTGGTGGGCGTGTTTGGCACCACGATCAGCCCCTATCTGTTTTTCTGGCAGTGTTCCGAGGAAGTCGAGGATCTGCGCGCCCTACGTGATGATCGCTCGCTTATCGAGAATGCCGCCGCGGCGCCGCGCGAGTTGCGCCGCATTAGCTGGGACACCTGGAGCGGGATGCTGTATTCGAATCTGACGGCTTTCTTCATCATCCTGGCCACGGCGGTCACGCTGCACGTCGCCGGCATCACCGATATACAGAGCGCCACCCAGGCGGCGCAGGCGCTGCGGCCGCTGGCCGGTGATTTTGCGTTCTATCTGTTTGCGCTCGGCATACTCGGCGTAGGTGCGGTCGGCGTGCCGGTGCTGGCCGGATCGGCCGCGTATGCCATCGCCGAGGCGATGGGCTGGCCTGGAGGTCTGGCATCCAAGGCGGCCGACGCACGCGGTTTCTACGGTGTCATAGCCGTGTCGATGATCGCAGGACTTGGTCTGGGTTTTACCTCGATCAACCCGATCAAGGCGCTGTTCTACAGCGCGGTCATCAACGGCGTCGTGGCGGTGCCGCTGATGGTGCTGATTCTGCTGCTGGCGATGCGGCCCTCGGTGCTGGGCGCCTATACCGCCAGCCGATCGTCACTGGCGCTGGGCTGGATCACTGTGCTGCTGATGGCCGCAGCTTCGGTCGGGATGCTGATCCCGGCCTGATTCAAGGCTCGACATCACAGCGGCGGCTGACGCGCGGCTGCTTCCCGCTGGCTCTCCAGGACCTCATACCAGATCGCGTTGAGGATGCCGAAACACAGCGCCAGGCCGAGTCCCAAAATCCAGCTGAAGTACCACATGGCGGCGATTGTCCTTAAGATTTCAGTACCAGCTGCCGTGCTTGCGCATGTACTCGAGGGTGATCCTGCCCCTGAGCACGTGGAACACCCACGCCGTGTAGGCGAGCACGATCGGCAGCAGCACGATGACACACAGCAGCATGATGAACAGCGTCTTGGCGCTGCTGGATGCATCCCAGATGGTGAGGCCCTGATCCGGATCGGTGGAGGAGGGCAGCAAAAACGGAAATAGGGCGATGCCGGCCGTGAGGATCGTGGCCGTCACGGCCAGGGAACTGGATATAAAGGCAGCGCCAGGCCGACCGAGGCGCAGCATCGCCCCCGCGAACACGGCCGCGAGTAGCGCGCTCAGCGGCGCGAGCCATAGTATCTCGTGCGCATGGTAGTTGCCGAGCCATGCCCCACGCAGGACCACCACGCTCTTCAACAGCGGGCTGGAGGGGCCCATCGGATCGGCGCCCGAGCTTATTGTCTGGCCATCGAGGCCGAGCGCCAGCCAGGCGCCGGCGCCCGCAAACGCGATGACGAAGGCAGTCGCCGCCGCACGGCCGATCGACGCTGCGCGGGAACACATCGGCTCGCCGGCCTTCAGCGCCGCGTAGCTGGCTCCGTGCAGAACCAGCATCGACACACTGACCACGCCCGCCAATAGCGCAAATGGCTGCAGCAGGCTGAAGAAGCCAGCGGTGTAGACCGGCCGCATCAGCTCGTCGAAGTGAAACGCTATGCCGAGGAACAGGTTGCCGAATGCGACTCCGAACAGCAGCGCCGGCAGCGCAGCGGCGAGCAGCAGCGTCCAGTCCCAGAAATTGCGCCAGCGCGCATCCGGCAGTTTATTGCGGAAATTGAATCCCACCGGCCGCAGGATCAGCGCGATCAGGATCAGGAACATGGCGAGATAGAGGCAGGAGAACGATGCCGCGTACAGCAGCGGCCAGGCGGCGAACACCGCCCCGCCCGCGAGGATGAACCAAACCTGATTACCCTCCCAAACCGGCTCGATGCATTCCAGCAGCGCGCGGCGCTCCTCATCGGTGCGGCCGACGAAGCGGAAGATGATGCCCACGCCCAGATCGAAGCCGTCGGTGACCGCAAACCCGATCAGCAGCGTGCCGAGGATCAGCCACCAGATCACCCGCAGTGTTTCGTAATCGGGCATCGTGATTCTCAGCCCTGGGGCGGCCAGTAGCCCAGTCCGTCGGGTCCGCGGCGGATCATGCGCACCATCAGGAACACTTCGACCACAGCCAGCGCCGAATAGAACACGACGAAACCGGTGAGCGAGGCGATTACATTGCCGGCGGCCCTGGTCGAGACGCCCAGAAAAGTCGGCAGCACACCGTCAATGGCCCACGGCTGGCGGCCATATTCGGCGACGATCCAGCCCAGCTCGGCGGCGATCCATGGCAGCGGCAGACTGACCACCGCCAGCCGCAGGAACCAATGCGTCTGTTCAAAGCGATGGCGCGTCGATAGATAGATCGCCACCGCGAACAGCAGGATGAAGAACAGTCCGATGCCGACCATGATTCGGAAACACCAGAACAGTACCGGCACATTCGGCACCGTCGACCACGCCGCCTGATCGATCTGTGCGGGCGTGGCTTCCGACGGGTTCTGGACGTAGCGCAGCAGCAGCAGCCCGTAGCCCAGATCCGCCTGGTGGGCTTCAAATTGCGTCTTCGCATCGGTGTCGGCGGGATTTGCACGCAGCAGCTTGAGCGCCGCGTGCGCCTGAATACCGCTGAGTATCCGAATGCGCGCGCGCTCCACCAGATCGTAGATCCCGAGTACCGGCTTGTTGATCGAACGCGTGGCGATAAGACCAAGCAGCCATGGAACTTTCACCGCGGCGTAGGTCTCGCGCGCCTGGACGTCAGGAAAGCCGAACAGCGTGAAGGCCGCCGGCGGCGTCTCGGTGTGCCATTCGGCTTCGATTGCGGCAATCTTCATCTTCTGGTTCTCGCTCGCCACGTAGCCCGACTCGTCGCCCAGCACGACGACAGACAGTGAACAGGCAAGCCCAAAACTCGCGGCCACGGCCATGGAGCGCTTGGCGACCTGTGTATTGCGACCGTGCAGCAGATACCAGGCGCTGACCGCCAGCACGAATATCGAGCCGACCACGTAGCCGGCGGCGACCGTATGGACAAATTTCGCCTGCGCGACCGGATTGAACAGCACGCGGCTGAACGAGGACAGTTCCATGCGCATGGTCTGGTAGTTGAAATGCGCGCCGATCGGGTTCTGCATCCAGGCGTTGGCAATCAATATCCATAGCGCCGACAGGCTGGAGCCAAGCGCCACCAGGGCGGTAACGACCAGATGTCCGATTTTCGACAGCCGGTCCCAGCCGAAGAAGAACAGGCCGACGAAGGTCGACTCGAGAAAGAAGGCCATCAAGCCTTCTATGGCCAGAGGGACGCCGAAGATGTCGCCCACGTAGTGCGAGTAATAGGCCCAGTTGGTGCCGAACTGGAACTCCATGGTGATTCCGGTCGCGACACCCATGGCAAAATTGATGCCGAATAGCAGGCCCCAGAATTTAGTCATGCGCTGCCAGATCTCGCGACCGGTCATGACGTATACGGATTCCATGATCACCAGGATCATGGACAGGCCGATGGTCAGGGGAACGAACAGGAAATGATAGAGGGCAGTCAGGGCGAACTGCAGGCGCGAGAGCCCCACCACATCAAGGTCAATCACCAATTCACCGGGCGTTCACGGCGCCGATGCCGCGACGGCGAGCTGCCGGCTAGCGGTCGACGCATCTACGGGAGATTGATGCGCGCTCGAAAAAAACATCAACCACAGCAGTCCGAGCGCAGCGAACTTTACCGCCAACAGCCAGGCGAGGTCGCGCCGCAGGTGGTGGCGCCGGGTAGTCGCTGCCCTCGCTGTCTGCTTCATCTGCAGACTTTACTCCGGCGGCCGACCGAAGTCGCAATTTAGAAGCGGTCGGGTCCGTGGTTGGTCTTCAGATATTCCCGCAGGCTGCCGCAGCTGGCCTGGCCGTTGCCGGCGGCCTTCAGGGCCGCGCCTTTTCCCGGCGCAGGGCTGTCACCGGTCAACGTCGCGGTGTTGAACTTGCCTTTCGCCGGCTTCGGTCGGGCTTTCACGCTAATGGTCGCCATATACTCTCCTGTGAAGCAATCTCGATGCCCCAAGGGCAGTGGTACGCAGTGTCGAAACGTTGGCGCGGCCACGATAGCCGCAGTGCCGCGCGCGCTCTGTGCGCTATCGCACGTAGCCGCTGCTATCACTGAAAAACTTCCTCAACCGGTTCGGCGGCGTGTAAGCCGGCGGGCATGGCCGCGATCGCGCCGTCGGGCGTATCGCTAGCGGCTCCGTCTTACAGACTGCGGTGTTGCAGCAGCGTAGCGTCCCACTGGTACTTAATAAGGAGTGGGACCATGGATTTGCTGATCGTCCTGATTGTCCTGTTGCTGCTGTTTGGCGGCGGCGGCGGTCTGTATTGGGGCATGGGCGCGGGTTGGGGAATTGGCCCCATCGGCCTGATTGTCATAGCCATAATCGTGGCTTACCTGCTCTATGGATATCGCGGCAGACGGGGTCCTCCGCTGTAGAAACGCCGGTAACTCATCGGCCGCGCTGACATCGGCGCTTGCCGCGCCGCTGCCGACAGCGGTGTCACGGCTGATGGCGGCGCTACTGTGAGCAGCTTCCTACGGCGCATGCCGCGCGCTGCCGACTCTATGGCGGTCGGGGAAGTGGAACGATCCTCATCAACCATCGACATGGAGTATTACAGTGACCTACCAAGTCCGAGCATTTGATCTTTCCGGCGTGCAGGGCCTTTCGAAGAAAGCCATCGACCTGCATCTGGGCCTCTACAAAACCTACGTCGAGCAGCTGAATAAACTGCTCGAGCAGCCGCCGCAGGCGCCGCCGGCAGCCGCGCCGCTGGCCCTGGATGGCTATAACCGTCGATTTGCATTCGAGTTCAACGGGGTGGCGCTGCATGAGCTGTTCTTCGAGCAGCTGGCCGGCAAGCGCAGGCAATCGAACTCAGATAGCGACTTCGCCGACGCCATCCATGACGATTACGTCGACTTCAGCGGCTGGAAAGCCTCGATCGAGGCGCTCGCGAAAACCCGCGGTGTGGGTTGGGTGCTGACGCTGCGCGATCGCAGCCAGGAGCGGCTGTATAACTGCTGGATCGACCTGCATCACCTGCACATGCCGGCGAATTGCGACGTGATCTTCGCGCTCGATCTGTGGGAGCACGCCTATATGATCGATTTCACCCCGGCGCAGCGCGCCGACTACGTCAAGATCATCTTCGAAAACGTCGACTGGGCGGTGGTAGAACAGCGCTGCAAGGCGCTCAAAACGCCGCAGGCCGCGCACGCCTGACAGCGGGCCGTGATGCCCGGGACGGCGACGACGCTCACGCGGGCGCGATGGCCTTGTGTTGACTTACGTTCGCGCCATCGTTGCTCTTCAAGGTGCGAAACACGGCCGTGGAGAGGATGGTGAATGCTCCAAGCACCAGAAACGCCTGGTGAAGGCCGTGAATAAGCTCGCCCGGACTGGATCGAGAGCGATCTGGAACGAAGAATGCGGTGGCCAGGCCCGCGGCGGCCACGCCGAAGCTGATGGACATCTGCTGCATCGTGCTGGCAATGGAACTGGCGTCGCTGGTCTGCTCATCGCTGATATCGGCATACACCAGGGTGTTCATGCTCGTATATTGCAGTGAAGTGAACGCGCCATAGCAGAACGCTTGCAGGGCGATGAGCCAGACCGGTGTGCGCAATCCAACAGTCGCGAACAGCAGCAGCATTACCCCGAGTGTCACGGTGTTAGAGATCAACACTGCGCGATAGCCGACCCGGGTCAATAGCGGCCGCATCAGGAACTTGGTGCTCATTGCGGCCAGCGCCTGGGGCATGATGAGCAGGCCGGATTGAATGGGTGTGAGCCCGAGGCCAATCTGGTAGAGCAACGGCAGCAGGAATGGGACACCGCCGATGCCTATGCGGGTGAAAAAACTGCCGCTGACCGCCGCGCTGAACGTGCGGATGCGCAACAGGCCGAGCTGCAGCAACGGGTATTTGATGCGCGTCGCATGAAGTGCGTAGCCGCCGATCAACGCCAGGGAAATCGTCAGCAATCCCAGAATCTCGGCCACGCTCAGTGTGTGCTCGCCGAATATCTCCAACACATAGGACAGCAGTGCGACACCGGATCCGAACAGGATCAGGCCGACGATATCGAGCGGCCTGGGGTGCTGGCGCCGGTAATCCGGAAGATGCAGGTAGACCATCAGCAACCCGACCAGACCGATCGGTATATTCACGAAGAAGATGATGCGCCAGTGCAGGTAGCCGACGATCAAGCCGCCGGCAATGGGCCCGAGCATCGGCCCCACCAGACCCGGAATGGCCACGAAGCTCATCGCGGAAACCAGTTCAGATTTCGCGAACGTGCGTACCAGCGTCAGCCGGCCTACCGGCACCATCATGGCTCCGCCGCAGCCCTGCAGGACACGGGACGCGACCAGCAGGTGAATGTTGCTCGACAGGCCGCATAAAAAGGATCCGAGGGTGAACAAGCCGATAGCGGAAGCAAACACCCGTCGCGTGCCGTACCGATCCGCCATCCAGCCGCTGATGGGAATGAACACCGCCAGGCTCAGGGTGTAGCTGGCCAGCACCGATTTCATGCTCAGTGGCGCCACCTTCAGTGCGTCCGAAATAACAGGTACTGCCGTGTTCAGAATCGTCGTGTCGAGCGATTCCATGAAGAACGCCACTGCGACCAGCCAGGGTAATAGCCGCTTGCTCGAGTCTGCGGGTGCGGACGCCGGCGAAGCGGCGCTGCCTGAGCGCGCTGGATTCGTTGATCCCTTGGCGGGATTCAACCGCTTCTGCCCCAACGTGCGGCGATGCCGTGCAATGCCGTCGAACCTTACTTCGGCGCCGGGCCCTGAGTCACGCGCACCAGGTCGTCAGGGCGCAACCACTTCTGGAACGCCGTTTGCACCTCGGCCGGCTCGAGGCCGATATAGCGTTTGGCGGCGAGAATCGGCTCATCGAGCGGCAGATTCAGGTCGCGTCGATGGATGAAGCCCTGTGCAATATCGTCGATGCTCGCCTCGCTGAGCGGAATTCGGCGCAACAGCAGCGCCTTGACGCGCTGTAATTCATCGGCGCCCACCGGCTGCGACTGCAGCGCCTTCAAATCACGGATGACGATGTCCTGCGCCTTGACCACGTTTTGCGGATCGCAGGCATAGCGCACCAGATACACGCCGCGCGTCCTGCCGACCTGAAGCTGGGATTCCACCGAGTACACCAGGCCGGCATTCTTTCTCAGATCAATACTCAGCCGCGTCGAGTAGAAGCCTCCGCCCAGAACCGCGCTGCCAAGTGCCAGGGCGTAGTAGTCGGGCTGGCTGCGGGTCAGGTCGAGATTCTGCGCCAGCAGTACCTCATCCTGAACCCGGCTGGCGTCGGGAACCGCGATGCGGGCCGCCTGATTCGGCGGCACCGCCGGCAGATCGATTGTCGGTGTCGGGCCGTTGGCACTCCAGGCGCCGAAATGCTTCTCGATCGTGGCTTGTGCCTGCTGCGCTGTGATGTTGCCGATCACGACGATCGTGGTCAGGTCGGGGCGAAAGGTGTCGCGGAAGTAGGATCTGACATCCTCCAGTGTGAGCGAGCCGACGGTCTCCGCGGTGGCCTCGCGCAGACTAGGGTCGTCCTTGGGAAACAGCGTCTCCCGCAGGGCATGCTGCGCCAGGTGGCCAGGACTCCTGTTGCGAGCCGCGACCACCTGGGCGACCTGCTGGCGCACGATGTCCACGGCTGCGGCCGGCAGGGCCGGGTGCAGTTCGTTGTCCGCCAGCAGCTCGACGCCGCGTTCGAAATCCTGGCTCAGCACCTGCACCGAGAATTCCGTGCCGGCGCGTTCGCGCGCGCCAATCGCATCCAGCGCCTGCTCGTAAGCCATCCGATCGAGTCGCTCGCTGCCGTAGGGCAGCAGCAGATCGAGCAGCTGCGATATCCCCTGGCGATTCGGGGGCGCCTGCACCTCCGGCCGGTTTCTTATATAGCCGTAGACACTCACGGTATCGCTGACGTTCTCGGGTTGAACGATCAGCGTCAGGCCGTTAGAGAGCGTGGAGACGACCGGATGCGTGGTGGAGTCCGGCACCGTCAGCCGATTCAGAGCCGCCTGCGCCCAGTCCGGCAGCTCGGTCGCCTTGGCCTCTCCGAGAGCGATGTTTTCCGGTCCGCCAAAACCGCCGCCGGAGGCAACCGGTCGGCCTGAACCATGCGGTACCATCACGGCCGTCACCGCACGGTCGAGGTCGAGATAGCGGCGCGCCACGCGGTTGACGTCGGCCACCGTTACCTTCTCGATTCGCGCCAGATCGTCATCGGGCGAGTTCAATCCGTACAGCGTGACCGCGTCGGACCAGATCTCGGCCGATCCGGCGATCGAATTCTTCTGGAATTCCGCCTCGCTGCGCTCTTGCAGCTTGGCGGCCTCGACTAGTTCGGGCGCCACCCCGTCGCTGACGACTTTCTTCAGAATTTTTCTGACCTCGGCCTCCAGCGCCTTGGGATCGCTTCCGGCAGTGAACGACAAAGCGGCAAACGCAAGACCGGCGTGCGGCAGCGGATCGAGGGAAAACTCAGCCGCGATCGCCTTGCCTTCCGGGACTAGGCCATAGAGATCGAAACGGTGACTGCTCAGAACGTCAGCGA
>Ga0302180_10000282_pt1 | contig 42571 bp, 36 predicted proteins | sample I_Palsa_E3_2_FD_200575 | JGI IMG/M metagenome (GOLD analysis project Ga0302180, IMG submission 200575) | Peat permafrost microbial communities from Stordalen Mire near Abisko, Sweden - I_Palsa_E3_2 | ecosystem: Environmental > Terrestrial > Soil > Palsa > Peat permafrost | place: Sweden...
CTCACCAGCCTTATATCTGCGCCATATCTCAACGCGTTCAGGCACTGAAAACCTCTGATACTTGAGCATACCCTTCACCTCCCTCACAATTGTAGAAGGTGTTGCACCGACCTATTGAACCCAAGTACCGATCGACTATCTTCCTTGAAAACTTGTGCAGGGCGTCGGCGCGGCAGCGGGCGGCCTTGCGATGAATGCGTTTGGCCTGGCGCTTGTGGCCCCGGCGCTGGGCTGAGGCCAGCTTCCGGGCGTAACCCTTTGTCCACCGGCCGCCTTCAAGCCGTTCCCCATTGCTGGTCACTGCAATAGCTTTCAGCCCCAGGTCAATCCCGACGGCCTCGAGCGGTGCGATAGTTTCTTCCGCCTCCACATTGACCGGCAGGCATAGCCACCAGTCCCCGACCGCATCCTGAGCAAAGCAGCCTTCCCGCCATTTGACCCCGTCCAGTCGTTCAGTCTCAAACACCCGAAAACACTTGCCGGCAAGCCGAACGCAGACGCCCTTGCGCTTGAGGCTGGCCGCCTTGAAGGGGACCCACCCCAGTGAGCGCCGGGAGCCACGACTCACCCGCCAGCGCAGCTTCACGCGTCTGGCAACATCGCGCTTCTGCGCGTAGTGGGTGCAGATGGACTGAATGGTATCGGCGCCGATCTTGTCAAAATACTGGCTGGCGCCCGCCGTCAGATTGCAGAGGTCGAAGCACGACAGCCACTTGCGCAGATTATCGGTGCGGGTGGCGGCCTTGTAGCTCGTCTCATTGCAGTAGTTGTAGACCTCGTTCACTTCAACGGCGGCGGCGTCGAGCCATGGGCAGGCTTCCGCACGAACTTTCAAACGAAGAGTGCGCGTGAACGACGGCGGCATGAGCGTATTATCGCTCTTCACGGATTTTGCTACGCGGCTGTTTCTGCCCACATTGCTGAGAAATCTACTGGTGGGTCGAAACATCCATGTCGCTTGTCGAATTGACGGCGCGCCATCGCCACCCCGAGCGGCATGGTACCGCGTCGCGCCGACACACCGAGGTAACTGCCATGCTGATCGAACGTGTCTGGGCGGCCAATCGCGGTCGTAACTTTCACTATCTGATCGCCTGCCCCGAGACTCGCGAGGCGCTCGCGGTCGATCCACTCAATGCAGAAGCCTGTCTTACCCGGGCGCGCGAGCTGGGCTGGCGCATCAGTCAGATTTTCAATACCCACGAACACCAGGACCACACCGGCGGCAACGCCGCGATGGTCGCCGCCACCGGCGCACCGGTACTGGCGCACAAGGCCGCAGCCGAGCGCATCGGCGGCGTCACCTATGGCCTGGGGGATGGCGACCTGGTGCGCGTCGGCAGCTCGGTGCAGCTCTCCTGCCTGGATACGCCCGGCCATACGCGCGCGCACCTGTGCCTGTACGGCGAGGCAACCGGCGATGCAGCGCCGGCGCTGTTCTCGGGCGATACGCTGTTCAATGCCGGCGCCGGAAACTGCCTGCACGGCGGGGATCCGCTGCTGCTGTACGACACCTTCAGCGGCTGCCTGTCGCGCCTGCCGGTGGCGACGCGGGTGTTTCCCGGTCATGAATACCTGCTGCGCAATCTGGATTTTACACTTGACCGGGAACCATCCAACGCGGCGGCGCGCGACATGATGCGTCAGTGCCGAGAGCTCGCGGCGCAGGCCATGCCGGTCACCACGCTGGCACAGGAACGCCAGTTCAACGTGTTCTTCCGCCTCGACAACGCCGAAATCATCGCCGAGCTGCGACAGGTAAGGTCCGACTGGCAATCGGATCCGGGGCCGCGCGAGGTGTTCCTCGCGCTGCGGGAGCTGCGCAACCGCTGGTAGGCGTGCCGGCCATTTCAACTGGCTTGCGTGGAGTAATCGGGCGCTCTCCTGGGGTAGAATTCGCGCCCCTCATGGACCTCTCCCCCATCCTCAACCCGTTGAACGACGCCCAGCGCGAAGCGGTGACGGCGCCGCTGGTGCCGGTGCTGGTGCTCGCCGGGGCCGGCAGCGGCAAGACCCGGGTGCTGATACACCGCATTGCCTGGCTGATCGCGACCGAGGGCGTATCGCCGCACAGCATCCTCGCCGTGACCTTCACCAACAAGGCGGCCGGGGAGATGCGCGGCCGGGTCGAACAGCTGCTCGGCGGGCCGGGCTCGGCGCTCTGGCTCGGAACCTTTCACGGTATCGCACACCGGCTGCTGCGCCTGCACTGGCGCGAAGCCGGGCTGGCGCAGGGCTTTCAGATCCTGGATGCCGAGGATCAGCTGCGGCTGATCAAAAAACTTCTGAAATCCCAGAACCTGGACGAGAACCGCTGGGTACCGCGCGAAGTGCAGTACTTCATCAACAAGCACAAGGATGAAGGCCGCCGGCCGAAGAACGTCCCGGGCGGCGGCGATCCGACCCAGCTGCAGCTGATCAAGCTGTACGAACAGTACGAGGAAGCCTGCGCCCGCTCGGGCGTGATCGACTTCGCCGAGCTGCTGCTGCGCGCCTTCGAGCTGTGGCGCGACCAGCCGGAATTGCTGCGCCACTATCGCGCCCGCTTCCGCCATGTGCTGGTGGATGAGTTCCAGGACACCAATTCAATTCAATACGCCTGGATCCGATTACTGGTCGGTTCCGAAGGCGCGGCATTCGTTGTCGGGGACGACGATCAGAGTGTGTACAGGTTCCGTGGCGCACGGGTCGAAAACCTGCATAAGTTCCGCGAGGATTTCCCGCAAGGCAAGCTATTCCGCCTGGAGCAGAACTATCGCTCCACTGCCGGGATACTCGATGCCGCCAATGTGCTCATCGCCAACAATACCGGCCGGCTGGGCAAGACGCTGTGGACCAGCAAGGCCGGCGGGGAGCGGGTCAAGCTGTTCGCGGCCTACAACGAGCGCGATGAAGCCGATTTCGTCGTGACCCGCATTCTCGAGTGGAGCCAGCGCGGCGGCTTGCGGCGCGAGGCGGCGATCCTGTACCGCTCCAATGCGCAGTCACGCAGTTTCGAGGAGGCGCTGATCACCGCTCGCGTTCCGTACCGTGTCTACGGTGGGCTGCGCTTCTTCGAGCGCGCCGAGATCAAGGACGCGCTGGCGTACCTGCGCCTTATCGCCAATCGCGACGACGACGCCTCGTTCGAACGCATCGTGAACCTGCCGCCGCGCGGCATCGGCAACAAGACCGTGGACAACATCCGCGACGCGGCTCGCGGCGCCGGCAGTTCGCTGTGGCGCGCGGCCGGGGCCGCCGTCGCCGCCGGCGAAGGCGGGCGAGCGGCGGTGGCGCTGCTGGGCTTCATGCAGCTGATCGAACAGCTGACGCAGGCAATCGTCGGGCTGTCTTTGCACGAGCAGGTCGATCACGTGATCAACGCCAGCGCACTGCTCGAGCATCATCAGAAGGACAAGGCCGATCGCGGCGAGGCGCGAGTCGAGAACCTCAACGAGCTGGTCAGCGCCGCGCGTGGGTTTGAGCCCGACAGCGACCTGCCGCCGCTGCAGAGCTTCCTGTCGCACGCGGTGCTGGAGTCCGGGGACACCCAGGGCGACGCCTGGGAGGACTGCGTGCAGATGATGACACTGCACACCGCCAAGGGCCTGGAGTTTCCGCTGGTGTTCCTGTGCGGCCTGGAAGACGGTCTGTTCCCGCACCAGCGCTCGATCAACGATCTGGATGGCCTGGAGGAAGAGCGTCGCTTGTGCTACGTCGGCATGACGCGGGCGATGCAGCAGCTGTATTTCACTTACGCCGAGCAGCGGCGGCTGCACGGCGTGGACAGCTATAACTCGCCGTCGCGCTTCATCCAGGAGATTCCGCCGGCCATGATCGAGGAAGTGCGGCCGCGGATCCGCATTACGCACGCGCCGGCAGCCGACATCGCGGCGTCGGGCGGCCGGCGTGCCCTGGGGCGCGGCGCGCTGATGGAAACCATCAGTGACGGCATGCGCCTCGGAACCCGCGTACGCCACGGCAAATTCGGCGAAGGCGTGGTGCTTACGGTCGAGGGTCAGGGACCGCACGCGCGCGTGCAGGTGAATTTCGAGCAGCAGGGGTCCAAATGGCTCATGCTGCAGTACGCGAATCTGGAAGTGATGTAGCGGCGACGGAGCGCAAGCGCTGATGAAGATACTGATACTGGGGGCCGGCCAGGTAGGCCGGACCGCGGCTTTCCACCTGTCGCGCGAACCGGCCAACGAAGTCACCGTGGTCGACAACAACGAGGACATCCTGCGCGATCTGCAGGATCGGCTCGACATCCGGGCCGTCGCCGGCCACGCCTCCTATCCGGCGGTGCTCGAAGCCGCCGGCATCGCCGACACCGACGTGCTGGTGGCCCTGACCAGCAGCGACGAAGTCAACATCGTGGCCTGCGAAATCGCGCACGCGCTGTATCGCACCCCGACCAAGATCGCACGTGTGCGCGCGCCCGAATACACCACGCGCACGCAGCTGTTCACCGATGGCGCGCTAGCGGTGGATGTGTGGATCAGTCCGGAACAGCTGGTCACCGAATACATCGCGCGGCTGCTGTCGTACCCGGGTGCGCTGCAGGTAGTGGATTTCGCCGACGGGCGGGTGCAGCTGGTGGGCGTACGCGCGCGGCGCGACGGGCTGCTGGTAGGGCGGGAACTGCGCACGCTGCGCGAACACCTGCCGGACACCGAGACGCGCGTGGCTGCGATCTATCGCAACGACCGGCTGGTGCGGCCGGCCGGCGACACCGTGATCGAGGAAAACGACGAGATCTTCTTTGTCGCCGCCTCCGACGATCTGCGGCGCGTCATGGCCGAATTGCGCCGCAGCGAGGACCCGGTACGCCGGCTGGTGATCGCGGGCGGCGGCAACATCGGCTTCAGGCTCGCGCGCACCCTGGAAAAGAGCAATCAGGTCAAGGTGATCGAGCGCGATGCGCGGCGTGCGCGGCGCATATCGGAGCTGCTCGAGAACACCATCGTGCTCAACGGCGACGCGGCCGATGAAGAACTGCTGGTCGAGGAAAACATCGACAGCGCCGACGTATTCGCCGCGCTCACCAATTCCGAGGAAGCCAATGTGCTGTCGGCGATGCTGGCCAAGCGCTTGGGCGCCAAGCGCGTGATGGCACTGATCAATCGGCCGTCGTACGGCGAGCTGATGGAAAATCACAGCATCGATATCGTGATCTCGCCCCAGACCATCACCATCGGTTCGCTGCTGGCGCACGTGCGCCGCGGCGACGTGGTGCGGGTGCATTCGCTGCGGCGCGGCGCTGCCGAGGCGATCGAGGCGGTGGTGCACGGCAGCGAGGAGCGCTCGCAGGTGGTCGGCCGGCGGCTGGAGCAGATCAAACTGCCGGCCGGCGCCAGCATCGTCGCGATCGTGCGCGGCGAGAACGTGATCATGGCGCATCACGACACCAAGGTCGAAACCGAAGATCATGTGATCATCTTCCTCACCGATCGACGGCACATCGACGCGGTCGAGCGCCTGTTCCAGACCGAGGCCTAGGAAGGCACGCGATGCGCTCGGTACTCGGCGTACTGAATATCTTTGGCTCGCTGCTGAACTGGTTTTCGCTGTACTTCGTGCTGCCGATCATCACCGCGCTGCTGTACGGCGAGCTGGCGCCGCTGCGCGGGTTCATCGTCGGCGCCGGCATCGCGATCGTCGGCGGGCTGCTGCTGCGCCTGGCCACGCAGCACTATCGCTACGACCTGAAGTCGCGTGACGCCTACCTGCTGGTGACCGCCACCGTGCTGTTGATCGCCGCGGTCGCGGCGGTACCGCTGCTGATCGACCTGCCTGGGCTGTCGTTCACCCGGGCCTATTTCGAGGCCATGTCGGGATTGTCGACCACCGGCGCCACGGTACTGAAGGGCCTCGACCACCTGCCACACAGCATCAACCTGTGGCGCCATGCGCTCAGCTGGCTCGGCGGCATGGGTATCATCGTGCTGGCGGTGGCGGTACTGCCGCTGCTGGGAGTCGGCGGCATGCAGCTGTACCGGGCCGGCGCCCCCGGCACGGTCAAGGATGCGAAGCTCGCACCGCGCATCACCGAGACTGCGAGGACCTTGTGGGTTGTCTATGCCGGCATGACCGCCGCCTGCGCGCTGGCGCTGTGGGGCGCCGGCATGTCGCTGTTCGATGCCATCTGCCACGCGTTCTCGGTCATGTCGCTCGGCGCGTTCTCGACCCACGACGCCAGCATCGGTTTCTTCGATTCGCCGATGATCGAATTCGTGCTGATGATCTTCATGCTGATCGCGGCGATGAATTTCGCCACCCATTTCATCGCGCTGCGCAAAGGCGATTTCAACGCCTACCGGCGCGATCCCGAGGCGCGCTGGATGCTGCTGCTGATCCTCGCCAGCTGCATCGGCATCGCCGTATTCATCAACATCAACAACGTCTACACCAACCCGTTCCGCTCGCTGCGATTCGCCGCCTTCAACGTGATATCGATTGCGACCACCAGCGGCTTCGTTACCACCGACTATGGCAGCTGGCCGGTATTCGCACCGATGTGGATGCTGTTCCTGAGCAGCCTGTGCGCCAATACCGGCTCTACCGGCGGCGGCATCAAGATGTTCCGATCGCTGATCCTGCTGAAACAGTCGTTGCGCGAAATGTTCACTCTGGTGCACCCGCAGGCGGTGGCGCCGCTGAAAGTGGCCGGACAGGTGGTGCCTAACGGCGTGGTCTATTCGGTGCTGGCGTTCATCTTTTTATATTTCATCACCATCGTGGTGCTGGTATTCGCGCTGCTGATCTCGGGCCTGGACTTCATTTCGGCGTTTTCGGCCATCGTCGCCTGCATCAACAACGTCGGCCCCGGCCTCAATATAGTCGGACCGGGCAGCGGTTACGGCGCGCTGAACGACTTTCAGTGCTGGATCTGCATCGCGGCCATGTTTCTCGGCCGCATCGAGATCATCACCTTCGCGGTGCTGTTTACGCCCACGTTCTGGCGCAAATAACGCCCGCGGCAGCGTTAGCCGCCGCGACTTTTACGCTGGGGCGCGCTTTAGGGCAGGCGCCAGATCTCGTCGTGCAACGAGCCGGCGATGAAGTTGTCGGCCGACTTGGCAATCAGCTCCATGTATTTCTGGTCCAGCATCAGCTTCGCCTGCGTATCCTCGAGGATCGCGAGGTTTTCGTATTGGACAAACCAGGCGATCCGGTTCGGGTTGCCGCCGATCGGTGTGCCAATCTTGATCTCCAGTCCGGTCTTGCCCTTGATGAATGCCGCCACTTCACGCGCGAACAGCATCGCCGGCACGGCTTTGCCCGGAGCGACGTTGGCGGTGCGCTTAAAATTGATCATGGTTCTCCCCTGTCGATTGCAATGTTTGAATTGTTGAGCTGCCGCTGTTGCCGCGGCTGCACGTACGCCACCGCGCCTGGTCCACCGCATAGTGGCAGCAGGCAGGCGCCGCGCCGGCTGCCGATCGCCCGTCAGCTGTGGATGTACTGCTCCAGGTCGGCGATGGTGCGCTGCTGTTCTTCGACGACCGAGCGCACCAGGTCGCCGATCGAGAGTACGCCGACGACGCCACTGGCATCGATCACCGGCAAATGGCGGATGCGATTCTCGCTCATGATGCGCATGCAATCATGCACCGACTGATCGGCACGCACCGTCAGCACCGGCGCGCTCATGATCTGCCGTACCGGAGTGTCGTTGGACGAGCGGCCCTTGAGAATGACCTTGCGCGCGTAGTCGCGTTCCGACACCACGCCGATCAGCTCCTCGCCGGACATCACCAGCAGAGCGCCGACGCCGTGTTCCGCCATCAGGCGTATAGCCTCGAGCACCGGAGCATCCGGCGTCACGCTGTGAATGACGCGCCCCTTGTGCTTGAGCAACTGCGATGCGATTGCCATGCCACACCCCTTCCCTGACGGTTGTTATCGTCCGGATCTTAGCGCTATCCGGACCACAGTGGTCGGTGACACGACTTAAGTGTCATCGCCGCCTCGCCGGTAGCGTTAACGGGCCTTTCGAGCCGGATCGCCGGCGCTGCCGGTGCCGAGGGCGCCGAGGGCGCCGACATCAGGGCTGCGCTCCCGGTGGCGGCGCAGGTGCACCAGCAGAATCGACACCGCGGCCGGGGTGACGCCGGGTACGCGAGCGGCCTGCCCGAGCGTTGCCGGTCGCACTGCAGCAAGCTGCTGGCGCACCTCGTTCGACAGTCCGGCCAGCGAGCCATAGTCCAGATCATCCGGCAGCGCAGTGTGCTCCTGCCGCCTCGAGCGCTCGATCTCTTCAGCCGCGCGCTCGATATAGCCGCTGTAGCTCGCCTGGACTTCCAGGTCGCGCTGCACCTGCGGCGCCAGGCGATCGTCCGCCTGCGGCGGCATCGAGAGCGCGCCATCGAGCTCGATCAATGCCTGGTAGTGTACTTCCGGCCGGCGCAGCAATTCGAAGGCGCTGACTTCGCGCGCCGGGGCCGGGCCGCCCAGTACCCGCTGCGCCCAGTCCTGCGGGATCTGGCCGGGCTTGAAGCGCCGCGCCTGCAGTCGTGCCAGCTCGCCGGCGATCGCGGCCTGCTTGGCTTCGAACAGCGCCCAGCGGTCATCGCCGACCAGTCCCAGCCCCCTGCCCCGCGGCGTCAGCCGCGCGTCGGCGTTGTCCTCGCGCAGCAGCAGGCGGTACTCGGCGCGACTGGTGAACATGCGGTACGGCTCGGCCGTGCCGCGCGTGACGAGGTCATCGACCAGCACGCCGATATAGGCCTCGCTGCGCGCGGGCAGCCACGGCGGCGCATCCCGGCGCGCGAGCGTGGCGTTGATGCCGGCCAGCAGCCCCTGTGCAGCGGCCTCCTCGTAGCCGGTGGTGCCGTTGATCTGGCCGGCGAAGAACAGGCCGGCGACGCTCTTGGTCTCGAGCGACGCCTTGAGGTCGCGCGGGTCGAAGAAGTCGTATTCGATCGCATAGCCGGGCCGGGTGAGGTGCGCGCGCTCGAATCCGCGGATACTGCGCACCAGCTCCTGCTGCACATCGAACGGCAGGCTGGTCGAAATGCCGTTCGGGTACACCTCGTGTGTGTCCAGCCCTTCCGGCTCGATGAACACCTGGTGCGAGCTCTTGTCGGCGAAGCGATGCACCTTGTCCTCGACCGAGGGACAGTAGCGCGGGCCGACGCCTTCGATCGCACCGGTGAACATCGGCGAGCGGTCGAGGGCGGCACGGATGATGGCGTGAGTGCGCTCGTTGGTGTGCGTGATGTGACAAGGCAGCTGGCGCGGATGCTCGCTGGCACGACCGAGGAACGAGAACACCGGCAGCGGCGTATCGCTGTGCTGAATCGCGAGCGCACTGTAGTCGATGCTGCGGCCATCGATGCGCGGCGGCGTGCCGGTCTTCAGGCGGCCGCAACGCGGCGCGATCTCGCGCAGCCTCGCGGCCAGACGCAGCGACGGCGGATCGCCCGCGCGCCCGGCGGCGTAATTGTCGAGACCGACATGGATGCGGCCGGCGAGGAAGGTCCCGACCGTGAGCACCACGCTGGCGGCCTCGAACACAATGCCGGTCAGCGTGACAACGCCGCGCACCCGGCCGCTCTCGATCACCAGGTCCGCGGCCTCCTGCTGGAACAGCGACAGCCCGGGCTGGTTTTCGAGCAGCCGGCGTATCGCCTGCCGGTAGAGCACCCGGTCGGCCTGCGCGCGCGTGGCACGCACCGCCGGGCCCTTGCTGGCATTGAGCGTACGAAACTGGATGCCGGCCACATCGGCGGCGCGCGCCATCGCACCACCGAGCGCATCGATCTCGCGTACCAGGTGGCCTTTGCCGATGCCGCCGATCGCCGGGTTGCAGCTCATGGCCCCCAGCGTCTCGATGCTCTGCGTCAGCAGCAAAGTCGTCTGGCCCATACGCGCAGCCGCCAGCGCAGCCTCGGTGCCGGCGTGGCCGCCGCCGATGACGATAACATCAAATGACTGGGCGACTCGCATGGGGCGCGGAGTTTGCGATTGACTTGCGTGCTGCGCAAACATTGGTCGCGGACAGCCCTGATTGTGTCTTAATTAGCGTGTTTTCTGCTTTCAATGGCACTATTGTTGCAATTTTGTCTCAATTGCGGCGAATTGGAGTGTGTCACTAATGGTCTTAACTGGAACTCGTAAACAGCATCGACTGGCGCGAATTTCCGAACGTCCACCGCCTGAAATGTGAGGCAACGGGATGGGATGAGACGATCCACCGCCCGCACCCGCTATGGTTAGGTCTCGTGTAGTGCCTCGGCGACGTTGGACGAGGCGGCACGAATTGCCGGGACGATGCCGCCGAGCAACCCAAGCGCGCATGCCAGCAAGATTGCACCCGCGGCTATGGAGCGCGTAATGCGCAACGAGTACACCAGCTGCGAGTCCCACAATGCGCCACCGAGCGTGCTGATCGTCGTGCCATTGAAGCCGGCATAAGCGATTGCGACGCCAATAGCTGCGCCGAGCAGCGCAAGCAACAGCGCTTCGGCCAGTACCGAAATTGCAACCGCGCTCGGGCTAAAGCCGATCGCGCGCAGCGTCGCGATCTCCACTGCGCGCGCTGCGACGGCAGAGTGCATCGAATTCAGCGCGGCAAACAACGCACCGAGCGCCATTATCGAACCAATCGCGTAGGCAACCACTCGCAACATGCGGTTTACTCCACCGGACGCGCTTGCAAGGTACTCAGGCTCCGACCGGACGTCGACCAGCGACAGTGTCGGATCGCGCGTCAACGCTTCCTTTAGCCCTGTCACAATGTCTGGGGATGCGAGCATGACCGTCATGCTGTTGAAGGCGTCGAGTTTGTAGGCCGACATCACCATTAGCGCGTCGGCAACCACTTCCGACTCCCGCGACCCGTTGCCGCCCGCGAACATACCCACCACAGTCCAATCGCCGTCCTGGAGTCGGACTTGGTTGCCAATTTCCAGCCCTGCAAACTGAGCTTGCGCCGCCGCGCCTACCACCAACTCCTGATTCCCCGCGTGGAACATCCTTCCGGCGACTAGCTTGAGTTCTGGGCGCATGCCGAAATACTGCTCGCCGACTCCACGCAATGTCACGTTGACGTCCGAGGCGTCGCGCCTGCGTGCCGCGGGCGCTACCAATAGCACCTCGGCCGACACGATGGGTCTGTCGCGCGCATCGTGCTTGATACCCGGACTGTTCATGATGGCCGCCACGGCTTCTCGAGAGAGATTGCTTTCGTACTCGGTACTAGCGTCGCGCGTCATGAAAATCGCGCGATCCGCTCGCCCGTCGCCCTGGATCGTCGCTCGAAAACCCGCATACATGGCAAGGACTGCGATGAGTACTGCCACGACACCAGCGACGCCGACCACGATCACCAGAGAGTTCCCAGGTCGCAGTGGAATGCCGCGCACGTTTGCGGCGGTGACAGCAAGAATCTGCCGGGCGAGAGCCACGGGCTTACCGTCTACCTAGTGCGGCGACGACTGAAATTCGAGACAGGCTCAAGGCGGGCAGCGCCACGCTGAACAACGCGAGCACTGCAGCACAGCCCAATCCGGCCATCGCAACCACGGGGGAGACAACAATGGAACCGATGTCTTGCTTGGCGAGCGGAGCGGCAAGATGCGCCAGTACCAGCCCGAGGGCCGCTGGAGGAATGTACAACAGCAGCGCCTCCGCATACGCGAGACTTAGGACTCGACTGCCCGTGTATCCCAGCGCCTTGAGAACGGCGAACTCCGGAATCCGCTCGTGAATCGACTGGCGAAGTGTATTTGCCGTCAGGAACACCAGCATAAAGGCCACGGCGCCCATGATCGCATTGGTAAAGAATTGCACATCACCCATCTGCTTTGCCTGGAACTGCGCACGTTCCTGATCGGATCGGGTGCGCGTCTCGTGCGACGAGTTGGCGAAGATTCGATCAATCGCCGCGGCGGTAGCGACGGCCTTCGTGGGATCCGCGATGCGTTCATAGAACATTTCCGCCGTCCCGCGGTTCTCCACGCGATATTCATCGAGATAGGCGTAGTTAATGATGCCGAAGGCGGTGTTTGCGGGATCCTTTCTCGAGTCGAAAGTGCCAACAATGTTGAAAGTCCAATCCCGGCTCCCGTCGACCTTCAGAATCTGCGACCGCAGAGTAACCAGGTCGCCGACCTGCCATCCGAAATACCGAAGCAGCGCCGGAGTTGCGAGCATCCCCGCGCGATCCTGGCGCATCGCACGCAGGCTCTCTTCAGCAACGATGAAAGCTGGTCGTAGGCGAAAGAAAAGCGCGGGATCGGTCGCAAGCGCGACAACCAGATTCCTGGGGACCGGTTCGCCATGGTTGCCCATGAAATACGCTCTTGGCGCCACTTCGACCACGCCTGGAATGCTTTGAATTTCCGTCATGGCCGATATAGGCATCGGCGCGCCCCCGCGAACCCGCGTATTCGTCACGAGAAGATCACGATGCGCATCTTCGATGGCCTTGACGAATCCCGCGTTAACGCCTTCGAGGAGCCCGAGCAATAGGAATGCGGTGAGGATGCACAACCCGGTGAGCACCGAACGGCCGGGTCTTCGCCATAGCCCAGCCCAGACCAGTGGGAGGAACCTCATGCCACGTCCCGTGATGGTTGCCGGTGCGCGGCTCCGAACGATGAACGCCGATACTGTCGCGCGACTGAATCCCCCGAGCGCACTTATACCATCTCAGCCGGTTGCACTTGAACGCTAGCCAGTTTGTGGGCTGGGCCGATGACGGCGGGACTATCGCGGGTCACTTGCCGATGCAGAACCTCGCAAAAATGCGGCCCAGCAGCTCGTCTGAACTCTCCAGGCCGACGATGTCGCCGAGCGCCTGCTGCGCGCGCTTGAGCTCTTCGGCCACCAGCTCGGGCGCGTTGCGCGCGGCCAGTTGGCGCGCCGCCGCCGCCAGATAAGCATCGACTTGCGCCAGCGCATCAAGGTGGCGCGCACGCGCCGATAGCGCGCCGGCGCCGTCCGGCTCGAATCCCACGCAGGCCTTGAGGTGCGCCGCCAGCGCGCCGAATCCTTCACCGGTCAGCGCTGAGAGTCTGATGAACGCCGCTGCCGGCGGCACGACGCCCGGCTCGAAGTCGCGTGCGACCAGATCGATCTTGTTGAACACCACGGTCACCGGTATCCCGGGCGGCAGCAGCGCGCGCTCTTCCAGATAGCCCGCCGCCGTGGGGTCGGCGACCGCATCGATCAAAAACAGAATACGGTCGGCACGTGTCATCGCGGCGCGCGCGCGGCGTATGCCTTCGGCTTCGATCGCATCCCCAGCGCTGCGCAGTCCGGCGGTGTCCAGTACATGCAGCGGCATGCCGTCGAGCACAACGCGTTCACGCAGCAGGTCGCGCGTCGTACCGGGGGTTGCGGTCACGATCGCCGCCTCGTGGCCGGCGAGCCGGTTGAGCAGGCTGGATTTGCCGGCGTTGGGCCGGCCGGCGATCACCACCGTCATGCCCTCGGTCAGCAGCCGCCCCTGGCGGCTCGCGGCGCGCAGCGCCGTAAGCTGTGTCGTAGCCCCTTCAAGCCGTGCGGTGAGTGCACGGTCCGAGAGCACGTCGATCTCGTCGTCAGCGAAATCAATCGCCGCCTCGACCTGAGCGCGCAGTTCGCCGAGCGTCTGGTTCAAGGCCAGCACGCGACTGGAGAACTCACCTTCCAGCGAGCGCAGCGCCGCCCGCGCCGCCGCATCCGAGGCCGCATCGATCAGATCGGCGACCGCTTCGGCCTGGGCCAGATCAAGCTTGGCGTTAAGGTACGCGCGCTGCGTGAACTCGCCCGGCTGTGCGCGGCGCGCGCCCAGCTCGAGCAGCCTGCGGATGACGGCTTCGACCAGCACCGGGCTGCCATGACCGTGCAGTTCCAGTACGTGCTCACCGGTATAGGACTGCGGTGCCGGAAAGTACAGCGCCAGGCCGTGATCGATCGCGCTGCCGTCACGGTCGCGAAACTGCGCCGTGGTGGCAATGCGCGGCTGCGGCAGCTGCCCGAGCAGGCTCTCTCCTATCTCGCGCGCGGCTGCTCCCGAGACGCGCACGATCGCGATGCCGCCGCGCCCCGGCGGCGTCGCGGCTGCGACTATGGTGTCGCTCACCGCTTGGCGCTGGTCGCGGCCTCGAGGCGACGGTTGATGTTCCACTGCTGCAGGATCGACAGGACCGTATTGGTGACCCAGTACAACACCAGGCCGGCCGGAAAAAACGCGAACGTGACCGACATCGCCAGCGGCATGATCATGAAGATCTTCTGCTGCGCAGGATCGCCAACCTGGGGGTTGATCTTGTACTGAATGAACATCGCCACGGCCATGATTGCCGGCAGCACGAACAACGGATCCTTGGCCGACAGATCGTTGATCCAGAGAATGAACGGCGCCTGGCGCAGCTCGACGCTGTCGCGCAGCACCCAGTAGAAGGCCAGGAATACCGGGATCTGGATCAGCATCGGCAGGCAGCCGGCGAGCGGATTAACCTTCTCGCGCTTGTACAGCTCCATCATGCCGCGATTGAGCTTCTCGCGATCGTCCTTGTAGGTCTCGCGCAGGATATTCAGCCGCGGTGCCAGTGCCTTCATCTTCGCCATCGAACGGCCGCTGGCCTCGGCCAGCGGGTAGAACAGCAGCTTCAGCAGCATGGTGACGATGATGATCGCGATGCCCCAGTTGCGGACCAGCGAATGCACGTGATCGAGCAGCCAGAACAGCGGCGTGGCGATGATGCGCAGCGTGCCGTAGTCGGCCACCAGGTCCAGATGCGACTGCACCGCGTCGAGCTGCGTCTGGATCTTCGGCCCGACGAACAGCGCTTCATGCGTCGTAGCGCTGGCTCCCGGCGCCACCACCGCGGTGGGCCCCTGGGCCTTGAGCAGGAATTCATTACCCTGAGTCTGCAACTGGTACCGATAGGCGGCATCGGCCGGCGGCACGATAGCGGCCACGAAATCATGCTGCAGCGCTGCCAGCCAGCCGCCCGTGATCGACTGATCGAGCACCGGGCTCTTCTGCACGTCGAACTTCTGATACTTGGTGCCGTCGTAGATGGCCGGGCCCTTGAAGGCGTAGCTGTCGGGCCGGAAATAGGAGCGCTCGATCGGGGTGTTGTAGCGCAGGATCTGCGCGTACGGCGCGAAGCTCCACGCTGCTCCGGATGCGTTCTGGATCTGGTAGTCGAGGCCGATCTGGTATTGCCCGCGCCGGAATGTCAGCGTCTTGGTGACCGTGACACCATGACCGTCGCTCCAGGTCAGCGGCAGCGTGAGTTCGCTCTGGCCCGGGAGAAGGCGCAGTTCGCGCGCGTCGCTGCTGTAGAGCGCCTGGTGCGTCGGGGCGAATTCGTCGTTGACCGGCGCCAGTCCGGTCTGCAGCACGAACAGTGAGTCGGCGCTATCGCGGCTGAGCAATCGCACCGGGATGTCCGGCCGGTCCTTCGCCAGCGGATAGGCCAGCAGGTCCACGCGCCGCAGCTCACCACCGGCGAGGCTGACATCGACGTCGAGCACGTCGGTGATCACGTGCACGCTGGGAGCTGTAGGTGAGTCCGCGACCAGCGCATGCGCCACCAGGCCGTGCGCGCTGTCCGCGGCAGCGGTGCCGGCAGTGGCGGGCTGGCTGCCAGCAGGCTGGGCGCCACTCGGGGCGGTGCCGGTCGGCGCGGAGCCAGCGGGCGCGGCGGCGGTCGGCACCGTGCTGTCGAGCGGCGTCGCCGGCGACGCGCTGCTGCCGACGCTCGCGGCCGGGGGAGCTTCCGGGTAGTCTTGCGTCCACATCTGGTAATTCAGAAACAGCGCAATGCCGAGCAGCGCCCATAGGGCCAGCCGGGGGCTAATGGTCGTGGGCATGGCAGGCCTGGACGGTCTTGACGGGTACCGGATCGTAGCCACCGGCGTTGAATGGATGACAGCGCGCCAGGCGCCGCAGTGCCAGGGCGCCACCGCGTACGCTGCCGTAGCGCTCGACCGCCTCAAGGGCGTACTGCGAACACGACGGATAGAAGCGGCAACGCTGTCCCAGCAGCGGACTGATAGCGAGCTGATAAGCGCGCAGCAGCATGCGGATCAGCGCTCGCATGTGGAACCTATTTTCTGCCAAAGTCTCTCCAGAGCCGATCGCAGCCGGGCGTTATCCGCAGCAAGCACACCCGCTCGCACCCCGATCACGATGTCGACCGCCGGCAGCTGCAGCTGATGCACGCGAAAACTCTCCCGAATCAGGCGCCGCAGACGATTACGGTCGACCGCGCGGCGCAGGATTCGTGCGGCGATCGACATACCGAGCCGGGCGCAGCCGAGGTCATTAGGCTGCGCGTTGACCGTGAAGAACTCATTGCCGAGCCGTTTGCCGCTCGAGTAGGCACGCTTGAACTCGGCCGGCCGCCGCATGCGCCGCTCGGGTGGCAACCTGAGACTTGAGGGGGCGGCGGCGCGCGTGGACGCGGCTGTCATCACCGCACCGGCCACGGCATTCTAGGGCGTCAGACGCTTGCGGCCCTTCGCGCGCCTGCGAGCCAGCACCCTGCGACCGCTCTTGGTGGCCATGCGGGCCCGAAATCCGTGGGTGCGCGCCCGGCGCACCTTGCTCGGCTGATACGTACGTTTCATGATTTCAAGGCTCTGAAAAGCGACCGAAAAACGGCTCGGCAGGGTACGTTTCGCCGTCGGGCGTGTCAATACGAGCGATTCCGAACTAGTGTCTCAGGTTGACCCTAAATGATGCTTTGACTTAAGGAGCGGTCGGGACTGCGGCCGGTTCGCGACGAGGCGACTAGGCGGAAAACGGTTGGGGCTTGTGTGGTCGCCAAATGACATACGGCAGAGTTGTGAGCGAGAGAATCGCCAGGGCATGAATCAGGCTGTAGGAAGACCCAAGGGCGAAGAAGTCCATGCTGATATGTCCAAGTCCACCGGGGACCGCCGCGAGGCTGGCATGAATTTGGGCAGTCCCGCCCATCCATGCAATCAGGACCAAACCGACCGCGGGCCAAACCGCCCTCAATCTTTGTCGGACCGCCACCAGTGCGACTCCCCAACCGACGAGGATTGGCGCGGCGAAATAGTACAACTTGCCGGCCTGAAAATAGAGATTCGCGAACTCATATATCGGGCCTGTGGGTCTACTGCCGAAAGGTGTGTCGGCTGCCGGCAGAAAGATCTTCCAACCGCACCACAAATATAGACCAGCGACGAAGTAGGCCGCTGCCAGGAAGACGAGCGGGGCGAGACCCAATATCGCCCACGGCGCTCGGGCGCTCCAGGATTGAAACTTGCGCTGCTTGATCATCGCGTTGGCCAGATCGTCCATTGTGCCCAGCCGGGCGAGTGCCGCGGTTTGCGCCTCGACCCGACTGCGCGCGCACTCCTCTTCCGCCCTCAGGTCGGCCAGATGCTCGGCCAGTTCCGTCAGGTAGCGCCGCACGTGCCGTGGCGCGACGCCGGCCCGCAGCAAGCGTTCGCTCAGTTCATTTAATGGCTTCGGCATGCGGGCCTGCTGCCAGCATCTTTTCGATTGCGCCGGCCAAATTGGTCCAAGTCTTCGACAGCTGCGCCAATCTATGCGATCCAATGGGTGTCGCGGAATAATAGATACGGCTTCGGCCGTTGACCGTCTTGCGCCGCGACCTTAGCGCCCTATCGCGTTCCAACCCGTGCAGCACCGGATAGACAACTCCTTCGCCGACTGCGATCACTGCGTCGGTACGGCTACGGATCGCTTGAACAATCTCATAGCCATACATCTCCTGTTGCTGAAGCAGCCTGAGGATCAGGAGCTCCGGAACTCCGTTCATAAAATTCGGATTGGTTTCGCGCGCTGCCATCGAAGATTACAATACCTCGTGGTTCGATGTATTGCAAGATAACGAACGCAGAGCTTTGCAACTACTGCAACGTCTGCGCCTTGCCTGAGAAACGGAAATTCAAAGTGATACACCACCGGTTCCGACAAATGCTTCCGGCGCTGTGGTGGTGGGTATAGACTTTCGCCCCTTTTTCCCGGGAAGCAAATCGTTGGAAGCGTCGCTCTGGTCGCGCTGCTTGCGTGCGCTCGAAAACGAGCTGCCCGAGCAGGACTTCAACACCTGGGTCCGACCGCTGCAATCGCTGGAAGGCGATAGTGCCCTGCGCCTGCTGGCGCCCAATCGTTTCGTGGTCGACTGGGTGCGCAGCCACCTGCTGGCTCGCCTGGCCGAACTGCTGCGCGAGTTCGGGATCGCGCAGCCGGCGATCAGCGTCGAGGTCGGCTCACGCCCCGCAGCGCCCAGCACCGCCGCGCTCAGCGCCGGCGCCACCGCGGTCCGGGCGATGAAAAACGCGCCGCAGGCGGTCGGCGTGCCGCTCAATCCGGACTTTACCTTCGACGGTTTCGTCGAGGGCAAGAGCAATCATTTCGCCAAGGCGGCGGCGCTGCAGGTCGCCGGCAATCCGGGACGCGCCTATAACCCGCTGTTCATCTACGGCGGCGTCGGCCTGGGCAAGACCCACCTGATGCACGCCATCGGCCATATGATCACCGCGCGCGACAAGGACGCTCGGGTGGCCTATGTGCATTCGGAGCGTTTCGTCAGCGATATGGTGCGGGCGCTGCAGCACAACCGCATCAACGATTTCAAGACCGCCTACCGCTCATTGCATGCGCTGCTGATCGATGACATCCAGTTCTTCGCCGGCAAGGAGCATTCGCAGGAGGAGTTCTTTCACACCTTCAATGCGCTACTGGAAGGCCAGCACCAGGTGATCCTGACCTGCGATCGTTACCCGCGCGAGGTCGACGGACTGGAAGAACGCCTGAAATCCCGCTTCGGCTGGGGCCTGACGGTGGCGATCGAGCCGCCGGAGCTCGAGACCAGTGTTGCAATCCTGATCGGCAAGGCGCAGGCCGCAGGCGTGGAATTGGCGGAGGAAGTAGCGTTTTTCATCGCCAAGCGCATCCGCTCCAACGTGCGCGAACTGGAAGGCGCGCTGCGTCGCGTGATCGCGAATTCGCGCTTCACCGGCCATCCGATCACGCTCGAGTTCACCAAAGAGGCGCTGAAGGACCTGCTATCGATGCAGGCACGGCTGATCACGGTGGAGAACATCCAGAAAACCGTGGCTGACTATTACAAGGTGCGAGTCGCCGATCTGCTGTCGAAACGCCGCAGCCGTTCCGTGGCGCGCCCGCGCCAGGTAGCAATGGCATTGGCGAAGGAACTGACCAGTCACAGCCTGCCGGAGATCGGCGATGCCTTTGGCGGTCGCGATCACACCACGGTGATGCATGCCTGCAAGCGAATCAAGGAGCTGCGCGACATCGAGCAGCATATACAGGAAGACTATACAAACCTGTTGAGAACCCTGACTGGATAAGGTGAGATTCCTGTGGAGGAAAATGTGGATAAGGTTACCCACAGTCCGCACACAGGCAGCCGCGAAGGTTGTTAAAGTCGCGAGTAGTCGTGAAACACTAGCGACAGGCGCGAATGCCAGCGCTGGCGCTGTTTTTCGCAATGTTCACAGGCCTTATATCTATCATTGATCTTCTTCTAAGAAAGAATACTTAAGAGAACAAAGGACGTACCCGCACATGAAAGTCTCCGCCACGCGCGAACATCTGCTCGAGGCTCTGCAGAGCGTCATCGGCGTAGTCGAGCGGCGGCAAACGATGCCGATCCTGTCGAATGTTCTGCTCGGTGCGCGTGACAACCGCTTGCGCGTCACTGGAACGGATCTGGAAGTCGAGCTGGTAGCTGCAGCTGAAGTCAGCGTGCAGCAGGCCGGTGACATCACGGTACCGGGCCGCAAGCTGCTCGACATCGTGCGCACATTGCCCGACAAGACCAACGTCACGCTGACACGCGAGGGCGAAAAAGTGGTGCTGCGCGGCGGCCGCAGCCGCTTCTCGCTCTCCAGTCTGCCGGCGAGCGAGTTTCCGGTCATCGAGGACATCAACGCGCAGCACACGCTGCAGATCCGTGCGCATGACTGCCGGCGGCTGATCGACAAGACCCACTTCGCGATGGCGCAGCAGGACGTGCGCTATTACCTCAACGGGACGCTGCTGGAAACCGATGGCAAGGCCTTGCGCGCCGTGGCCACGGACGGCCATCGCCTGTCCTGGTGTGAGGTGGAGCTCGATGGCAAGGCGCGTGAGCTGCAGCAGATCATCCTGCCGCGCAAAGGGGTCCTGGAGTTACAGCGCCTGCTGGACGGGGAGGGGGATATCGAAATCGCGATCGGATCTAATCACATTCGCGTCCAGATCGGCGAAGTTCGCTTCACTTCCAAGCTCATTGACGGCAAGTTCCCGGAATATGGTCGGGTTATCCCGTCCCAGCCGCCACGCGTCATGACTGCGGCGCGCGAGGCTATGCGCGCCACCCTGCAGCGCACGTCGATCCTGTCGAACGAGAAATACCGCGGCGTGCGCCTCACCTTTGCGCCCGGCCTGCTGACCGTCCAGGCCCACAATCCTGAGCAGGAGGAAGCCGAAGATCAGCTTGAGGTCGAATTCAGCGGCGAGGAAATCGAAATCGGCTTCAACGTCAGTTATCTGCTCGATGCGCTGGCGGCAATCGACGCCGACACCGTTGAAGTCGGTCTGACCGACGCCAACAGCAGCTGTTTGATCCGCAAGCCGGGCGACAGCAGCGTGAAGTACGTTGTCATGCCGATGCGGCTCTAGCCCGCAGGACGTTAGATGAGCCTGGTCGAGCTACGGCTCGAGGACCTGCGCTGCCTTCCAAGAGCGCAGCTGACGCTGCATCCACGCCTGAATCTGATCACCGGGGACAACGGCTCGGGCAAGACCACGGTTCTGGAAGCCATCTACCTGCTCGGTCGTGGTCGATCCTTCCGTACCCGCCACACCGAACAGCTGGTCGCGCATGCCTCCCAGGAGCTGCGGGTGTTCGGGCGCATCGAGGCCCGCGACCACATCAGCCACAGCATCGGCTTGGGCTGCAGCCGTGCGCTGGGCCTGACAGCGAGGATTGATGGACAGGACGTCAACTCACTGGCCGCACTGTCCGAGCTGTTCCCGGTCCAGGTGATCGACCCAGGAATTCATCGGCTGGTGGAGGAGGGGCCGGTGCAGCGGCGTCGCTGGCTGGACTGGGCAGTGTTCCACGTGGAACCAGACTTCGTGCGGCACTGGCAGGGATACAGCCGGGCACTGCGCCAACGTAACGCGGCGCTCAAGAGCGGCGCCGATGCGACGCTGTGGGACTGGGAACTGGTGCGCCTGGGACAGCTGCTGACCGATGCCCGGGCCCGGCTGGTCGACGCGCTGCAACCCTACTGGGCAACCGCACTGCGCGACCTCAACGCGGTGCCAGTGTCGCTGAACTACTTCCAGGGCTGGGGTCGCGACCAGGATCTGGGCACGGCGCTGACCACGCACATGGCGCGCGATAAAGAACGTGGCAGTACCAGTTACGGACCGCATCGCTTCGACGTGCTGTTGCGGCTGGACGGCCATCCGGCGCGGGAGCTGGTGTCCCGCGGTCAGCAGAAAGTGATCGGCTCGGCCATGGCATTGACGATGACGCGCTACGTGGCTGAGGTCGCCGGCAGGGCGCCAACCTTGCTGCTGGACGACCCGGCCGCGGAGCTCGATCGCGTTCATACCGAGGCGTTGCTGACCGCAGTTGCAGCCATTGGCGGGCAACTGGTGGTGACGGCGCTGCGTCGCCAGGACACCCCGCTGGGCACGCCGGATCAGGTGTTTCACGTGGAACATAAGGAGGTCAAAACAGCTATAATAAGCGGATGAATTTACGAGCCTGTTCATGAGTGCAGCGGACGTCTACGATTCCAGTAAAATCAAAGTCTTAAAGGGACTTGATGCAGTGCGGAAAAGACCCGGCATGTACATCGGGGACACCGATGACGGCAGCGGTCTGCACCACATGGTTTTTGAGGTGGTGGACAACTCGGTAGACGAGTCCCTGGCTGGTCATTGCGACCGCGTTGTGGTCACGGTCCACGCCGACGAATCGGTGACTGTTTCAGACAACGGCCGCGGTATCCCGGTGGATATCCACCCCGAGGAGGGCCGCTCGGCGGCCGAAGTCATCATGACGGTGCTGCACTCGGGCGGTAAGTTCGACGACATTTCGTACAAGGTCTCGGGCGGCCTGCACGGCGTCGGCGTGTCGGTGGTCAACGCCCTGTCCGACTACCTGCTGTTGACCGTCAGTCGCGACGGCTTCATGTACCGCCAGGAGTACCACCTGGGCGAGCCGGTGGCGGCGATGGCGGTGATCGGCCCGACCGCTGAGCGCGGCACCACGATCCGCTTCCGGCCCTCGGGCCAGATTTTCACCAACATCCAGTTCAACTACGACACGCTCGCCAAACGGCTGCGCGAGCTGTCGTTTCTCAACGCCGGGGTGCGTATCGAGCTGATCGATGAGCGCGAGAACAAGTCCGACGTGTTCGCGCACGACGGCGGCCTGCAGGCATTCGTCAAACATCTGAATCGCTCGCGCACGCCGATTCACGACACCGTGTTCTGGTTTCGCACCCAGGAGGGCTCGGCCACGGTGGAGGTGGCGCTGCAGTGGAACGACTCCTACCAGGAGAGCATGTTCTGCTACACCAACAATATTCCGCAGAAGGACGGCGGCACGCACCTGTCCGGCTTTCGCGCCGCACTCACGCGCACGCTCAATGACTACATCGAGAAGGAATCGGTCGCGAAGAAGGAAAAGATCGCCACCACCGGTGACGATGCACGCGAGGGGCTGACGGCAATCCTGTCGGTGAAACTTCCCGATCCGAAATTTTCCTCGCAGACGAAAGACAAACTGGTGTCCTCGGAGGTCAAGGGCCTGGTCGAGACCGCGGTGGCGCAGAAGCTCTCCGAGTTTTTACTCGAGCATCCGCAGGAAGCGCGCGCCATCGTTGCCAAGATTCTCGAGGCGGCACGTGCGCGCGAAGCGGCACGCAAAGCGCGCGAGATGACGCGCCGCAAAGGTGTGCTCGATATCGCGGGCCTGCCGGGAAAACTCGCCGACTGCCAGGAGAAGGATCCGGCGCTGTCGGAGATTTTCATCGTCGAGGGCGATTCGGCCGGCGGCTCGGCCAAGCAGGGCCGCGATCGGCGCACGCAGGCGATACTGCCGCTCAAGGGCAAGATCCTCAACGTCGAGAAAGCGCGCTTCGACAAGATGCTCTCATCAGTGGAAGTCGGCACGCTGATCACCGCGCTCGGCTGCGGTATCGGCCGCGATGATTTTGATATCGCTAAATTACGCTACCACAGAATAATTTTAATGACTGATGCGGATGTTGACGGAAGCCACATACGCACGCTGCTTTTAACCTTCTTTTACCGGCAAATTCCGCTGCTGATTGAGCGCGGTCATATCTATATTGCACAGCCGCCGCTATACAAAGTCAAGCACGGCAAGCAGGAGGTCTACGTCAAGGACGACAACGAACTCAATGCGCTGTTGCTCAACAGCGCGCTCGAGGATGCGGCTCTGCACGTGAGTGCCACCGCCGATGCACTGAGCGGCTCGTCGTTGGAAATGCTGGCGCGCCGCTACATGGAAGTGCAGGCGATCATCCGGCGCTGGTCGCGCCGTTACGACGAGCGGCTGCTGGAGCAGATGATCTACATCGCCCAGGTCAAGTCGGGCGACAGCGATAACCCTGATTTCATGCGGCGCTGGGTGGCTGAGCTTGAGACGCGGCTCAATGCGCGCAGCGATGGCCGGCGCAACTTCCAGCTCGAACTGCGCGCCGGTGCTGCGGGCCATCCGCCGCGTATCGTGGTGCGAAAGACCGAGCACGGGCTGACCACCGAGAAAATGCTGCACCGGGAATTCTTCGAGTCGGCCGAATACCAGCGCATCTCCGAGCTGGCGCGCACGCTCGCCGATCTTATCGGTGAGGGCGCCTATGTCACGCGCGGTAAGGAGCGCGAGGATGTCGGCAGCTTCAAGCAGGCGATGACCTGGCTGTTCGACCAGGCGCGCAAGGGCCAGACGATCCAGCGTTACAAGGGCCTGGGCGAGATGAATCCCGAGCAGCTGTGGGAAACCACCATCAATCCGGCGACCCGCCGCCTGATGCAGGTGCGCATCGAGGACGCGGTCGCATCCGATGAGATCTTCACCACGCTGATGGGCGATCAGGTCGAACCGCGGCGCGAGTTCATCGAGAAGAACGCACTATCGGTGATGAATCTGGATATCTAACAGGCGCCGCAGGCGTCCTGATGCTACCGGAGTAACAGCATGCCTGAAGCCAACTCTGCCATTGCTAGTGATGTCGACAAGGTCCTGGCGGCTGCGAAGTGGCCGCAGGGCCGCTCGCTGGAGCAGGCGCTGATCGATATCGAAGCGGTACTCAAACTGATGCTCTCGAAGCTCAACAACAATAAGATTTCCGTCGGCTACCGCGCCATAGAAGCCACCGACCCGGGCCCGCACGGTTAACCCGCCTTAAGGCGCGCTAACCCTGGCCTGCATCTGCAGGTTTTGCTGTTTCGCGCGCTCGATCAGCAGACGATAGTCGCTGCGCGCGCGTAGCGATTCAAAAGCAGGATCGTGTTCGGCCTGCATGGCTTCGTGCCACCCGAGGTCGGCCGCGTGGCGCAGTGCCAGCATCGCGCCGTCGGCGTCAGCGCGCAGTGCCAGCACTTCGGCGCGCAGCGTATAGGCGCCGTAGCGCTCGACGCCGGCCTGCATCAAACTCTGAAGTCTTGCTGCCAAAGCATCCAGCCGCCGCAGCGCCGTCGGCCGATCGTCCGTCCAGAGCTCAGCAATCGCCATTGCGAGCTCGTTCGATTCGCCCTCGCGTTCGATCCAGGCATTGTCCAGTGTGTCGCGGCCCAGATCAGGCGCCGCCAGTGCCTGATCGAGCAGCTGTCTCGCAGCGGGCGCGTCGTGCATCAGCAGTTGCAGCTGCGCCGCGAGCAGTAACGTATCGGAGCGCGTCGAGGCCTCGAAGTGTGCGGCCAACAGCTGCGAACGCAGTGCCGGTACGCCGCCCTCGTAATAGCCGATCAGCGCCAGGCGCACCGCGACCGCCTCGTCACTGGGTGCGCTCGGGCGCGCCTGCTCGAGTGTGGCACGGGCTGATGCGGGCAGGCCGAGTGACAACAGCAGATTGCTGCGATCCTTGTACAGCGTGAATTCATTCGGGCTGGCCTTCAGCGCCAGCGCGTTCCATTTCAGCGCGTCGTCGATCCGCCCGCGTGCCCAGTCGAGCCAGCTGGTCGCCACCAGGGCCCAGGAAGACTCGGGCGCCAGCGCGCGCGCGCGCGCACAGGCCAGGTCGGCATCGTCGAAACGGGCCATGTCGGTAAACGCGATGCAGCGGCGCGCCTGTAGATTGAAATTGCGCGGGTCGAGTGTAGCGGCGGCGCTGTAGCTGGCGAGTGCATCGCGCGGGCGCGCATTGTAAATGAACAGGTACCCCATCTCGGCCAGTGCATCGCTGTCATTTGGATTCAGATCAATTGCGTGCCGCAGATCGTGCAACGCCTCGTCGTTGCGCCCCTGGTCGCTGCGTAGCGCGCCGCGAGCGGTGTAGATCTCGGGCAGATTCCCGTCCAGGCGCACCGCGGTCGCGAGCAGCGGTTCAGTCCTGTCGGCGACATCCTTGATGGACAGCCCATTCAGGTAGGTCTGATTGATGTACGCGGATGCCAGTCCGGTGTAAGCCAGCGCGAAATTCTTATCCAGCGCCAGGGCCTGCTGGTAGAGCTCGATGGCGCGGTCGTTATCGTCGCGGGTCAGTCCCTGCTGGTGATGCCGTGCCAGCAGATAGAGCTGATAGGCCTGCGGCGTGCCGCCGCGCCGCGCTGCAAAGCCCTGCCCGGCCTGTTCGGTCAGGCGAATCTCCAGATTGTCGGCCACCGAGCGCGCGATCTCCTCCTGCACTTTCACGACGTCGTCGATCGGGCGGTCGAAGTTGGCCGACCACAGGTGAAACCCGTCGCGCGTACTGACCAGCTGCGCGGTGATTCGCAGCTGGTTACCCGAGCGGCGTACCGATCCTTCCAGCAGGTGACTGGCGCCCAGTTCCCGGCCGATGGTACGAACGTCCACATCCCGGCCCTGGTAGGCAAATGCGGAGGTGCGCGCGACCACCCGCAGCGTCGGGATCTGCGCCAGCCAGTTCGACAGCTCTTCGGTCAGGCCGTCGCAGAACGCCTGGTCCTGCCTGCTGTCGGTCATGTCGATGAACGGCAGTACCACGATCGAAGGCGTCACCGGCGCGGGCGCGAAATAGCGCTGCGCCGGCGACCACAGGGCGGCAGTCAGCAGCGCCAGTACTGTCAGCGCGGCGACGCCGCCCAGCGCGAGCCGCAGAGGGCGGCCCTCCGGGACGCCGGGTGCGGCCTCGTCCGCGCGCCGCGGCGCGGCTGACGCCGACGCCGACGCCGACGCATCGGACGCCGCGGGGGCTGCAGCGGGCTGAGGCGCGCTCGATGCCGCCAGCGGGTGCACCGGCGCAATGAGGTGATAACCCTTACGCGGGACAGTCGCGATATAGGTGGGGTCGGGATCGGTGTCGGCCAGGGCGCGGCGCAGCTGCGATATGGCCTGGTAAACCGATGCCGGGCCGACGATCACCCCTGGCCAGACTTCGGTGAGCATCCGGTCGACGCTGATGACGGCCCCGGGTGATTGCGCCAGCAACAGCAACAGCCGCATGGCACGCGGTTCGAGCTTCTGCAGCTCGCTGCCGCGGGCGAGGGTGTCGGTATCGGGGTCCACGACCCAGTCGCCAATTTGCAGCAGCGCTCGTGATTGGCCTGCCATCGCCTGCGTCCCGCCAAACCCGCTCCGAGTATATGCCGCGCCTGCGATGCAGTAAGCGCCTGATTTTCCTGCGTTGAGAAATGCTTGAGCAATCCTTCAGAACACCCTGAGGACTGTCTGGCCGCAAATTCGTACACAGGGGGCGTACGCCAACAAAGGGGAGAGTGCGTTCCATGAACATGCAAAGTGCGAATTCAAGACCGATCAACATCTACACCCTGGGCCGCTTCGACGTCGTGCTGGACGGAGTTCCGTTGCGCTTCGTCTTCAAGGCGCCGCGTAAGCCGCTGGTACTGCTCAAGGCGCTGCTGTCCGGTGGCCGGGCCGGCGTCAGCCAGGAGGCACTGGGCGCGGCACTTTGGCCGGAACTCGAGCAGTGGTCGGCGGTTAAGGCGCTCTACGCTACGGTGCTGCAGTTGCGCAAACTGCTGGGACGCAAATCGGCCGTGAAGGTCGACCCGGCGCGGGTGGCGCTCGATCCGGAAGACTGTTGGGTCGATTCCTGGGCGTTCGAACACGCGGTCGCGGAGGCCCGGGATCCGACTGAGCTGCTGTGGGCGCTGCGCTTCTATCGCGGAATGTTCCTGAGCGATGCCGAACATTCATTGGCGTCGGACGCGCGCCAGCGCCTGCGGCGCACGTTCTTCCGCTCGGTGCTGCAGCTGGGCTCAGGCTACGAGCGCATCGGCGATACCCAGTCCGCGATCGACTTGTATCTGATGGCGCTCGAAGCCGACGCTAGCTGCGAGGACGTGCACCGCGGCCTGATGCGATGCCTGGCGCAGGAGGGACAGTCATCCGCCGTCGCGGCCGCGTTCCTGCGCTGCCGCGCCATGCTCGCGCGCCATTTCGGTACTGAACCGTCGGCCCCTACCGAGAAGATTTACCGCGAAGCCTGCTCGAACCGGGGAGCTCTTGGGCTGCCGCCCCCCAGTGTCGGGCCTGCGCCCGAGTACGCATCGATGAGCTAGCTCCGCAGATGTCGGTGCTTTAGAGTCTGCGCCGCCAGCCCGCGACACGACGGGCGGCGCCGATCAAAACACCAATCAAGGGAGAGACATCCATGTCGAGAATGATGCAAGCGGCCACGCTGCTGGCCGGTCTGATGCTGGCCACCGTGAGCCTGGCGCAGGCCCCGGCTGGGGCACCTGCCGGAGCCACCGGACTGTGCAAGGACGGCACTTACTGGACCAATCCGACCAAGCGGGGCGCCTGTCACGGGCACAACGGCATCCAGACCTGGTACGCGACCGATTCCACGGCCACCGGAGGCACCGCGGCTGCCGCCCCCGCTGCTGCCCCGACCCCCGCTGCCGCGCCGCCGCCAGCCGCGCCGGCTGCGAGCACCCCGGCCGCCGCTACCCCTGCTGCACCGCCTAAGACGGTCACGACTGCGCCCAAGACCACCAGCTACACCCCGCCTGCCAATGCCGCTGCCGGCGGTGGCCCCGGCCTGGTGTGGGTCAACAGCAGCAGCAAGGTCTACCACTGTCCGGGCGACCGCTGGTACGGCAAGACCAAGAGTGGCGCCTATATGTCGGAAGCCGATGCGAAAGCGCAGGGCAACCGTCCCGATCACGGCAAGACCTGTCAGTAGCCCTCACCTCGCCAGGGGCGGCGGCCCGCCGCCCCTGGCCGATTAATCAACCTGCAGATTCCGGCCGCGGCGCGGCTGGCGCCGCCAGGCTGATTCCCGGTGCTGTCCGACAGCGCGCGCAGCCGCCAGGCGCCAACATGCGTGCCTGCACAGGAGAACGGTAATGATTGATTTGTATTTCTGGCCCACGCCCAATGGGCTGAAGCTCAAATTGTTCTTGGAGGAATCCGCGCTGCGGTATCGCGCGATTCCGATTGACATCGGCAAGGGCGAACAGCATCGGCCCGAGTTTCTCAAGGTATCGCCGAACAACAAGATTCCGGCGCTGGTCGATCACGATCCGCCGGGCGGCGGCGCGCCGCTGTCGCTGTTCGAGTCCGGCGCGATGCTGCTGTATCTGGCCGAGAAGAGCGGGAAGTTCATACCGGCCGACGTGCGCGGCCGCGCCGATGTGCTGCAGTGGCTGTTCTGGCAGGTCGGTGGCCTAGGGCCGATGGCCGGACAGAACGGTCACTTCCGCGTCTATGCGCCAACCGAGATACCGTACGCGATCGAGCGCTACACCAAGGAAGTCAACCGCCTCTACGGCGTGATGAATCAGCGTCTCGCCGACCGGGAATTTCTCGCCGGCAGCTATTCGATCGCCGATATCGCCTGCTACCCGTGGATCGTGCCGTACAAGCCGCAGGGCCAGAACCTGGACGATTTCCCGCATCTGAAGCGCTGGTTCGGCGTCATCGCCGCACGACCCGCGACCGTGCGGACCTACCAGGGTGTGGCGCCGCCGTATGTGCGCGAGCGCAGCTCAATCACGGACGATGAGCGCAAGCACCTGTTTGGTCAAACCGGAAAGACCGCCAAGAGCCAATAGAGAACATCCACAGGGCGCCGTCAGTTGCGGGAAAATACGGCTTTTTTCCATTGGTCCAACTTGAGCTTGGCCAGCAGTGCCGCGAACCGGGGGTCGGCGCGCAGGCTTCGCATCAGCGGGTCCACCGGCATCAATGTCAGTTCGAGCGGATCCTGCTTCTTCTCGTAGGCGCGTTCCAACCGGTCGAAGGCGGCATCGCCGTCCCCCCGATAAGCGTACAACCGAGCGATCATTACCGGCTCGTCATCGCCCCACCGCTTTTCGAGCTCGGCAAGCGTCGCGTTCGATTCGGTCTTGCGACCGTTACCCCAATAGGCAAGAGTAAGGCCCCACAACTTCAAGTTCTCACTAACCTCATCTTGCATCGCCGCCAGCGCCTCCTGAGGCCTGCCGGCCAGCAGCAGCGCTTCACCGTACAACATGTGGGAAAAGGGGCTTCTGTCGTTCAACTGCACTGCCCGTCGGGACGCGCCGACGGCCTCGTCGAATTGACCTGCCAGCAGCAGCGAATAGGCAAGATGGATCAGGGAGCGTGCATCGAGCGGATCGTTCGCGACGACCTGGCGCAGATAACGCAGTTTTGTCTCGAACTGGCCGAAGATTCCCTGCGTCAGATACGCAAGCTCCACGCGAGCGCTCAGATTGTTGGGATCCAGTTCGATCGCGCGCTCGAGCTCGACTTTGGCTTCGGGCCAGTTCCATTGGTAGTACATCAAGGTTCGACCGAGCGCGTAGTGCGCAAAGGCGAGGTTCGGATCGAGGCTCAGTGATCGCCGCAGATCCTGAATCGCCAGGGCCAGCCCTTCGTTCGTGTCTTTGTCCGCCGTCTCTGCCAGCTTGGCCCAGGCCAGTGCGTAATTGGGGTCGGCCTTGGTGGCATCGGCATAAGCCTGCTGCGCTTTGTCCCCATCACCGCTGTTGAGTCTGTTGAAGAAATAATTGCCTTCCAGCACCAGGTTGTACGCTTCCTTGCTCGGCCCGCGACCATCGGTCTGCGGCGCGCCAGCGTGCAGGGTGGCATTCAGGGCCTGCGCCACCCGATCGGCGAGATCTTCCTGTACCTTGAATATATCGGCGAGGTTGCGGTCATAGCTTTGGGACCAAATGTGTGCTCCGTCCGCAGCCCTGATCAGCTGCGCCGTCACACGCAGCACCCTGCCCGACTTGCGCACGCTGCCTTCCAGCACGTTGGCTACGCCCAGCGTCTTCGCGATGTCCGCAATGGTTGCCTGCTTGCCCTTGAAGTAGAACGACGAGGTCCGGGCGACGACGCGCAGATCCGGACTTTGGGCCAGGCGGTCGATCAGCTCCTCGGATAGTCCATCCGAAAAGTATTCGGAGTCGTGCTTCTCGCTCATGTCCACGAATGCGAGTACCGCAATAGACTTCTCTGGAATCTCGCTGCTTACGGTGACTGGAGCCGGATTCGAGGCGGGTAGCACCCCCGCGCCAACGGCGCCGCGCTTCGACGGCCAGAACCGGTCACCAGCGACATACCCAACCGCGATCAGAGCTGCCAGCACGACCAACACTGCAACCAGGGCCAATAGCCGGAGTCGGGGCGACCTTCGCGTGGACTGGTCGGAATTGACACGCTCGCGGTGGTTCGCGCTGGCCGCACCAGAAGCAGACAAGGCCCGATCCTTAGACAGCAGGCGCGACACCCGCTCGACGAAGCTGAAAGGGATCGCGCCAGACGGCAGTCGTGTCCATTGGACGTCGCGGAACCCTTGCGGAACGCTGGCCTGGCGTTCCGGCGTGTCGTCGACAACGACCGGTAGCAGAAAGGCCTTCTCCACGGCCATGTCGTGGGTGCGCTCCGCCGCGAGTCTCCACTCACGTCGGAAATAGCCTTCGAGCCGCGCCTGCGAGTGAGCGGAGATGATCGGAATGAAAAGCGCGCATTCCTGGATCTGCTTCCGAATCTGGTTATCCCAGGCGTCACCGCCGCGCAGCTCGCTCTGGTCGAACCACACCTCGATACTTGCCGATTTCAGCGCGTCGCAAATGCGCTGCGCCACCTCGGCGTCCTCTGAGGCGTAGCTGATGAACACCGCTCCGGTGAGTTCAGTCACGCAAGGTATCCAGTGCTGCGACGTGGCAACGAAGCGGAGTTGCACTCCCACAGTCCGCTCGCCAGGAAGCTTACGCTCCGCACCCGAACTTATCACGTGAAGCACCGGGCTGGCCCCAAGACTCCTCGGCGCCATGCGCCAATGTCACCCCTAATCAGCGCCTCGCGCGTCGTTTCGGTTAAATTCATGGTAGGCACGTTCAGCCGTCTCACTGGCAGGCATAGGAAAGACATATGAAGATGTCGTCAATTGTTGGTTCATTGGTACTGGTTGTCATTGCAGTCGGAACCGCTCGAGCCAGCGACGCCTACTCGCGCACCGAGGCTGAGCGCTACATCAAGGACAGCGAAGCTGCATGGGCAGAGAGCGTTACATCAAACGATTCCTCCGTGGTGAAGCGGATCCTGGCGGATGATTGCGTGTGGGTACTGGACGGAGAGGTTGTGGACAAGCCTCGTGCCGTCCTGGAAGCGGAACACGGTCCAGGCGATTTCCTGTCAAATCATCTCGACTACGCCCACGTGCGATTTTTCGGCGACACCGCGGTTGTTCAAGGCAGCGAAACCTGGACGCGCAAGGGCGGACAGAAAGGGCACTTTGTCTGGACCGACACCTGGGTTCGACGCAATGGGAAATGGAAAATCGTCGCAGCCGAAGACGTTTCCGTACCGATAACGCCATAGCGCACGCCACCCATCCGGCCCCACCGGAAAGATCGCCAAGAGCACATAGAGAATCTGCATCGCACAGAGGTATAGAGACATGTAGAGAATTTTTGTTATCAAGAATTCTCTACATGTCTCTATACCTCTCTGAGTTACCGGTTCGCTGTGGGTACTTAGCGCCGTTCCGAATCGGGCAGATGAGTGGAGTGCGCTTCGATCCATGATTGCGCTTCCGCGTTCACCTCGCGCGGATTCCTGCCTGTGGCATCGATCGGTGGACCGATGACGACGCGGATGGTGCCGGGCTTCTTCCATAGTCCGCGGCGCGGCCAGTAATAACCCGAATCGTGCGCCACCGGCACGATCAGCCGCCCGGTCTGCGACGCCAGCATCGCACCGCTGACGCCGTACTTGCGTGTCTCGCCCGGCGGCATGCGCGTGCCTTCGGGAAAGATAACGATCCATTCGCCTTCGGCCAGGCGCGCCTTGCCCTGCTCGATCACGTCGTGCACCGCGGCAGGTCCGGCGCCGCGGTTGACCGCGATTGCGCGCAGCTGGCGGATGCCCCAGCCGACGAACGGGATCCAGGTCAGCTCGCGCTTGAGCACCCACACATGCGGTGGCAGCAGCACCGCCTGCGCCACGGTTTCCCAGCTCGAGGAATGTTTCATCAGCGCGACGTGATTGCCGGCCGGCAGCCGCTCGGCGCCTTCGACCCGATAGCCGAGCCCGCAGGTCCAGCGCAGCACCGCGAGGATGACCCGCGCCCAGACCCGCGCCAGCGCGAAGCGGCCGCGAAATGGCAGCACGGTGCAGGCGACGACGAAAAAGATCGCGTACACAAACGTCCACAGCAGAAAAAACGCCGTAAAGGCGAGCGAGCCGACGCGCCGGGCATCGCTGGCCATGGGGCTTCAGCCCGGCAGGCGCGACAGATCGGCGATGCCGGTGAACAGCGCGCGCAGCTCGGCCAGCAGTGTGAATCGGTTGTTGCGCAGTGCGGCTTCCGGATCGTTCACCAGCACCCGATCGAAAAACGCATCGACTGCGGGCTTTAAGGCCGCCAGCAGGTCGAGCGCCCGTGCATATTCGTGCGCGCTCACGGCCTCCTGCACCTGCGCTCGCATCGCCAGCAGCGCGTCGTGCAGTTCACGCTCGGCGTCCTCGCGCAGCAGCTCGCGCACCACCGGCTGCGGCTGCGACGTGGCCGCTGCGGGTTCCGATTTGCGCAGGATATTGGCGATGCGCCGGTTGGCGGCGGCAAGACTTAAGCCTTCCGGACGCGCCACGAATGCCACTAGTGCGCGCAGCCGCGCATCGAAATCCAGCAGCGATGCCGGCCGGGTGGCGAGCACGGCGTCGAACATCTCGGTGCTGATGCCGTTGTCGGCGGCGCGCTCCAGGTATTGCGCACGCGCGCGCTCCAGCACGAAATCGTAGATGTCGGCGCCGACGCTGCCGGCCTCGGCGTCGATGCCGGCGATCTGCTGCAGGCGCACCGCGCGATCGATCAGCTCGATCAGGTTCAGCTCCAGCCGATGCTCGAGCACGATGCGCAGTACGCCGATGGCGGCGCGCCGCAGGCCGAAGGGATCGCGCGTGCCGCTCGGCTTGCCGCCGCTGGCAAAGATACCCGCCAGCGTGTCGAGCTTGTCGCCCAGCGCCACTGCATCGCCGACGCCCGAGGCCGGCAGCGTATCGCCGGCCGCGCGCGGCAGATAGTGATCGCGGATCGCATCGGCGACGCGCGGCGCTTCGCCGTCGGCCAGCGCGTAGTAGCGGCCCATGCAGCCCTGCAGTTCCGGAAACTCGCCCACCATCGCCGTCAGCAGGTCGCACTTGGCGAGCTGGGCGGCGCGCGCGGTCTCGCCGCCGTCGGCGCCGATCTGCGCGGCAATGGCGCTGGCGAGCACCGCTATGCGGTCGGTGCGCGCGCCCAGTGAGCCGAGCTTGTCGTGGAACGTGACGCCGTCGAGCGCCAGGCGGCGCTCGGCCAGCGGCTGCCTGCGATCCTGCTCCCAGAAAAATGCCGCATCCGCCAGGCGCGGGCGCACCACGCGCTCGTTGCCGGTGCGCACCACGTCCGGATCCGGGCTGTCGATGTTGCTGATGGTGATGAACCACGGCATCAGGCCGGCGTCGTTCTCGAGCGCGAAATAACGCTGATGCTCCTGCAGGGTTGCGATCAGGACCTCGCGCGGCAGCGCCAGGAAACGCGCTTCGAACTGGCCGGTAAGCGCCACCGGCCATTCCACCAGCGCCGTGACTTCATCCAGCAGGCCGTCGCTGACGATCGCGCGGCCGGCAAGGCCCGCTGCGAGCTGCTCGACCTGCACGCGAATGTTCTCGCGCCGCGCGTCGAAAGCAGCGACCACCTTGCCGCGCGTGAGCAGCGTCCTGGCATAGCTGGCCGGGGATGCGATGTGCAGCGCCTTGGGCGCCATGAAACGGTGGCCGAAGCTCACGGCGCCGGATTGCACGCCGAGCACCGATGCCGGCACCACTTCGCGCCCGAACAGCAGCACCAGCCAGTGCACCGGACGCACGAACTGGGCATCGCCTGCGCCCCAGCGCATGCGCTTCGGGCTCGGCAGTGCATCCAGAGTCTGCTGAAGGAGAGCTGGCAGCAGCGTGACGGTTGCAGCACCGGGTTTGAGTCCCTCGAAATACAGGTACTCGCTGCCCTTGGCATCGCGTTCGCGGCCCAGGGCTTCGAGCGCCACGCCGCAGCTCCCGGCGAAGGCGGTCGCGGCGCGGGTGGGCGCACCGGCGGCGTCGAAGCTGGCACTGAGCGGTGGCCCGCGGCGCTTGATGAGCTGATCGGGAGGCCTTACGGCGAGCCGGCGGATATGCACTGCGAGCCGGCGCGGCGTGGCAAACGACTCCAGCGCCGCGACCAGAAGTCCGGCCTGCGTCAGGCGCGTGCGCAGGGCGTCGGCAAACGCCTGTTCCAGTGCACGCAAAGCCTTGGGCGGCAATTCCTCGGTGCCCAGCTCGATCAGCAGATCGCGGCGCTCGATGCGCGCGCGCGGCACGGCCGCAGTCATGCCCGCGCCTGATCCACGGCCAGCGCACCTTCCATGCTGGCTGCGACGTTGGCGGACGCGCCCGCGCCGCGCAGCATCGGGAAACCCAGCGCCTCGCGGCTGGCGTAGTAGACCTGCGCGACGGCGCGCGACAGCGTACGCACCCGCAGGATGAAACGCGCACGCTCGGTCACCGAGATGGCGCGGCGCGCGTCCAGCAGGTTGAAGATGTGCGAGGCCTTGAGCACCTGCTCGTAGGCCGGAAGCGCGAGCTTCGCCGCGAGCAGGTCATTGCACGCCTGCTCGTGCTGGTCGAAGTTGCGCATCAGCACCGCAACGTTGGCGTAATCAAAATTGTACTTCGACTGCTCGACCTCGTTCTGCAGGAATACGTCGCCATAGCTGATGCGGCCCTGCGGGCCCTGCGTCCACACCAGATCGAACATGTTGTCCACATCCTGCAGGTACATCGCCAGGCGCTCGAGTCCGTAGGTGATCTCGCCGGACACCGGCCGGCATTCGAGGCCACCGACCTGCTGGAAGTAGGTGAACTGGCTGATCTCCATGCCGTTGAGCCACACCTCCCAGCCCAGGCCCCAGGCGCCGAGCGTTGGTGACTCCCAGTTGTCCTCGACGAAGCGCACGTCGTTGACGCGCGGGTCGAAGCCCAGCGAGCGCAGGCTGTCGAGGTACAGCTCCTGGAACTCCGGCGGCGACGGTTTGATCAGCACCTGGAACTGGTAGTAGTGCTGCACCCGGAACGGGTTCTGGCCGTAACGGCCGTCGGTCGGACGGCGCGACGGCTGCACGTAGGCGGCGCTCCAGGGTTCCGGCCCGATGGCGCGCAGGAAGGTCGCGGTATGGAACGTGCCCGCTCCGACCTCCATGTCATAGGGCTGCAGGATCACGCAGCCGCGCTCGGACCAGTAGTGCTGCAGGGTAAAGATCAGGTCCTGAAAACTGCGTGGCTTGGGGCCGATCTTCGTGGTTTTCATCGGGATCGCGTCGGTTTACGGCAGGCGCGAGTATATGCGAGCCAGATGCGGCGAAGCGCTCGTGCCCGGCCGCTTAGGCGCAGGTCCGGTGCCCGTTGCACAGAAATAGGGCGCCGGTTTAGCCTGTGCACTATACTAGTGCAGTAGCCTCTCCGGAGGGGCCCGGATATTTCGTATACTGCTGAATCTATTACGGATTTCGGTACACCGGTATTGGCATGCCCAGTGCAGTAAAGCTCCGCCCAGCGCAATAACAAGCGACCCGAATGCATTCCAGAAGAACGCTCGACTAACGGAGGCGGTATGAGTTCTAGCGACGTCGTGAAGATGATCAAGGACAAGGAGGTGAAGTGGACCGACCTGCGCTTCACCGACACGCGCGGCAAGGAGCAGCACGTGAGCATTCCGGCGCGCTACGTGACGGAGGAGTTTTTCGTCGAGGGCAAGATGTTCGACGGCTCCTCGATTGCCGGGTGGAAAGGGATCAACGAGTCGGACATGATTTTGCTGCCGGATGCCTCCACCGCAATCATCGATCCGTTCTTCGAGGAGACGACGGTCAATCTCCGCTGCGATGTGATCGAACCGGCCACGATGCAGGGCTATGAGCGCGATCCGCGCTCGCTGGGCAAGCGCGCCGAGGCGTATTTGAAGTCCACCGGCATTGCGGACTCGGCGCTGTTTGGGCCGGAAAACGAATTTTTCATCTTCGATGCGGTGCGCTGGGGAGCGGACCTGCGCAGTGCGTTCTACGAGGTGGACTCGGTGCAGGGCTCGTGGAACTCGGACACGGCGTACGAGACCGGCAACAAGGGGCATCGACCTGGAATCAAGGGCGGCTATTTCCCGGTACCCCCGGTGGACGCGTTTCACGACATACGCGCGGCGATGTGCAAGGCGTGCGAGGAGATGGGCCTGGTGGTGGAGGTGCATCACCACGAAGTGGCCACCGGCGGGCAGAGCGAGATTGGAGTCGGGCCCAACACGTTGGTGAAGAAGGCCGATGAGGTGCAGATCCTGAAATACGCGCTGCTCAACGTCGGGGCGAACTACGGCAAGAGCGTGACCTTCATGCCAAAGCCGCTGGTGGGAGACAACGGCAGCGGCATGCACGTGCACCAGTCGCTGTCCAAGGATGGCAAGAACGTGTTTGCCGGGGACAAGTACGCCGGACTGTCGGAGACCTGCCTGTACTACATCGGGGGCATCATCAAGCACGCCAAGGCGATCAACGCGCTGACCAATGCGACCACCAACAGCTACAAGCGCCTGGTGCCCGGGTTTGAGGCCCCGGTGATGCTGGCGTACTCGGCCAGGAACCGCTCCGCATCGATCCGCGTGCCGTGGGTGTCTTCACCCAAGGCGCGGCGCATCGAGGTGAGATTTCCCGACTCCACGGCCAATCCGTACTTTGCCTTTGCCGCGATGCTGATGGCGGGGCTGGATGGGATCCAGAACAAGATCCATCCCGGAGAGCCGGCCGACAAGGACCTGTACGACCTGGAGCCGGAGGAGGCCAAGCACATTCCCACGGTGTGCCACTCGCTGGACATGGCGCTCGAGCACCTGGACCACGACCGGGATTTTCTCAAGCGCGGCGGGGTGTTCACCGACGATGTGATCGATGCCTACATCGGGCTGAAGATGCAGGAGGTCACGCGCCTTCGCATGACCACCCATCCGGTCGAATTCGACATGTATTACAGCGTATAGAGGCAACAATGAGGCGTGGCGCGGCATCCGCGGCGGTCATCGACACCCGGCAATGCGCCCCCTGCGCCGTGCGACGTTTTTGTGTGCCGGCACGCCCCGCCGGGGCTATGCTTGCGAGCGATGCAACGCTACGTCTCATTGAGCATGACGGCGCTGGCCGTGCTGGCGCTGTGCGCGGGCAGCACCGCGGCGCAGACCATCACCACCTATCGCTGGGTCGACGCCCAGGGCGTGGTGCATTATTCCGATACGCCGCAGCCGGGCGCGCAGGTGATCCAGCAGAAATCGGCGCAAACCTATCGTGCACCCGCGCCCCCGGCGTCAGCGGCGACAGCAGCAGCAGCGGCGGCGAAGGATGCGGACTCGCCAATTCAGGGCTGCGGCGTCATAGATCCGGCCTCCGAGGCCTCGTTCTTCGCTCCCGATGCAGTACCGGTGGCGGTGCAGGTCACGCCGGGTCTGCGGCCCGGGGACCAGGTTGCGGTAACGGTGGATGGCGCAGCACTCAACCCGGCGGTCCCCGGACGGCTGCAGTATCAGGTGAGTGCCCCGGTTCGCGGCGCCCACACGGTCAACGTCACGGTGCAGGATGCGGACGGCAAGCAGCTGTGCCACTCGTCGCTCACCTTCTACGTGCAGCAGCCTTCGCTGCTGTCTCCGACCTCGCCCGCGCGCGGGCACTGAGAGCGCAGCCGCGGCCGTGGCTGGCCGCCACGGCGGAGGCGCACGGTGGCGCTTGAACAGTTCGCCCCGTCGCCGCTGTCGCATTTCGATCCGGCAGACCTGCTGGACGTGCTGTCCACCGGCGTGGTGGTGCTCGATGGCCACCTGTGCGTGGTGTACGCCAACGTCGGTGCGCAGGATCTGCTCGCGGTCGGGCTGAACAAGGCCCGCGGCCGCCCCATCACCGAGCTGTTTGCCGATCCGCTGGCGCTGGATGGCATCCTGCGCCGCTCGCTGGAGCGCAATGAAACCTGCGCCGGCCACGAAATTGTGCTGATCCCGACCGGGCTGGCCGGCAAGCGCGACCCGGTGGTGGTCGACGTCACCGCGACGCCGCTCGAAGGCCAGGTCACCGGAACCCATCTGCTGCTGGAACTGGCCGATGCCAGGACGCGCCAGCGCATCACGCGCGAAAGCGAAATGCTGTCGCGACTGGACGGCAGCCGGCTGATGATTCGCCAGCTCGCGCACGAGATCAAGAATCCGCTCGGCGGCCTGCGCGGTGCGGCGCAGCTGCTCGACCGCGAGCTGCACAATGGCGCGCTCAAGGAATACACCACCGTCATCATCAATGAGGCCGATCGCCTGCGCGCGCTGGTGGATAGCATGCTCGGGCCCTCGCGCCCGCCGCAGATGACGCAGGTCAACATTCATGAGCTGTGCGAGCACGTGTTCCATCTGCTGCGCAGCGAGGCGCCGTCCGGGGTGGTGATCGACCGCGACTACGACCCGAGCCTGCCGAGCGGCCTGTTCGACCGCAACGAGATCATCCAGGCGCTGCTCAATGTCGCGCGCAATGCCCTGCAGGCGGTGGAACCAGCCAGCGGCCACGTCACGCTGCGCACGCGTGTCATGTCGAACATGAACATCGGCACTGAGCGTCACCGCCTGGTGGCGAATATTCAGATCGAGGACAACGGACACGGCGTACCGCCGGAGTTGACTCGCAGCGTGTTCTATCCGCTGGTCACCAGCCGCCCTACGGGCACCGGGCTGGGACTGGCAGTGGCCCAGGATCTTGTAACTCGCCATCGCGGCATCGTCGAGTTCGAGAGCCGTCCGGGTTGCACCGTATTTACATTGTTACTGCCGCTCGAGAGCACAGAATGAATGCACAACCTCTGCGTGTTTGGCTGGTAGACGACGACACTTCGATCCGTTGGGTGCTGGAACGGGCGCTGAAGAACGGCGGCATGCTGCCGAAGGCCTTCGATGCCGCGGAGCCCGCGCTGGCGGCACTGCGCAATGACACCCCTGATGTTTTGATCACGGATATCCGGATGTCCGGACAGTCGGGACTCGACCTGTTGCGCCGGGTACATGACGCCCATCCGGAGTTGCCGGTGATCGTGATGACCGCGTACTCGGATCTGGGCAGCGCGGTGTCGGCCTACGAGAGCGGCGCGTTCGAGTACCTGGCGAAGCCATTCGATATCGACCAGGCGGTGGACCTGGTCAAGCGGGCCGCGGCGGCCGGCGTACGCAGCGGCGACGCCGCCGTCATGCTGACGCCGACGATTCCCGATCTGCTCGGACGCGCGCCGGCGATGCAGCAGGTGTTCCGCGCCATCGGCCGCCTGTCGCGCTCGAGCGTGAACGTGCTGATCACCGGTGATTCCGGCACCGGCAAGGAACTCGCGGCACGCGCGCTGCACGAGCACAGCCCGCGCATCAACAAGCCGTTCATCGCGCTCAATACGTCGGCGATTCCGGCCGAGCTGCTCGAGTCCGAGCTGTTCGGTCATGAGAAGGGCGCCTTCACCGGTGCCGATAGCCTGCGCCGCGGGCGCTTCGAGCAGGCCGACGGCGGCTCACTGTTCCTGGACGAGATCGGCGACATGTCGACCTCGCTGCAGACGCGCCTGCTGCGGGTGCTGGCCGAGGGCGAGTTCTACCGCGTGGGCGGCCAGACCCCGATACGCGTCGACGTGCGCGTGATCGCAGCGACGCACCAGAATCTGGAGGACCGGGTGCGCCTGGGCCTGTTCCGCGAGGATCTGTTTCACCGCCTCAATGTGATCCGCATCGAGCTGCCGCCACTGCGCGCGCGGCGCGAGGACGTGCCGGACCTGCTGGAGCACTACATGCACATCGCGGCGCAGGAACTGGGCGTGGAGCCGAAGACGCTGAACGAGGATGCCAACGAGAAGCTGTGCGCCTACGCCTGGCCCGGCAACGTGCGCGAGCTGGTGAATCTGTGCCGCCGCCTCACGGTGCTGGCCCCGGGCAATGAAATTCGGGCGGAAGACCTGCCGCCGGAGATCATCGGCGCGGTCTCGAATGCACCGGCCGACCAGGACTGGACCAGCGCCCTGGCCACCTGGGCCGATCGACAGGCGCTCTCGCCGCCGCGGCCGCTGCTGGATGATGCGCTGCCGGCGTTCGAACGGACTTTGATCCGCGTGGCACTCAGGCACACCCAGGGCCACAGACAGGAGGCCGCGAAGCTCCTGGGCTGGGGCCGCAACACGCTGACACGCAAACTCAAAGAACTGGGGATGGACGACATCGACGATCAGGACTAGAGCGCACTACGGCGGCAGGTTCATCCGCGCCTCGATCTCCTTGAACCGCGGCTCGCTGCGAATCGGATCGAGCGCCCAGTCCACCCGCAGCGCTTGCAGGCCAGGATTTCTTAGTCGCTGTGCCGTGGCAAGCCACTGCAGGGACTTAGGGCTATCGCCCCACTGCGCGTAGATCCTGGCAAAGCCGTATGCCGAACCATCCCCGTTGAGAGCCTTGAGCTGCTGCAGCTCGCGCTCAGCATCCGCCTGCCTTCCCAGGCTGTGGTACGCCAGCGCCAGGCAATGATGGCGAAAGTCTTCGTCCAGCGGCGTCGAGGTCGATTCACACTGCTGGCGCGCCAGCTCGGTTTGCCCGGAAGCGAGCAGGGTTTGCATTATAAAACTTTGCACGTAGTGCGACCCGGGATTGAGCACTTTGGCATCCTGCAGGGCCGCTGAAGCCTCGCCGTACCGGCGCGCAAAATACAAAGCCATACCGAGCGTGATGTGCGCGTTGACATCCTGCGGGTCGAGACTCACGAGCCGGCGTGCAGCCTTGACGGCAGGCTCAAAGTGGCCCAAATCCGCGGCAAATCCGGCAAACGCCCTTAACACCTGTGCGTTGCCAGGTGCCAGCGCCAGAGCCCGGTCGAATTCGGGGGCCGCAGCGGCGTAATCCAGCAACAGGAATGCGCGAATCTCTGCAACTATTAAATGTGCTTCGCCAAGCTCTGGCGCAAGCTCGACAGCGCGCTGCGCCGCTTCCAGCGCTTGCGCGCGCAAACCCGGCTGTTCGCGTGGCTTGGCATTGAAAATGGCAAAATTTCCGAGCGCCGCTGCCCGCCCTCCATAGGCGCGGGCGTAGTCTGGATCAAGCGCGATGGCCTGATCGAACGCCGCGATCGCCGCCTTGTCATTGGCTTCTTCGGGATCCGGGTTCCTGAGCAACTGCACGCCCCGCAGGTAGGCGTCGTAGGCCTCGGAGTTCTTCGTGCCGCCCATGCCGATCCTGGCCTCCTCATCACCGACCAGCCTGGTTTCGAGCTGCTGCGCCACCGCAGTCGCGACATCCGTCTGGACCTGCAGGATGTCAGTGAGATTGCGATCATAGGTCTGCGACCAGATATGAAAGCCGGTGACGGTATTGATCAGCTGCACTGTAATGCGCACCGTGTTGCCGGCGCGGCGCACACTGCCTTCCAGCACCGCGCCAACATTCAGCTGGTGCGCGATCGTTGCGACATCGACGTTCTGGCCCTTGAACGAGAACGAGGAAGTTCGGGCCACGACCTGCAGATCGTTCAGGCGCGAGAGTGAGTTCAGCAGCTCTTCGCTGATGCCATCGGAGAAGTAGTCCTGGCTCGGATCACCGCTCATGTTCACGAATGGCAGAACTGCAACGGAATGCGGTGGCGGAGCGAATGCGGCCACAGTGGCCGGCCGCGACGCGGACGGCACGGCAGCTGTCTGCTTCGCCGCGGCGAAGGATCGCAACCTGTCGATCGCAAGCCAGGCGAGCGCCACGCCGGCCACAGTGAGTGCCGCTACCAGCAGCCAGGATCTTGGTGGCCGCGCCGCTGGGCGATCCGGGGAATGCCGATCAGGCGCAACACCCGGTGGAATAGCGCCCGCTGGAATAGCCGATGCAACGGCCAGCTGACGGCGCACGGCAGTCAGCAGTTTCGCGAATGCGG
>Ga0302180_10000283_pt1 | contig 42501 bp, 45 predicted proteins | sample I_Palsa_E3_2_FD_200575 | JGI IMG/M metagenome (GOLD analysis project Ga0302180, IMG submission 200575) | Peat permafrost microbial communities from Stordalen Mire near Abisko, Sweden - I_Palsa_E3_2 | ecosystem: Environmental > Terrestrial > Soil > Palsa > Peat permafrost | place: Sweden...
TTCCAGATCGGACGGGTCGCTGTGGTGCGCACCAAGCCGGGACTGACGGCGTTCAGACGGACACCCTGGCCCGCCAGGTCGGCCGCAATCGTGCGCGTCATGGCGTTCAGGGCGGCCTTGGCCGCGGCGTAGGAGACCATGGCCGAGGTCGTCTTGCGCGGTGAGCCGCTCGAGATGGTCACGACGGATCCGGCGTTGTCGCCGAGACCGCGCGCCAGAGCAGCACGGATGAGGGCGACGGTGGGCCACGTGTTGAGGCGGAACGTCTCGAGCAGTTGCTCCTCGCTGATGGCATCGAACGACAGCGGGTGGGGAGCACCACCGACCGTACTGACGATCAGATCGACGCGACCGAACGCCTCCACAGCCCGGTCGGTGAGCGTGGAGACGGCCGCTTCCGTGTCCATGGACCCGACGACGCCCAGGACGTGGAACCCCTGAGCCCGGAAAGCGGCCTCGGTCGACGCGACCCGGTCCTCGTCGCGGCCGTTGACGACGACCGAGGCCCCCTCGCGGGCGAGGCGCAGCGCACACGAGCGGCCGATGCTGGGATCGGCGGTGGAACCGGTGATGATGGCGACCCGTCCGGAGAACCGTGCTGCCGGGCTGCTGTCGCTCTCGGCCGTTCCCACCGTCGCATCTTGTCCCACGGCGTCACCGGTGTGCCATGCGGGCGGGAATTCCTCAGAGCGGATAGGGGTCTTCGACGAGCGACAGGCCGCGCTGCAGCGCGGTCAGTGAGAAGCCGGCCGTGGTGCGATAGCGCTCCGTGACGTCGGCTATCTCCTCTGGCGCGATCACATCGCCTATGTCGGCGAAGCCGTCGGGCGCGCGCTGCTCGACCAGCCGCATCGGAAGCTCGGGTCCAAGTCCACGGTTTGCCTGCACGATCGCCGCCGTGGCGGGGCGCCGGGCCGCCTCGTAGCGTTGCAAGGCCTCGTCCACGTCGCCCGGGTGCCGCCGCAGGCAGCCGGCCAGCACGCGCGCATCCAAAATGGCCTGGGAGGCGCCGTTGGATCCGATGGGATACATCGGATGCGCCGCATCGCCGAGAAGGGTGGTCCGGCCGAAGGTCCAGCGCGGAATCGGGTTCCGGTCCACCATGGGAAACAGAAAGGTCTCGGGAGCTGCCTCCACGATGCCGGGCACGTCGAGCCAGCCGAAGTCCCATTCTTTGAACTGGGGCAGGAAGTCGTCGAGCGCACCGCGGCGATTCCAATCCTCGGCCCGGCCCAGGTCCGAGTCGGGGCGTCGCAACTCGGCGATGAAGTTGAACCTCTGCCTGCCCCCGGGGAGGTCTGCGATCGGGTAGCCGACGAACTTCTGCTCCGGATGCCCGGCCCAAATCATGGAGCGTCCGTCGAGCACGGGATTCACCTCGGCGATGCCCCGCCAGAGCAACGAGCCGTTCCAGAGGAAGCCGCCCTCGTCCGGGTAGCGCTGCGCCCTGGCCGCACTGTGGATCCCGTCGGCGGCGACAACGAGGTCTGCCTCCAACTCCCCTTCGTCGAATTCCGCCACGGCCTTCCGGTCGTTCCCTCCGACTCGCACGAGCCGACGTCCCAGATGGATGGCGTCCTGCCCCAAGCGTTCCGTCACGGCGACCCGCAGTACCTCCTGCAGCAGGCCGCGATGGATGGAGAGCTGGGGCCAGGGGTAGCCGGCGGCGATCCCACGCGGCTCCCGCCAGATCTCCTGCCCCCTCTTGGTGCAGTAGACGAGGGTGGAGGGGGCAATGGCGTGCGCGAGCAATTCGTCGAAGAGGCCGAGCGCACCGAGCTCGCGTACGGCGTGCGGGAGCAGGTTGATACCGACGCCGAGAGGCCGCAGTTCGCGGGCCGAATCGAACACCTCCACCTGCAGGCCGATCTCGTGCAGGCTGAGAGCCGCCGCCAGACCCCCGATCCCGGCGCCGACGACCGCGGCGCGCCGGCCGGGTCCGGCCGGGCTCACAGAACCTCGTGCACGTGAATGCGAACGGTGCTGCGGTCCCTCTCGCCGGTCGAGACGGCGATGAGGTTGTTCAGCCAACTCAGCCGCGGCGCCGGGGACGAGAGGCGGATCAGCGTGCGGAAGTAGTACTCGTCGGGATCCACCGGATCCCCCTGGGCCAACCGCGCCGTGACGGAATCGGACGCCTTGCGGACGCCCTGGGATACGACCTCAATGGCTTCGTTGCCTGCGGTCCGCAGCGTGTAGTGGGCATCGATCTCGAGTACGCCGTCGGCCCGAACGGTCTGCCAGTCGACGCCGCCCTCCAGCAGCGTGCCGGCCAAGCCCTCCCTGCCCTCGAACGTGCCCTTCTCGAAGGCGACGTAGCGGCGCCCGCCGCCGAGGTCGACCAAGGGACGCACCTGAATGGTGATCAGCATCAGCTCGCGTAGTTCGACCGGCCTCATAGGGGTCTGCACGTCCTTCTGTCTCTCGGTCCTGATGACGGCGAGCATCGGCGCTGCGTCCGCCTGGCGGGCGATGGTAACAGCGGTCCCCACGACTCCTCGCTAGGTTGACCGCATCGGTACCGACGCTCCGCCACCGCTCCGCACCCGCGTCGCCGAGCTCCTCGGTGTCGACTACCCGTTGCTGCAGGCTCCCATGGGATTCATCGCCCGGGCGCAGCTGGCGTCCGCCGTCTCGAACGCGGGCGGATTCGGGATCGTCGAGACCTCCTCCGGTCGCCTCGACGAGGTCCGCGAAGAGATGGCGGCGATGCGTGATCGGACGGACAAGCCGTGGGGTGTCAACATCGCCCAGATGCTGGTGACCGATCCCCAGATCGTCGAGTTCGTGGCTGCACAGGGAGTCAGGTTCGTGACCACGTCGGCTGGAGACCCCGCCCGGTACACGCGGCAGCTCCACGACGCCGGCATCAGCGTCTTCCACGTGGTTCCGTCGCTGCGGGCCGCACAGAAGGCCGTCGAGGCGGGAGTGGACGGCCTGGTGGTCGAGGGGGGAGAAGGCGGGGGCTTCAAGAACACCAGACCCGTCTCGACGATGGTCCTGCTGCCGCAGATCTGCCAGACCTTCGACATCCCCGTCGTAGCTGCCGGCGGCGTGGTTGACGGTGCTTCCATGGCTGCCGCCTTCGCACTCGGCGCCGAAGGCGTCCAGATGGGAACGCGCATGGTCAGCGCAGTCGAGTCACCCGTGCACGATAACTACAAGAGCCTGGTGACCGGGGCCGACGCTACGGATACCGTGGTCCTCAGTGCCCACTCGAGCCCGGCCTATCGGGTCATGCGTACCCGCTTCAGCGAGAGCCTCGAGCAGGAGCCGTCTGTGATCATGGGTCGCACCGTCGGCATGGACGGCGTGCTCAAGCTCTACTTCGAAGGTGATCTCAGTGCGGGCTTCGCGTTCGGGGGCCAGGTGGCCGGCCGCGTGACGGAGGTCCTCCCCGTGCGTCAGATCGTGCACGAGACGGTGCGCGATTTCTACGAAGCGGTGCGCATGCTGGGCCAATTCCTCCCGGACGCGTAGTACGGAGCCAGGCGCTATTTCGGCTTCTGGCTCAGGAAGCGGAAATGGAATCCGACGATGTCGGTCGTCGTGTCCCGGAACCCCGCCGAGGCGAGGCGACCCTTCAGTTCGTCCGGATCGATGGGAGTGAACATGTCATCGGCATGCCCGGAGCGGATCGGTTCGAGATCCAGCGAATCCTGCCCGACGAATATGCCGCCGGGACGCAGGACCCGGTGCAACTGGGCAAACAGCCGATCCTGATGTTCGGGCGATGGCATGTGGTGGAGGACCGAGAAGCACGCCGCCGCCGAGAACCGATCGTCCGGCAGCCCCGTGTCGGCGCGAGTCGCATCAGCCACGAGGACGTCGACGTTCGTTCCGGCCAAGCGGTCCCGCAGCGCCTCACCAAGTGAGGGGTCGATCTCGACGGCGGTCACCCGCGGCACCCGCTGGCGGAGGATGTCAGTCGTGAGTCCGGGTCCCGGACCGATCTCGAGGACGTCGTCACCCAGGTCCCCTGCGGCCGCTATCCAGGGCAATAGCTCGGTTTGGAGGAGGTGCGCCCAGGCGGGGCTGGCCAGAAATTGCAGATGGGTTTCGTTCATGCCCTTACTTGTACGATGAGCGGCTGATGGCCGTCTCTGCACATTCGGTCAATGTTTTGTCATTATCGGACAGAACCGGCCTCGTCGACATGCGCTCGGGAGGCCGGCCGCCGGCGGGCAGCTTCATCTACGACGGCGACGAGCTGATCACGACGTGGCACGAGCACGACCTGCACCAGGTCGAATACGCCTTTCACGGCAGCGTCGAAGTCGAGACCGCGACAGCGCACTATCTGCTGCCACCGCAGGAGGCCGCTTGGATCCCCTCCGGGGTGAACCACCGGACGACGATCCGTACGACGGTTCGAACCATCTCGGTGTTCTTCGAGCCCCATCTCGTCCCCGCACCCGGCGAACGTGTCCGCATTCTGGCGGTTCCACCCGTTCTGAGGGAGATGATGGTCTACGCCGGACGCTGGCCGATCGGCCGTTCGCTCTCCGACGCAGTGGCCGACGCGTACTTCATTGCGCTGGGCCGATTGGTTTCTGAGGCGCTGGAGAGTGAGGAGCCGCTGTTCTTGCCGACCTCGACCGACCCTGTCGTTGCGGCTGCGCTGACCTGGACCAGAGAGAATCTCGCCACCGCGGGCATGGGGGAAGTCGCCCGTCATGTCGGCCTGTCCGAGCGCTCACTCCGGCGTCGCTTCGAGACGGAACTGAGGATGTCATGGAGGAACTACGTCATGCAGGCTCGCTTGTTGCGGGCGATGGCCCTTCTGGCGGAACCGGGACCTTCGATCCTCCGTGTGGCTAGTGCCGTGGGCTTCGAGAGCCTGAGTTCGTTCAATCGGGCTTTTCGCCTCAGGACCGGAGTGACTCCCTCGACGTATCGCAAGCAGAGAGCACGGCACGGCTGAAGGACGCCAAAGGTGCCCTCACGCGTTCCACATACATCGCGCATACTTCTCTGAGTGTTGCGTGGTGTTCTGATCGGATGACGGAACCTGTATGGGGTCAGGGAGCATGAGTCGGGGTCGAATCGCCCTCGTCCTGACGGCCGCCCTCATCGCGGGTGCCGGAGTCACTGCGTGTGGGGCGAACAGCCCGACGCACACCGCCGCAAGCTCAGTCAGCAACCATCCCGTCGTCTACACCTTTGGCGTCGCAGGCACCGAGGGGCCGGTGCTCCAGACCGAACACGAGAAGCCGACCCCGATCCGGGGCATCGAGGGAACCGTCATTCAGATCGCCACGTCCAACTCCGACACCTACGCGCTGACCTCGACCGGGACAGTCTGGGCCTGGGGAGTCGGGAGCAACGGCGAATTGGGCAATGGCGCCACACCGCTCTACGTCAACACGGCGGTCCAGGTCGATTTTCCCGGTGGCGTGCGCGTCACGTCCCTCCCGAATCCGATGCCCTTCGACGGTGGCCTCGCCATCGACTCCCAGGGCGTGGCGTGGGCATGGGGCCTGAACGCCGACAACGATCTCTGTCTGCCGAGCGGGCTCGTCGTGCGCACCCCCGAGCGCATCCCGCTCACGGGAGTCACTCTGGGAACCGGTGCCCGGACCCACTCCATGTTCGTCTCCGACGGCTCGGTCTACGCGTGCGGGAGCGGCCAGTTCGGCGAGCTCGGTAACGGCGGCACCGCGGACAGCGCGACGCCGACCCGGGTCGTCGGGCTGCCCCCGGGCCCGGTCCAGGCCTTGACATCCTCGTGGGGCGGGTCGGGTGCGCTCATGAGGGACGGCTCGTACTACAACTGGGGCTACAACGAAGCCGGACAGCTCGGTGACGGCACCACCAGCGACAGCGCCGTCCCCGTCCATGTGCCTCTGCCCAAGAAGGTGGTCCAGGTTTTCCAAGGCGGCAGCGGAGCGAAGAACGGCCAGACGATCGCCGTCCTCTCGGACAGCTCGCTGTGGACCTGGGGGAACGGGACCCACGGGCAGCTCGGCAACGGGAGCCGGGCCAGCTCGTCTAACCCGATTCGCATAGCGCTCCCTCACGGTGCACGCCCGGCCGGCGTCGCCTCGGGGGGGTACGCCTCCTACGCCATCGATACGTCCGGGAAACTCTGGGCCTGGGGCCGAAACGACGACGGGCAGCTCGGGACGGGGCAGAGCGGGCCGGACCAGCCGTCTCCCGTTCCGACCGGCCTCCTCCTCAGACAGGTCTCCTCGACGGCGCAGAACGCCGCCGGACTTTCGAGGTGAGGGTGACGCTGTGAAGACCTCCGCCGATGAGTGGGGCATCGTGGGCTCGTGGGCTCACCAACCGACCTCTCCGTCGATCAACTCTCGGATCAAGTCCGCGTGGCCGTTATGACGTGCGTACTCCTCGATCATGTGGTTGTAGATCCAGCGGAGTGAATACGGCTGACCATTGCGGGTTCCTGTGTCGTCGAGGCCGTGGCGAGACGCCGCTGCACGACTCGTTTCGCACTGCGTCTGCCAGGCGACCAGGTCCTCTTGCCAGGAAGCCGAGTCGAGGGGTACCAGTTCGCTGTCCGGAATGGCCGGGTCGTACCAGATCGGCGGAGTCGGTTCGGTGAGAAGTACCCGGGTGAACCAGTTGCGTTCAACTTCGGCCATGTGTCGAAGAAGTCCGTGGAGGGACAACTGTGACGTGGCGATAGGTCGGGCTTTGCGCTGTTGATCGCTCAGCCCTTCGCATTTGAGCAGCAGTGTGATGCGGTGGAACTCGAGCCATGCTTCCAACATCTCTCGCTCTGAAAGGACGAAGGTCGGTTCTTCCCGACGGCTGTCAACGAGATCCTCGACCATGGCATCTCCTCTCCGGCCACGAGTGACACATCTCCCCGACGCCTACCCGGGGGTCGTCGAAGTCAGGCGCCGTGACCTTGGCCCGGCTCAGTGTTATGGCGGACGAGGAGGGGCGTGGACCCGCTCGGGTTGGGCTCGTTCATGCCTGCACCGCAGACGGGACTTCGATCGGCGCCACGTCATCGACGTCGTACGAGTGCATCACAACGCCGGCCAACGTGATGATGACGCCGAGGACGGAAACGCCATTGAGGAGAATCCCGAAGTGGAAAATGGTGAAGTTGTTCGGCGCGTAATAGCGGCTCGGGTACCCGGGAATCGTGTAGACGAGGATGGGCGGGGCGAGCGCCAGGAAGACACCCAGCCGGACCACCCAGTCAACCGCGCGATCGCGACGGAGGACGACGAACCCCAATGGCAACAGGAGGAGGGAGTAGTAACCCCACGCAAAGGAGAAGCACAGGATCAGTATCACGAACAAGGGAGCCGAGAACCAGACCGCCTGCTCCGCCGTCTCGAGATGCGTCCGCGACCAGATCCGCCAACATACGAAAAGGCTCATCACGACGACGGCGACCCGGGCCACGAGGCCAACTCCGGAGGGCAGGTGCAGATATCTCGCCATGGCGCTCAGTGACGTGTTCCATGGCCTCGAGGAATTGGTGGAGAACGTGTGTTCCACCTCGTGGACGAATCCCGAGAAGTCGGCGTTGGCGGCGACGACGACGACCAAGGCGATGACCGACAGCACCACGGGGATGAGCACTGCGACGACGGATTCCCGCCAGCGACGTCTCAGGAGGAGCACGAGAAGCAGCGGGGCCAGCAGAGGCTTGATCGTCAGTGAGATGCCAAGGACAACGGCTGCCGCCATCGGGTGATCGCGATCGAGAGCCAAGAAGAACGCGCCAGCGAGTGGTATCAGGAGCAGCGTGAAATTCTCGTAGTGCGCTGCAATGCCGAGCTGTCCGGTCAGCGCCAGCAACACGGCGAACAAGGCGACGCGGGCAGAGCTCAGCGGGAGTCGTATGAATCGGGTCATCGCCCAGAACAGGTACGCGATGCTCACGATCTGCAGCAGGTAGATGATGACTTTCGTGACTCGGAACGGGAGTGCGGCGAAGGGGAAGGCGAAGAGCAGGCAGCCCGGCGGATACACGAACTGGTTCCACGACGAGCCTCCGTGGAGGACGGCGTGGGCGGCCTGCCAGACGTGCTGGGTGTCGTACCCGAAGTCGACGCCTTTGTGCCAGCGCCAGGCATCGACAAGCCCGATCAGGATGGCAAGAGGCCACAGCACCATTGCCCATGGAAATTCCCGGAGGGCTCCGACGACACCTGTTTCGGAGCCAAACCCTACGCGGGGCTGTGTTTCCCCTTGCTCGGTGCCCAGCCCGCTTTTTTCGACCCTCGCCACGTCATGACCCCTTATGCAGAGGACTCGCCAGGGCGAGCATGGCCGAGATCAGTGGGACAGTCAAGGATCTGACGCGCTCACCGGCACCCATTTGTCGAATGTTGTGACTCTGTCGTGCGTGCCCGTCCGCCTGAGGTAAGCGGAGCGCTATCAAGCCTCGTACTCGTACGTGACGTAGGAGTCTGCCGTGCAGGCGGCATAGTGCTCAGCGAGCTCGGCGTAGTCCGAAACCGTACCCGTGACCTGAAAGACCCTGTCGAAGGAACCGTTGCGCCAGTCCACCGTGTCGCCGGTCTCCTTTTGGACGTCGATCTCTTGCACTCCCGCGAGTTTTCCCAGTTGGTCCAGCCCCTTGATCCCGAGCACCTTCGTGGCCGTGAGGGGAGGCTCGCGATAGAAGCGGTATGCGATCCGCTCGCAGGGCACCGGCCCATCGATGACGATGTGCTCGCCGAGCGCCAGTCGCATGCCCAGTTCCAACAGCGGCACCCCCGAGGCGAGCTTGACGATGGTCGGCGTCAGGCCCGTCGGTCGGCCATTGATCTCAATGATCTTGCGTCCCTGCGGGGTCAGCTTGATCTCAGTTCTGAAGCAACCGAAGTCCGATCCCAGTGACTTGATGGTGGCAGTGGCCAAATCGAACAGCTCAGGGATTTCTGAAGGAGGTATTTCTGCCGGGAAAAACCCACCGGAGGACCGGAAGGGTGGCGCCATCGGGAACAAACCCGTGACGCCCAGATGACTGAAGACTCCTTGGCTGACGATTGTCTCGATGCTGACCCGGTCGGCATACGGGGCCTCAGAAGGAGGCAGGTCCTCCATCCGCTCCTCGAGGACCATCTCCGAGGGATGATCCACGTCGTTGAGGATGCGAACGAGCTCAGGTTCGCTTTCCACGAGATAGATCCCGCGGCACATCGTTCCGTTTCTCGGCTTGAGCAAGGCCGGAAAGCTCACGGCCGCGCAGAGTCGCCGGATCTCCTCGTCGTCAACATCCTCCCGTACCTCGGAGAAACGAGGTATCGGCACATTGGCCGCCTCCATCGCCTCGCGCTGGAGCAATTTGTCGTTGAGGCGCGCCACGGCACCGATGGAGGTGCCGGGCAATCCCAGGGCACTGGCGAGCCACGCTTGCAGGTGGAGATCGGTGTCGAAATAACACGTGATTCCATCAGGGTGCTCGGCATAGACGCGGTGAATCAACTCTTCAGGAGTTAAGCCCTCGGTGTTGACGACCTTGCCCACCTTGCGCAGCACCCGTGTCTTCGGGCCGAGCTCCGACTCGTCGACGATCCACAGCAGCCGGCACAGATCGGACGCGGTGTCGGCAATCTCCCTCCACGGTCTCGACCGTGGGCTATAGACGATCGCCAAGAGAGGCTTGTCGCCGCCCGTCTCCATGGCGAGAGGTTACCCCCCTGGGGCGGCAGGGCTTCCGCCGGCCATCCGGGCCCGATTTCAACCCAACGTTGGGTGCAGCGGGCGTCCCCGGATGATCCGGTCGTCCGAAAGGCCGATGTTCAGCAAGGGGTTCACACGCGCCGGGCCAAATGGAGCACGGCGTCCTCGACACGGGTGATCGTCCCGCCCAGCTCGTTGTCGATGACTTGGCGAAATTGATCATCACGTGTTTCTGAATGGAAGCCGGGATAGGTCCGGGTGAGCGCAATGAAGAAGTCGGCGTCGAGCTCCCGCTCAAAGCGGTGACGTCGCTGGGAGAATTCGCCGAAGCGAGTGTCCTCTTTCACCGGCTCCAATGAACCCAGCATGTGGTCGACTCGCTTGGGCCACGGTGATCCGGTGATTTCGGCCAGACGATCCTCGAAGTTGCCCTGCCCCCACGAGACGACCTCGGTCCACGAAATCGCCAGCGATCCGCCGCTCGGGAGGATCTGGGCGGCCAGGTTGAGTCCGGTTTCGGGCTCGACCCAATGCCAGGCGCTGAAGGCCACGATGAGATCCACCCCTTCGCCAGCAGGCCAGTCCTCGAACCGGCCTTCCACGAATTGGGCGGCGTCGCCGAGCTTTTCCTCGCCGAGCTTCCTCATCCCCGCCGAGGGCTCGATGGCGACGACCTGGAGCCCGACGTCGACGAGCGAAGCGGTACCGATGCCGGTTCCGGCTCCGATCTCGAGCGCCTTGGCGCCCGGCCGGAGCTCCCCCAATTCGACGATGTCCTCGAAGATCCCGCGCGGGTACTGGGGGCGATAGCGGTCGTACGCGACGGCCGACGAGTCAAATTCGCTCGACCGTCTGGCCGCCATTTTCCACATGTCGGACATGCCGACAGTGTGACACAGGCCTCCTCGCCGGCGACCCAACGACAGGGGTTGCTCCGGGCCGGGTGCGGTGCGTCAGGCAGCCGAACTCAGGTCTGGCGCGCCGCCGAGAACTCCGGCGCGTCGGCACCGAGATCAGTGGTGAAGCTCCATGAGGGTTCCAGGTCGACGAGTCGACCGGGAGGTCTGACGACATCCACGGGAGCCACCGCTCCGGGCAGGACCACCCGATAGGCGTCGACGTCAGGGCGGCGCGGCTCGCCGCGGCTCGTCGTGCCCACGCCGAGGAGCCAGCGGGCGGTCTGCGCGAGGGAGAGCTGCACCGATTGAGGCGACCCACCGTGCTGCACAGAGGCGACTGCGAGCATGCTCGCCGCCGCGGCCAGATACCCCATTGCATGGTCCAGTACCCGGGAAGGAAGTGCGCCCGGCCGGTCGCCTGTCCCCTCGACCTGAGAAATCCCAACTGGACACTGCACCACCGAGTCGAAGCCGCGCCGGGTGGCCCAAGGGCCGGAGGGCCCCCACGCGGACAGGGTGATCACGTTGAGGTGCGGGTGGCGCTCGGACAGAGTGCGAGCGTCGAGGCCGAACCGAGCGAGGGCACCGGGGCGGTAGCCCTGGACGAGAAGGTCGGCGCCCCCCAGCAGCTCCTCCAGCGTGGTCCTGTTCGCCGGGTCGGCGAGGTCGAGCTCGGCACTGCGCTTGCCGGGCAGGGTGTCCAGCGCGTGGGCGGGCTCCTCGGGCAATCCGGGGCCATCGATACGGACCACCTCCGCGCCCCACGCCGCCAGCGTCCGCGTCGCGATGGGACCGGCGAGTGCGCGCGTGAGGTCGAGGACGCGCAGCCCGGTCGCACCTCTCGAAGCATCGGCGAGGCGGCCTGTTCCGGTACCTGCCTCGCTCTGCAGTAGCGGCAGCGCGGCGACGGCGCGACCCTGCGGATGCTCCAACCACTCCTGTTCGCTGCGTACGGCGTATCCCAGACCGCCGGCCGCATCGAGTGCGTCCTCGAGATCCTCCGCTCTCCATCTCGAGATCGCATCCTTGACACTCCGGTGGCGATCTTCGCACTGCAGGACCGCCAGTGCTCTGCTCCGGTGCCATGGGTACTCTCCGTGCACGCGGAACCACCGACCGTCCGCCGTCATCCAGAAGCGGAAAAAGGGGGACATCCGATCCGGTTCCTCCAGGGCGGCGGAGCGCGCGTAGTACTCGCTCCGGGCGGCCACGGCGACGTGTTCGCGATCGATGAAGACCCGCTTCGGCGCTCCCGTGCCACGGGCAGCGTCGAGCAGGGAGGCGGCGAGAGTCGATGCGGTCATGGCCGCAGTCATCGCCGGCAGAGCCGCCGTGTTCGAGGGCAACAGGCCCGTCCCGTCCCCGGTGAACTGCACCAGGTCCAGTAGGGCCGGGTCGCCGCCAAGGGCGGTCCAGGCCTGCCGCAACAAGAGGTCCGTCTCGTCCCCCGGGCTCATTTCACTGGCGTCCGTCAACTTCAGGGCCAAAGAGTCGCAGCGACCTCTGACGGCCATTTGTCGACGTCGAGGCCGTGCTTCCAGAACAGCGCCAGGGTGATCCGATCGACGCCGAACGCGACGCAGGCGCTGTGCGCGGTGGCACCGTCGGCGCTGGTGATCGCGAAGGGCTCCCCGAAGTGGTCACGATGACAATTCCCCGAGATGATGGCGACCGGGTGATCGGAGGAACCAATCGGCGTGGTGCCTTCCAGCTTGAGAATCTCGTCCTTCTGGTTGTTGGCCATAGCAGTCCCCAGTCGGCCAAAGAACGGGTCGTTGGCTTCGACGACCGTCATGTCGAGTCCAAGCTGACGCAGCAGTGAGACTCCGTGTTCGAGTCCCGCGTCACGATGCCGCTGCGCCTCCTCAGGCGTGCCGATGAAGACCAGCTCGTGCATCTGGAAGGCCTGCGACCGAGCCGGATCGGTGCTCGGCTCGTGACGGAAGCAGAAGCTGTGGACATTGAAGTAGCGACCGCCCGCGGGAAGCGAGCCCGTGCACATGGGGTAGACGGGGTGACAGGCCGCCGAGGCCAGGAACACTTCGGCCGGCTCGAGCAGGTCCTGCCAGTCCTTCCCCGCTTCGGATCTGCGAAGCAACTCTGCGTGGTCCCGGTCGTCACCGGTGAAGACCGAGACCACTCCGATGAGGTCCGGGAAGGACTGGATGTAATTGGTCCGTGCGAAGGTCGACCGGTTGACAATTGGAGGGAATTCGATGGAAGTGGCCCCCAGCTCCGTACCCCATTGATCGGCCAGATCATGCAGCGCCCGGGCCACGGCGGCGTACTGCTGTGAACGGCCCGAGACGCCGGCGACTCCGGTGGGATAGATCAGCTCCGACTCGACGAGAGCTGTTCCGAAATCGGTCAAATCGTCCATGGACATCCTGTTCGAGATCGAGAGCGTCTTGGGCATCGCCGGCAAGTACGTACTGTCGCCGCCGCCTCCGTAGGGCCTGGAAACGTCCCACTCTCCCCGAGCGGAGTTGCGGGACTCCCGCAGTCTAAGCCAGGACCAAAGCTGTGCCGGTTCCGCGCCACCTCGCCGACTTCTTCAACGGTAGGTCCGACGCACCCAAGCGGCGAGAGCCGGCGGGGGAGACCGAACCCGGGTTCTTCCGGGGAAACCCAGGCCGACGAGATGATGGCGCCGGACGTGGTGGTCGCTCATCGGCACCCCGAGCCGCTCAACGCGGCTGTGACCACACCGGGCAGACGGAAGCAGCGCCAGTTCGGGGTTCTCCGGCAGTTGAGAATGTACTAACATTATAGTACATTAGTACGTATGTCGGGGGAGCCAACGCTACAGTTCCGGCTCGATCGCAAATCCGGCGTACCGGCGTACCGACAGGTGGTGGACCAGGTCCGCCAGGCCCTGCGTCTTGGCATCCTGCGGCCGGGCGACCAGCTCCCGACCGTTCGTGACGTCGTCAAGCAGATCGCCATCAATCCCAACACGGTGCATCGGGCCTACCGAGACCTCGAGGCGCAGGGGCTGACCGAGGGTCGCCCCGGGAGCGGGACCTACATCCGTCGCTCACTGTCCAAGGTGCCCCAGGAGCAGCCCCAACTGCAGCGTCAGCTCGAGAGGTGGATGCGTGCAGCCCGAGCGGCCGGCCTCGGCGATGAGGCGATCGCAGCTCTGGTGGCGGAAGCAGCTGAGACCTCGAAAAAGGAGGAGCTATGACGGACGTTGCCGCTGTAGAGACGATCGACCTCGGTCGTCGCTATCACACCAAGTGGGGACTCCGCGACTGTTCGTTGTCAGTACCGGAAGGATCCATCACGGGTCTGGTGGGCCCAAACGGCGCCGGGAAGTCGACCCTGCTGCGTCTTGCCGCGGGGCTCTCACGTCCAACGAAGGGAACCGTGAGCATCTTCGGCCAAATCGTTCGCCCGAATTCGACAGAACATCTCCGTCGCCTGGGTTATTTCGATCAGCTCAGGCCCCTGTACCCCGGGCTCCGAGTCGATGAGACGCTGCGACTTGGCGAAAAACTGAACCAACAGTGGGACAACGGCGCCGCGCTCGAGTTGCTGAACGAACTCGAGGTGCCGCTGACAGAACGGGTGAGTCGACTCTCTCTCGGCCAACAGGCACTCGTCGCCCTCTCGCTGTGCATAGGAAAGCGACCCGACCTGCTTCTCCTTGATGAACCCGTCGCCAGTCTCGACCCTTTGGCCCGGCGCCAGCTGCTCGAAACTCTTCTGGCAACCGTGGCTGAACGAGGTACGACGGTCTTCTTGTCCTCGCACATCATCAGCGAGCTCGAACCCGTGTGCGACCACCTCATCATTTTGTCCTCCTCGGCAGTCCGCATATCCGGCTCGACCGAGGAATTGCTCGCCGACCACCGCATCTTGGTCGGCCCCCGCGGGACACCGCTGCGCGGAGTAGAGGTGATTTCCGTTCGCGATGCGGAACGTCAATCGACGCTCCTCGTACGCGGTCGCCCGCCTGACCTCGATCCCGCCTGGCGGATCCTGCAACCTGATCTCGATGAAGTGGTCCTGGCGTATCTGTCCGACCGTATTGCCGGAGATCGGTCAGAGACCTCCGACTCGCCGGCGTCGACGCGAAGGAGTCCCTCGTGATCTGGCTGATATGGCGTCGATACCGGCTGCTGCTCGGTCTGGCTGCGGTTGTGCTGGTCGGGTTGGGGGTGTGGATGCTCTGGGCCGGACATGCCTTCGACGCAGCTGTGGTGAGCTCGGCCTGCCACGACGGATCATCCGAGTGCCCCATCTACAACGGAACCTTGTCGCTCTCGGTTCAAGCCGACGTCATCAATTTTCTCTTGCTCTTCGTCCCATGTCTCTCGGGCATGGTGTTCGGTGCTCCGCTTGTCGCGGGTGAGCTCGAGCGCTTCACGAACCGGCTCGTCTGGACGCAAGGCATCTCGAGGACCAAATGGCTCGTCGTGAAGTGGTGCACCGTCGGGGTGAGTCTCGTGGTCGGCGTTGCACTGCTGACCCTGATCGTCCAATGGTGGACCGGACACGCGACTGAACGAATCGATACGAACTGGATCGGGATAGGTCTCAACGGCGGCGTGCTGCGCCCCCTCACCTTCCCCATTACTGGATTTGCCTTCAGCGCCTACACCCTGTTCGCCTTTGCCCTCGGCACCGCGTTGGGGGCGGTGTTGCGAAAGACCTCGTGGGCTGTCGCCGGCACGGTCGTCGTGTACACCGCGGTCTCGGTCCTGGTCGTGCTCTTCGTCAGGCCATCGCTCGCACCACAGTTCTTCGTCGATGAGAACCCCGTGCCTGCAGCGGCGAACGCTCCCTCGACCGCCAGCCCATTCGACGCAACAGCCACTCCGTTCACCGCAGGGGTGATCCACGAGATCGGCGGGAGTTGGGATCTCGGTTCCGGCTATCGATATGCCCCGGGCGCGCATGTGTCGGGTCCCTCGGCAAATGTTGCCGGGCAGCGCTGCCAGGCGCTGAACACCACGCCGTACCTCGCATGTCTTTCCGATCACCATCTCCAGCAAGGAGAGTTCTATCTCACTGTGAATCACTACTGGGAGGTCCAGTGGAAGGAGTCAGCGCTCCTCGTGTTGACCGCTGGTGCCCTGCTCGGGCTGACGGTGTGGTCAGTGCGCCGGTGGACAGCCTGAAGGACCGGGCTCGGCCTGCGAGTTCAAGAGAGCGGGCGATGGGAATCGAACCCCGCGTTCTTAACTTGGGAAGCCCTTGAAGGGGTTTCCGGCTGCATCTATGTGAGTCTGTACGTGAGTCAGAAGGCGATCGGATGCCGTCTGCGTGAGAGCTACGGGAAGGTAGGCGACGAATGCGTGGCCCCGAGGTCGGGACGTGCCCGCATTGTGACGCCGCGTCCCTCGTGACCAAGGGTATGCCCAAGTGCTCCGAAGGGTGGCATGTCTGACCGGGGGGCTCGGCTCGCCCTGCTGGCGGCCGGGCTCCGATGGCGCCTCGGGAGCTCTTTAGCCATGCTCATCATTGCCGTCGTGGCAGTCGCAACCGGCGCGTTCGGACCCATCTACCTTCACAGCGCCGACCAGGCGGTACTCAACGGCGCAATCGGCAGTGCACCTCCAGGCAGTGTCGGCCTGACTCTGCAGCCCGGCGCGGGGGACGGCAGTGTCCGTCTGATGGATGCGGCGGACCGTGTCCCTCGTGCGGGAGGCGGTCGCACCTGGTTCGGGCGAGGCATATCCACCGATGAGACCGGCGTCACCACAGTCGCAGACGGAGAGAAATACTCCGCAGACCTGATGGCGCGATCGGGGGTGTGCGCGCACCTGGTCATAGTGGCTGGTCGATGTGTCACTCAGGCGGGAAGCGTTGTCATGAGCGCTCGTAGCGCGCACGAGCTCGGCTTGGCGGTTGGCCAGAGTATCGACCTGTCGGTGATCAGGTCGTCGAGGAGAGCCTCACTGACCATCGCCGGCCTCTACGCACCTAACCCATCGAGTCGGTATTGGTGGGGCATCAACTACTTCGGGTTCGGTACGGGTGCCCCGGGCAAGCCGAATCTCGACGAGGCCTTCGCCTCGTTTCGCACCATCAACGCGATCGCTCCTGCCTCCCTGGTTGACAGGATGGTCCAGGTGCCTTTCCAGCCGGGTTCACTGGCAGTGGATGACACCGACCACCTCGAATCGCTGCTCAGCCAGTACAAAGCGACTGCTTCGGCCGACGATGGGGTGGTCGTGGCCACGCAGCTCCCACGGGTCCTGGCGGCCGCAGCGAACGACGAGCACACCTCGACTTCCATCGTGCTGGTGATTGACTTCGAAATGCTGCTCCTCACCGTCTTCGCGCTCTATTTCGTCGCTTCGCGCACTGCGGCAGAGCGATTACCCGATGTGCAGCTCGCAGTGCTACGCGGATACCGCCCCGGGGGCACGCTCGTTGTCGCTCTGCTCGAGCCCTTTGTCATCGTCCTCACCGCTGTGCCCGCGGGCTTGGTCATAGCCTGGCTCCTCGCCTCGGCAGCCGCTGTGGCGCTCTTCGGACCCGGAGTCGGCGCGTCACTCACGCTGCTCGCGTTTGGCGGTGCACTCCTCGGAGGCGTCATCGGCGTTGGGGTCGTCGCGCTCGGGAGCAGAAGACTTCTCGGTGCTGCCGAAGCCGCCGTGGCATCGGAGAACCCGCATCGACCCTCGACGTGGAGGATCGCCGGGGATGTGGCCGTCATCGCCATTGCGGGCGCTGCCTTCTTCGAACTCGCCGTGGCGGGCGTGTCAGGGCAGTCCGGCACGCGTTCCGATCCGTTGTCGGCATTTGCCCCAGGCCTTCTTGCCTTGGCCGCGGGCATCGTGGCCGCTCGCCTTCTTCCCGTCTTGCTGCGGACAGCAGGTCGCATCACGAACTACCCACGAAGCGTCGCCTGGGTACTGGCCACCCGGCGCGTGGCCCGACGACCCGAATTCGCGTCCCAGATTTTGCTCGTGACGCTGTGTAGTGGGCTGGCCGTGTTCGGCATCAGCGGATGGGCCATCAACGCGAGAAACCACACCGTGCAAGACGCCTTTGCTGTCGGCGCCACGAAGGCCCTCACGGTGTCGGTGCACCCCGGCGTCAACTTTCTCCGCGCGGTGAGATCGGCCGATCGATTCGGGCACTCCGCGATGGCGGTGGTAGAGGAGAATGCCAGTGACGGGACCACGTTGGCGGTCGACACCAGGGACATGGGCCAGGTGATGTCCTGGCCCCCGGGATTGGGTGCCGGTGGGTCTGCTCGGGCTGCCCAGCAACTCATTCCCACGGGCCTGGCTCCCCCCGTCCAGCTCTCGGGGAGTGCACTGCGCGTGTCGCTCAACGCGAGAGTCGCCGCCCAACCGGCACCGCAACTGTCGCTCGACCTCTTCGACCAAGGGTTCCAGGCTCCCCAACAGGTCGTGCTCGGCAATCTGGTCGCGGGTCACAGGAGCTACGAGGCGTCCATAGCTGGCTTGTGCCCGGAGACGTGCACTCTCACCGATTTGGCGGTGACGTGGGCTCCCTCGTCGACCGCCACTACCCCGACCGGCACGGCAAAGGTGGAGATCTCATCGATCTCGGAGCTCCATGGCAGCCGCTGGGAATCCGTATCCGCCGGATTGAAGCGGGCGCGCCGCTGGGCAAGCCCGACAGGTGGCGCGCAACTCGCAGCGTCGTCGGGTGGGCTGTCGGCTCTGTTCACCCTCAATCCCGACGCGGCACCAGTTGCCATCGCTCCGGCGGACATTCCCGCCGCACTACCGACCGTACTCACGACAACGGTGGCAGCGGTCGACTCGCCCTCCGGCGGGCCGTCCTTGATCGTCGGTCTGGACGGCGCGAGCGTCAAGGCCCACGCCATTGCCGAGGTCCCCGCCCTGCCCCGTGTCGGGGACGATGCGGCTCTCGTGGACCTCGGGATGGCTCAACGGGTCCTCTCAGGTCCTTTTGTCGACGACACACCCGAGGTGTGGCTATCCACGAATGCTCCGGCGGACATCTCCTCCCGGCTGGCATCCGACGGTATCTCGGTGGTCGGCATGGACAGTGTCACGGAACGTCAAGCGGCATCAGTCCACGGCTCGGTCAATCTCGCCTACACACTGTTCTTGATTGCGGGGCTAACCGCCGCCGCGCTGGCGATCGGAACAACCGCCTTCGCTCTGGCCGCGGGCGCCCGGCGACGGGGTGCGGAACTTGCCGCCATGCTGGCCGTAGGCATCCCCGGGGTGTCGCTCCGCCGCTCGAGCGAGGCGGAGCAAGCGCTGGCGCTCGGCATCGGGCTGCTCTTCGGGGCCGGCGCCGGTCTCGGGGCAGCAGCAGTCGCCCTGAGATCTGTTCCGGAATTCGTCGCCCTGGGACCGGGACCACCGCTCGAAATAGCACTCCCAATTGCGCTGCTGGCGGCACTGCTGCTGTGCATGGCAGCACTCCTCTGGCTGGTCGTGCGACTCGGATCATCCATGCTCATCAGAGCGGCCACGATCGAGAAGATCGGGAGTGCGCAGTCATGATGTCGCTCAGAACCTCTCCGGACGAAAACCCTGGCGTCGCGGCGGGTGGCGTCGGTGTCCATCTCTTGGGCGTCGTGCACCTGTACCGGCAATCCGGCTCCGACGTCGTGGCGTTACGGGGAATCGACATCGACATTGGCCCGGGCGAGATGGTGGCATTGCTCGGTCCCTCCGGAATGGGCAAGACCACCGTCCTCCGACTCATGGCCGGGCTCTTAAAGCCGTCGGCCGGAGTGGTCAAGGTAGGGGCGCACGACCTCGGGCGAATGAGTGCGCTGGAACGCAGGGAGCTTCGAGCCGGCGACATCAGCTTCATGGTGCAAGGAACTGGTGCAAACCTCCTTCCGTTCGCCACGCCAACTCAGAACATCTGGTTCGCTCAGCACGGAGCCAAGGCCAACGGCAAGACGCCACCGTGGCTCCCAGACCAGCTTCTGGACATGCTGGGCTTGCGGGATGTCGCTTCGACACCGGTTTCGGACCTCCCGTTGGGACTGAAGCAACAAGTGTCGGTTGCGACCTGCGCCGCCACAGCGCCTCGGCTCTTGCTGGCGGACGAACCGACGGCTCAGCTCCCCAACGACGCCAGTGGGAACGTCGTGGGTCTGTTGCAGCACGTGAACGCCGTGCTTGGAACGACCATTGTGATCGTGACACACGATCCTTCCGTCGCCGCCCTCTTCCCGCGCACGGTGACGATCCGCGACGGTCGCGTCGGATCGGAGGGGCGCAGGGGGGAGGAATACGCCGTTGTCGATGGCTCCGGCTCCATCCAGCTGCCGCCTGACGTCCTTGAGTCGTTTCCTCCCAACACCCGGGTTCGCGTAATTCGTAGACCTGACCGAGTCGAACTACGCAGGCCGGGCCCGGAAGAATGAGTCTCCTTCCCGCCAAAGGTCCCGCCGACCTCCGTGTCGAGAACGTCCGTCTCGACTTCGCCGGTAACCGAGCGCTCATTGCCGTGACCATTGCGTTCTCGGCAGGCGTGCCCGTGGCGGTGACCGGGCCGTCCGGCTCTGGGAAGAGCGCTCTGTGCTTCGTCCTGGCCGGCGCTGTCGAGCCGACGCAGGGCAGCGTCCTCTTCGAGGGGCGCCCGATCTCACCCGTCACCCGCGAAGAAATCGGGCTGATCCTTCAGGTCCACGGACTCGTCAGCGGCCTCACCGCAATCGAGAACGTCGCACTGCCACTACAGGCCCGACGCGTACAGCCCCGCGACGTCAGAGATTGGTCAGTCCGAGCGCTCGCTCTGGTCGGGCTCGCCGACCACGGTGAACGGCTCGTCGACGAATTGTCGGGAGGCGAGCGTCAGCGCGTCGGAATCGCCCGTGCCCTTGCCGGCGACCCTCGCATCGTCATAGCCGACGAGCCGACGGCGGAACTCGACCCGGACAACCGAGAGAATGTGCTGTCCTTGCTCCTGGAGCGGGCATCCCGGCGGGGGATCGTGATTGTTGCATCCGACGATCCAGCAGTCGTCGCACGCTTCCCGCGTGTGGTCGAACTCGAAGCGGGTCGTGTTCGGGCAATTGGTCCGTCACAGGGGTAGCCAGAGGTCGCCGGCACTCACCCACCAGCAGCGGCCGGCGGAGTACACGGAATCGCCGTCCCGCAGCAGGTCCGGTCCGAGGAGTGTGCCGTTACCGTGGGCCTGTGATGCAGCTTCACGGAAATGCCCACTTCACAGGGCATTTCGACGGTCAGTCAAACGAGTTGGCGAGGGCCCTCGCAGCACTGCTCACGAGGTCCTGCTCGGTCAGACGTTCGATCAGTAGCCGTTGCCAAGATCCCCGCCGCCCGTGATGCGAATCGGGATCCGGCTGATTTCGTTCGGCCCCGGCTCGGCATCGTCGGAATACGGTCACATCAGCTCTCGTAGCTGAGGAATCGTCGGTCGGTGTTTCACGCCGAGGGCTTGCCGGGCGTCAGTGGCGATAGGTGGCTCGATATCGAGCTTGACCTGCGAAGTTGGGAGAGAGCGGACGACGGGAATCGTGCCCGCGTTCTCAGCTAGGGAAGCCCATCAGCGGAAATTCTGCGCACCTGCCCCACCAGCAGAATCCCGGGCAGGCAGTCAAAACTGGCCTATGCCTGCTACGCGCCGTTATGTCCAAATGTGTGCAATTTGGCGGTGCATGTTGCACGAAATGGGTCCGGGTGAGCGTGTTGCACGTTGACCTGTGCTGCCTCAGCTACGGCCACCGTCCAAGGAGGGGTGTAGCGACGGCCACCACATCCACCTCGATCCGTTTGTGTGGCTGACCTCGGCGACCTCGGCTGGAACTGTCTCCTTTGCCTCTCCGTCGAAGGTGTGAAGGAAGTCCGATGCTCGGGGCCGTCACGGTCCTACGGAAGGGGCGCTGCGACCCCCGAAGCGGACGAGGCCAGGGCCGCCTCGATCACCTCTGCGGTCACGATCGCGTCAGCGATGTCGACCGGCGGGGGGGCGCCGTTGAGGAGGAATGACGCCATGCCGGCGTAGAAGAGACCGTACGAGCCGGGCAGGGTCGGCATCGGCCGGCGCTCGTCTCCGGCGACGAGGTTGCCCCAGCACGACTCGGGCTCTTCGCCCCACCCGGACTCGCGGGGAGAGCGGCCTTCAGCGAGCCAGGCCTCTTGGACGTCCATACCCCACTTCACGTAGGCGGCGGCGCTCCCCAGCAGGCGAAAGCGCGGGCCTAGGTCGGGCGCCACGGCGCTCGTCCAGAGGTGCACCCGTGGGCCGCCGGGATAGAGAAGGGCGAGGAACACGTCGTCGTTGACGCGGCTGTCAGGCCGACGTGTGGCGATATCGGCGTAGACCGCCTCTGGACGGCCGAAGAGCGCGACCGCCTGGTCGATGACATGAGTCCCGAGGTCGAAGACGATGCCGGTGCCTGCTCCCGGCTCGGGGTCGTTCTTCCACGTCCGGGCTTGCGCCACCTGCGGACGCCAGCGCTCGTAGCGCGACTCGAAGGAGTGGAGGGCGCCGAGCGCGTCCTGGCCGAGGAGGTCGACGATGGTGCGGAAGTCGCCGTCCCAGCGCCGATTCTGATAGGGCACGACTGCCGTGCCGTTGTCCCCGGCCAGCGTGGCCAGCCGGCGGGTTTCCTTGCTCGAGGGGGTGACCGGCTTGTCCACAACCACCGGACGGCCCCGGCGCAGCACCGCCTCGGTCACGACGGCGTGGGAGGCGTTCGGAGTCGACACCACCACGAGGTCCACCTCCTTCAGCTGGTCCACGGCCTCCTCGATGTTCCCGATCAGCCGCACGCCCGGGTAACGGGTGGCCACCTCCGCCTGGCGTTCCGGGCTGGCGGTCACCACCGCCGCGAGCTCGAGCCGTGGCTCGGCGTCGATGAACGGGGCGTGGAATAGCGAGCCGCCCATGCCGTAGCCGACCAGTGCCACCCTCGCGGTGTCTCTTGACGGACTCATCGAATTCCCTTCTCGCTCCGTCGACCTCGAGCCCGACCGGGCAGGCGGTGTCAACTGGTCGCTGGACCGCGCCACAGATCGACGCCGCCCTCGACGGCGTACGAGTCAATCCGTTCGAGTTCCTGGGCGGCAAGGTTCGCGCACGAACTTGACCAGGCAAGAAAGGCCCAAGTCCGCACGTCTCACGACGCGACCTGGCCGACGTCAGCCGTAGGACTCGCGGGCGACGCCACGGGCGTTGCAACAAATGTGAGTCGCCACTACGCTCCGCCCGGCACACAGTGGCAGCCTCTCCGCACGGGCGGGATCGGGAGGAGGTTCCGGGATGGGACGACACCGAACACACGCGCCGATGGTGGCATTGGCACTCGGCGTCGTCCTCGCGTTCGCCACGGTCTCGACGGCCTCGGCCGGGCAACGCGGCACGACCAAAGGCGAACACGCGACTTCAGGCGCCGCCTTAGTCGCCGAGAGCGGAAGACTGAACGGCGTCGCCGCGATGCATGGTGTGGCCTGGGCCGTGGGTGAGACGGGCAATGGTTCGGACTCCAAGGCACTGACGCTGCATTGGAACGGCACGCGTTGGCAGCGCGAAGCCAACCCGAGTCCTCCCGGCGCCGAGCTCTCCGCAGTGGCCGCCACGTCTCCCACCAACGTCTGGGCCGTCGGCACCGTCGGCTTCGAACCGAACCCCACCAAGACCTTGATCCTGCACTGGAACGGGAAGAAGTGGGTAGAGACGCCGGGCATCCCGGGCAGCCTCTCGACAGTGGCCGCCACGTCGCCCACCAATGCCTGGGCCATCGGGACGCACGACGGTGCCGCGCTGGTCTTGCACTGGAACGGTAAGGAGTGGCGACAGACGCCGAGCCCCGCCGGCTATCTCACAGCGGTGGCGGCGACGTCGCCCTCCAATGCCTGGGCCGTCGGCGCGACGACGGGTGGCAACCAGGCCACCCTGATCCTGCACTGGAACGGCGAAGCGTGGCAGCAGACTCCGAGCCCGAGCGTGGGCGGCGATCAGGGCCTGGGCAGCATCCTTCTCGGCGTGGAGGCCTCGCCGGACCGCCCGGTATTGGCGGTGGGCGACGGCAACAACTGCGGGTGTGGTCCAGGGACCCCCCTGGTCGAGCGGTGGAACGGGCACACGTGGAGAGAAGACTCCACATCGCAACAGGACAGCATCGACCTCTCAGGGGTAGCCGCCCTCCCGACGGGCAGGGCGTGGGCAGTCGGACAGGCCGGCTCGGGCGACGGCCCGACGAACGGCGTGATCCTGGAGTGGAATGGCTCCGCATGGACGAGTGTGCCCGTTCCGAGTCTCGAATCCCAGGTAGGCGGGCTCTCAGGCGTCGCCGCGACATCTCGTTCCAACGCCTGGGCCGTCGGATGGGAGAGCCCGGTCACTGTCGCGAGCTCGAACGCTGCGGGTCCCGGTGACACGGGGACCCCCGAGATCTTGATCCTGCACTGGAACGGTTCGGCGTGGACGCCCCAGACCAAGCTCGGCCAGGCCACGACGCCCGCCGCCAGCGCGACGACAACGACGACGCTGGCGCCGACGACCACCACATCCTCGACAACGTCGACCACCACCCCGCCGACCACCACGACGACTCCTCCGTCGACGCAGGCGGCAGGGGGCCCCTTCCTCGGAAGCGCCGCCTGGGTTGGGGCATTGGGTTTTGCGGGGGACGGGATCGAGGGCTTTGGTGAAGTAGCTCCCGCCGCTATCAATGCCGCAGGAGGCAATGCACCGGGCTCGTATGTGACCTCTATTTCGTGGTCGAACTGGGGTGCACCGCAGGCAATGGGGCAAGGGCAATCTACCTACGTTTCAAATCCGAACGCGCCCCTGTCTGACGCAACGCAAGCCACGTTCACCGTGGTCGCGTTCGACCTCGGGAGTTGTAATGGCGGTCCCCCTGCGTACGAGGAAGTCGAGTGGTACTTCCCCGGTGACGGAGGGACCTTCGACCCGAGCAACGCCACCAACGCCTGCACCGGGCCATAGGACGGGGCGAGGTCACTCCCGACCGTCCTGGTCGCCTTCGAAGTGCGTTGCAGCGTGCACGGCGTGACCCGTACCGACCCACTCGACGTGAAGCGACGCCGGAGCCGCGTCCGGAAAGTGTTGCCACGTACCGGAGCCAGAGCGTCGTGCACTACCGGATCAGTACGCTGACCCGCGAGATTGAGTGAGAGAGAGCGGGCGACGGTGTCTGAGTTCGGGACATAGGACACCGTCCCTGGGCATGTGTCAAGACATAGGACACCACCGAGTGGAGGGGTGCTCCTGTGGACATGGGGAAGTTCCTAATCGAGACGCATCTGCAGACCGGGCGCTCCATCAAGGAGCTGGCGGCCGCCCACGATGTGAGCGCTCGCCGGCTCTTCAAGCTGCTCCGGCGTTACCGCCTCGAGGGGCCCGCTGGGCTCGAACCTCGGTCTCGGAGACCGCACCGCTCACCCACGCGCATCGCCGATGTCTACGAGGACGAGATCGTCGCGCTACACAAGGCGCTCGCTGACGACGGACTCGATGCCGGGGCCGCCACCATCCACTTCCACCTGTCTCAGCGTTACTGCACCCCGCCCTCGATCTCGACCATCTTCAGGGTCCTCAAAGCCCGGGGCTTCGTCGCCCTCGAACCCCACAAGCGCCCGAAGAGCTCGTTCAAGACGTGCAGTCGTCATCGGTATCGCGCTCGGTGTCCTCGGCACGATGCTTGTTACACCCGGGCAATCGCTGGCCGTGCCAACCGCCATTGTGGGGGCAGTCGGAGGCGGGATCGTCTTGGCGTCATGGGTTGTTGCCTCATTCCGGGCGAGACGACAGGCCGGCTGGATCCTCGCCGTGGGAGCGGCGGTCGTGACCGTGTTGGCCTGCCTTTGGACGTTCGAGTTCGCACTCCCCACCGCCATCGAATGGTCGAACGCGACCGAACACGCTCAGGACACCTTCAACAAGTTGCATCACTCTTCTCAAAACAGTCATGGAACGTTGCCCCCACAGCCCTGCATCCTTCATGACAGCGGTGCAGTCGGTCCGCTTTCTGCGCCGTACAAAGAGTGCGCCATTTGGTCGCCAGAAGGTCATGCGCTGACATTCGTCTCCAGTAGTCCGAGCAACTCTGGGGGCCTCGTCCACACCGACCGACCGTCGGCATTTTTCGCGGATGAATGTGAGCGCCATTTGACCGGCAACTGGTGGATGTTTGCTCCCTCGACGGTCTCGAATGGCGACCCTGGAAGTTGCTACTACGGATACCAGTTCCACGGGGGGGGCCGTAAGGCTCCGGGTAGCCATAACGCCGGAATGATGGGAGCCGTCAGAACAGGACCGAGGTCCCGTCGCGCTCCTCGACGACGACAAGCGATCCGTACTTCTCCAGTAATCGCTGTGAGATGTCGGCACGACCTGGCTGAATCCATACTTGGACGACGCCTGTCCTTTGACTTGGTCCGAACCCGCTGATTGGCGGTCGCCCGGTCTCATCGACGGCGTCGAATCCCCAGTCCTCGACCCGCAATCGATCACAGACGGCCGAGAGTTCGGCATAGCTGTGGTCGCAGGTCTGGACCCTGAGTCGTTCGGGAAGGCTCAGGAGAGCACGCAGGGCCGATTCATGCCGTTCCAGGGACCCGGTGAAGGCAACGCCATACGTTCGATCATTCGGGTTGAACCACCTGCCTCCGTAGTCATTCTCATGTTGTTGGCCGTAATAGAGGATCAAACTCATGTCCAGATTCACCAGGTCTTGGAGGCCTCCGGTGGGCTCGTCCCCGTCATAGTCCTGCACCTCTACATCCTCTCGCCGGAGAGGCTTGTGATCAACAGTCCAGACTGTCCCAGCTCGCTGCCGGGAAGGTGGGATAGTTCGGGACCATGGGGATAGGTGACTTTGCGGCCTTGTCAGAAGCTCGTGTAGCGAGTGGACCAGCGATCGGGTCCCCGTCAGGGCATCGGGCCGACGAGTACCCCGAAATGGGTTCACGCCAGAAGGAGCTGTCGATGCGGTGTCCACCGCGCCCCGGTATCGTCCAAGCTTGAGATTCGCAGCTCGAACTCGTCCACGAACGCGGAACGGTCCAAGTAGATTCCGATCACACCGAGGATGATGGTCAGCTCGAAAAGACGGTCGAGCATTGCCTGTGACCGTGGGTCGATTGAGACACCTGATGAGGCGATCGTTGCAGCCGCAAACTCTTCCGGCAGATCGAAACGTCTGGCGAGCACCCTGACCGGCGAGAGGTCATAGGCGATAGGTCCGACACCCGCCAGCTCGAAGTCAATCAGAAGCATGGTTCCGTCGAGAAGGACGGCGTTGTCGGGCGATGCGTCACCGTGAATGACACCCGTGGCGAGTGCCGAGCCAGGGCCCTCAAGCCAGGTCAAGATCCGTTCGACTTCCGACGCTGCCAAGGTGACAGACCCGGCGGACAACTTCCGTCGCACGTCGCCCAGCGCGGCTCGAAGAGCAGAGGCAGGCTTCCAGGCCGATGGCGCCGAGGTGTCGGTGACAGAGTGCAGACGTCGGAGGGCCTGACCGAATGTGCTGGGGTCAATGTCAGACGTCGCTACGGGCAGGGCGAGCGGCCAGAAAGTCACTAGGCCGCTCGCAGTGACGATCGGCTGGGCGAGGTACCTGGGATCGAGGCCAAGAGTCGGAAGGGACCTAGAAAGCGCCCAGTTCGCGAAACGGACCTCGTGGTGGACTCGCTCAGCATGATCGAGTCCGTCGACACGAGCGAAGAGTCCGAGGTCGGGGGCGCCGTAGCCTGTCCGGCCGCGGGAGCTGCCAGTCGGCGCGAACATCGTCGAGTCCAGACCGACCTGGCGAGCGGCAGCAGCAATCACCTCATCGGCGTGACGATCCGGCTCGGGCATTTCGCCACTTTGATCGGTTCCAGCCGTTCCTTCAAGCCGTGGACGAAGACTCAGTACGCTGGGATGGTGGGTCACTTCGGCACGGTGGATGCTGAAGTTATTGAGGCTTTAGCGCTCTCATGGCCAGCACCGTGGGGATCGGCTCCCCGCCTTCTTTGAATCTGTCGAGCACAAATCCGGCCTCAACAAACGAGCGGAACAGAACGGGCAAGGGCGTGTGCGTTGCCCCAACCTTGTCTCGAAGGCCCCTGTCCGTCCAAGATGCCTTCATCCAGTGGCTATCGAGATAGCCGGGACGGACAATGATGGCTTGAGGGTCAGTGCGATCGGCGAACCCACCGCAGAAGCGTGGGTGAACCCCGACGTGGACGAAGCATCCACCCGGAGCTATAACTCGCCATGCGTCCTTGAGGACGGCTGGATAGTCAGACACGTCGGTGTGAATCATTACGGCGACCACGCTTGCGAACGAAGCATCGCCAAAGGGCAAGCAATCACCATCGGCCTGCGCGATTGGAAGCCGTGTGCGAGCGTGTCGCAGCATCCCGGCCGAGATGTCAATGCCGAGGGGTGACCAGCCCAGACCCCGAACCCGAGCAGCATGTGTTCCGGTGCCACAGCCGATCTCAAGAGATGCTCCGACTCCTTGACCCAGCATTTCGCATAGGGAACCATCGACACCGATGGGATCACTCATCGGCAGCCCGTCCTCGGATCGGTCGGTCAGAAACTCATCCTCGTACCAGTCGGCGATCTCGTCATACGGTGCTGACATATCCAGACCTCTATCCCAATCTAAGCGAATAAACCGAGGCCACACCCTTCATCCGTTAGGCCTTCCGTACGCTCGACAGGGGTGCCCCCGTCCGCCGGTTGCGAGCCACGGCACAAGCGGCGACGATTCTTCCCGTGTCCCAGCTGCCCCATGGCTATACAAACCGCACTCGCCGACGTGAGGACGAAATTGAGAAGCGATATGAAGGTGCGGAACCCTTCGCCCGGGCGGAGCGGGAATTCACTTGCCTGACTCACCTCATCGGGATGTATCCCGTTCCGGAGGTCATTGAGTTTGATGCTTCGGGCCCGGCCCTGGTGATGACCGTCGTTGCTGGGCGGCACGGCCAAGAATTGCTCCCCGAGGGTACGCACCGAAAACGCTACGACTCATCGGACGGCAGCTCGCCGTCCTTCAAGCGATTAGTCCCTCGACCATTCCAGACCTCGGAGGCGAGGGGGATGTGATCGTCCACGGCGATTCCGGGCCACAGAACATCATCTGCAGTCTCGATTTCAGCAGTGCCTCGGGAGTTCTCGATTGGGAGTCGGCGCATCTTGGATCCCCTGCAGAGGACCTTGCGTGGGCGGAGTGGATCGTTCGAATGCACCATCCCGAGGCTCTACAGGACCTCTCCGAACCCTTCGACGGGTCCGGTCTCTCCGTCAGCTGGTCAGACCGCCAGTCTGCGATGGTCAAGCAGTGCCGCGACTACGTCGCTTTCTGTGAGGCCTCCGGGTGGGAGCCGGCGGCCGACGAACGGAGCCGTCGACTCGAGACGGCACGAATAGAGCGGAAACTCCGCCCCACTGTCCCAGTTCAATCCTCGCTGCCGGTTCGGAGTGAGCCTGCGACGCCGTGGGGGCGGCTCAGCGCCATGGGCAACAATGTGAGCGATGGTGACGAACACGCCGCCGGCGCCGCCACCAAGTCGCCGGTCGGCTGCGAGGCGATTTCCCTTGCGGATCGCGCTCGTTGTGGGGCTCGTTTCTGTCGTTTTGGTCGCGGTGCTGATCACGGTGGGCGTGAGGAGCTTGTATAACTCCCAGGACCAAGCCCAGCAGATTGCCGTGAACAATTTGCGGGACGTTATGAAGATCGAGGGTACGGCGAACGTCGCTGGCGCCTCAGCCGCATCAGCGGCCGAGGCCCAAGCCACCCGGAACGGGGTGTCACTCCAAGCTATGTCAATCGCCTTCCTCAACGCCCAGCTTCCCGCCGTCATGTGGGTTGGCGCTTCGACGGCCACCCCTTACACGCCCACCGGAAAGCGCATTGTGAGCATCAGTTTCCAAGATGGTCACGTCATGGCGGCAGTTCAGCCATTCCAGGGGCAATGTAACTTCGGACTGGTCGTAACGTCACCGTCGGATCCGATCATCGTCAGTGATCATCTCGGCGGACCCGGCACGTTTGGTTCAAACGTCGGGTCAGCCACAGCCCATTGCGGGGTTGCATCAGCGCCGAGCAGCTGGCTGCCTGTCGAGTCACAGCCCCTCTCGTCGCTTGCTCACCTCCCACGGTCATCGAGTGGGTGTCGCAGCTCGCGGTCCGGCAACTCCGTTTCGGTCGCGTGTTCCGTCCAAGGGACCGGCTAACTGTCTGAACGCGTCACACCTGTGAGATGACTGAATGCACCAGGTCCGCCAGGAGGGGACCGCTCAAGCGAGCCAGGAATGTGTTGACATCAGCTTTTAGTAGCTGAGGACGCGGCGGTTCGTGTTGCACGCTGTTGCACGTTTGTTGCACGCCGCGGTTTTGCATGAAGCGAGCGGTGCTGACTGCCGGCTTGATATAGGGCGTGACCTGCGAGTTCTGACGAGAGCGGGCGACGGAGAGCGGGCGACGGGAATCGAACCCGCGTTCTCAGCTTGGGAAGCCCTTGAAGGAATCTCTTGTGACCTGGCGAAAGGCACAAATTACCAGTTCAATCCGTTTCACACTTGAGCGCTGGTATTCGCTATTGGTCCCTGTTTGTCGTGGCTTGTTGCACGAAATGGGTCCGAATCGGTCTGTTGCACGCTGTTGCACGGAGCCAGGTTTAGTTCTCAGCCATGCAAGCTGCGAACCAGATCCTCGGGTCCACGGGGCAGCGTGGGGAACTTACGACTTCACTGCCTTTGCGAGACCGTTCGTTCACTGTGCAGTCGAGATGTCGAGAAAGCCGCTGCGTACCGAAGGATGCCTTGGAGGCCGAATTCGATCACTCGTCCCCGTCGCCGGTCCCCATCGTTCTACTCGCCACTCTTTTGCCGACCGGCTCATAGCCGTCGTGACCGTGCCAAAGTCGGAGTGCGACAGGGTTTACCGACGCAGGCTCGTCATGATTCTCGGACCGGGCGGGAAGATGAGACGGGGTCTGATCGAGGTCGTGCGAAGAGACGAAGCCCTGATTCGGTACGTTTGACCCAAACTCAGACCCGGCACCAGGCGATATCCGGAAGTTCCTCGAAGATGTAGGGGGGAGGTGCCCAATCGAAAACTGGGACGGACATGCACTTCTAACCTGTAGCCGTGTCGGAAGCACCGGGACACTACACCTCACCTGACGAAGACAGTGGTCGCTGGATCGGCTTTCCGTTTCGTGAAGGGGACATCGTCATCGGCTCCAGATCGAAGACCGGGACGACCTGGGTACAAATGATCTGTGTCCTTCTCGTCTTCCAGACGCCGAAGCTTCCGGATTCTCTCTCCAACCTTTCGCCGTGGCTCGACTGGCTCGTCACACCTCGTGCCGATGTCTATGCGCAGCTCGCCGCCCAGGGCCACCGGCGATTCATCAAGAGTCATACTCCACTCGATGGACTTCCCGCCGATTCCCGGGTCACCTACATCGTGACGGGGCGCCATCCTTTGGATATGGCAGTGTCGCTTTACCATGTCGGTGCGGACCCAGGGACGGGCACTCCTGAGGCACCTACCCCCCTTCTGCTGCCGGCCGCGGCCGCGCTGCCCATTGCGGCCTGGCTCGCGGTGACCAGAAGGAGGAGGCGCGTATCGGGGTGACGTCCACCGGCCAGAGCGGATGGCAACCCGACCCTTTCGGCATCCACGAGTTCAGGTATCTCTCATCAAGCGGCGCGCCCACCAAGCTGGTCCGCGATCGTGGAGTGGAGTCCTATGACGACCCGCCGACATCTGCGTCGGGCACTGATCTGACCGACCCGGCAGTCGCCCCGACCCAGGACGTCGCTGGCATCACAGGTACCCAGGATGTGAACCAGCGAGCGGAACCTGCAACTGAAGCGCCGACCCGACCGCCCGCGTCCGGTCCGCCCGCGGGTTGGTTTCCCGACACGGCCAAGCCCAATCAACTGCGGTACTGGGACGGCATCAATTGGACGGACCACACCGCACCCACCGCGTCTGTTCCTACGCCGTCCCCGACTGCCGCCCAACTGACCCCGACCTCATCGGAACAGCGGAGTGTAAGTCGCTGTATAACCGACCTCTGCCGTGGGTGGTCGGTGCCGTAGTTATTCTCGCGATTGTTCTCGTGCTACTCGGGACAACAGGCGGCAAGAAGAACGGCAACGGTGCGACCAATGCAACCCCGACGACTCAAGCCTCATCGCTTGGGCCGGCACTGACTTACCCGACTAGTCCCGCAACTCAGACGACGGCGGTCACAACGACCACCAAGCCCGCCTCCGCGCCCATCACGATTCCGACCACCCCCGCACCTTCAACCATCCCGATTCCCCCGGAGAACCCAGTAACCGCATGGAACGGCCAGCACTACGGGAACATCGAAACACTGGATAACGACATTCAGAACATCAGCACCGCAGATCAAGAGCTGGAGCAAAGCATCGGAGGAAGCGGTCCTCTCAACTATGGGCCGGTGCTCACTGCGTCACAACAGTTGGCATCCGACGTCGCTACGTGCGAGAAAGTAGCGGCGATTCCTGACGCTCAGGCCGAGGCCGACTGGTCTTCTGAACTCTCCGATCTGGCCCAAGCGGCTGCTGACTATACGAAGGGGTTCACAGACAACGCGAACGGCGATACGACGGACGGACCACCCTTGATTCAACGGGCTGGTACTGAGGTAGAGCAGGCACAAATCGCGGAAGGGAACCTTCGGAGCAGATTGTCCGTTGCCGAAGGGACAGGACCGTTCGGCTGAAGGCCGACGCCTGAGTGAACAGCGCCGCCGAGGCCATGGCGGTAACCCAACTGCTCATCGCACCTGACAGCCGCCGAGCCGTCCCCGCCGACCTTGCCGGGGTGGTCGCGTGGAAGGCTGATGCAATGTTCATTGGTTCGGATCTCGATGCTCTGGAAGCGGCGTGCCGAAAGTTGCCGCTGACTGAGAACACCTACATTGCGACCGACCTCGTCAACACCTTGCTTGAAACGGTTCTGGACTACCAGATGCACACGACCACGGCTTCCGTCGGCGGACATTAGAGGGCTATTTCGGAGTGGCCACAACCGCCACACTTGACATACCATCCGCGATCTTTTGGCTATGGCCGCACGTTGCGCTCTCTGTGGCGGTCAGAACACCGGCCCGGCGATCGTCGCCGCTCGGACCCCGGGTCGCGTCCTGCCCTTCACCTGGCGCCTTTCACGCATCCCAGGACATACAACGTCGCCGAGCAGCTGGTCACGCAGCCGGAGGCGGTGCGTGATCGAGACTCCTAGCCATCCTTGAGAACAAGAGAGGTCCGGGGCAATGAACCGTACGTCTGCAGGTCGACATAGACAGCCCCTTGGTATCCGGAACGGCTGGACGCAGCGGCCTGCTCGCCTAACTCTGAAACTTGAATCGGGACATTTTGTGACTTGCCGGCGGGGACGGTGAAGTCTGATCCAGCCAATCGATCACTCAGCGTGAGTCCGCCCACGGTGTACATCACGAACGCCCCGTCGCACTCCTCTGAGAGTTGACAATCCAACGAGACGAGGAACTGCTGGTGCTGAACGGTGACGCTCCGACTCAGGATTGAGAGACACCCGCGGCTCGGACACGGAACGCACCCAGAGGATGGGCAAGACTCGGATAAGGGGTTGTTTCCGGCGCTCGGACCCGCCTGAAGGCAGAACTGACTACAACCCGGACTCGCCGTCACTGATGGCTTGTGATGGGTATGGCTCTTGCCATGGTGCCGGGATGCGCCAGCCGCCACCGGACTGAGAATGAGCAGACCTACGAGGAGGGCGCCTACGGTGGCGACCACAGCCCCACGACGTAACCGGACCACGGCGATCCTTGACTCCTTCGAGCAAGACCCTTGACTGCAAGGGTTCCGAACATCTCAGTTCGGACGATACTCGTGATCGATCACGAATTCACCGGGGTTGAAAATACGGACTGGCTTCCCTAATGTCGGCCGACATCTAGGTCTGTAGTTGGATCGGGAGGGCCCTTGACCCAAGTGACAACCCGGAGCAGGCGGCTCGTTGGCATCGGCATGTCGCTCGGGATTCGAACGTGGACAACCGTCGCTGTTGGCGTGGTGGTCGCCATGGCGATCTCCTCCGCTAACGTGCTCGGACCGTCAGCGTCAGCGACCGCGGCGTCCGAATCTGGTGCGGGGACGGGCGCCCTTCCGTTCGGAATACCAGGACTTCGGGCATTGTCATGTGGATCGACGGAAGATTGCGTCGGAGTTGCAGAAGCGGGGGCGGTCGTTTATACCTCGAACGGGGGAAGGTCATGGTCGACTGGGCTGCTCCCGCGCGGTCCTCTGCCCATCCTCGACCTCGTGTCGTGCGCTTCGGCAAAGCACTGTGTGGCGATGGGGGACCTTCAGACATTCAAGGGTGAGGAAGTCCTCGTGACGAACAATGGCGGAGCAACCTGGTCCCAGACACTGACGTATGCCGGGAACCTGGCTTCAGCTTCCTGTTCGACAGCGGACGACTGCCTCGCGGTCGGCGACACCGGCAAAGGTGGCACGAACGGTGCGACAGCGGCCTATTCGGTCGACGGGGGACGATCCTGGACCACCGTCCACGTGCCCTACGCGGTGAGCGCACTCGGTGGCGTTGCCTGTGCGTCGAAGAGCGACTGTGTCGCCCTGGGTGGCGCATACAGTGCCTACCTTCCCGTCACGGCGTTCTATACGACCGACGGCGGAAGATCCTGGACGGCGGGGAAGTCGCCCACCGAACCGGCTGGAAGTGACATTTTCATCAGCAGCGTCTCGTGCTCGTCGACCACCGTCTGCGCTGCCGTCGGTAGTGAGGAGTGGCCCGCTACTGGACCTGATGGAGTCGTGAACAACATCGACGTCGGCATTCACACCGACAACGGCGGGAAGTCTTGGTTCACGAGCACCTTCGCAAGTCCGATGTCGGAGCCACACGCTCAGCCGGTCCTCGTTGACCTGTCGTGCTCGTCCCACCTGAGCTGCGTCGCCGTGGGCGGCAACGGTCCCCTCGATGGAATGGCCGCCTTCAGCAGAGACGGGGGCAAATCATGGTTCGGTGCCAGCGTTGCCTCGGGAGTCGCCGGCCTCTACGCCGTAGCCTGTACCACGCCGAGTGACTGCATAGGTGTGGGCGGAAGCGACACCGGGCACAGTGCGACCGCGGTCTACACCAAAGATGCCGGAAGATCGTGGAGCTGATCCATCGCCCATGCGACGTTGGGAGCCTGCGTCATTGCGCCACCCGCCCAAAGGTTCGGGCTTGATGCAGCTTGATATCGGGCCGGAGTCACCACGCAGGAGATGACGCCGTCACAACTGCATGAATCGAGTGGGTTCGGGCACTGGCCGATGTCCGAGCCTGTCCGGTCGCGGTCGATCAAGAGTTGCGAGCAGGTGGTCTCGTGGAGGCACTCCACTCTGCGCGTGGTCGATCAATGGCTGGGCCCGTCTTGTCTGGCCGAGAACCTATGACAAAGACATCGGTTCCGACGACACAACGCCAACCAGACCGCCCACCAGTCAGAGAACCCGGTCGCACTCACCCGGGGCCACCACGGCCCCTCCTGGGAGGGTTGCGTCGTATCGCCCACCCAAAGGATCGCGGGCGAGCGCTCTCGAAGCGCTTCCGCACTCTCTTGTACGTTGCCGCGATCGTCGCTGTGGTCGGCTTGGGCACATGGGGCTTCCATCGCCAGGCACTGCAATACCGACTCGATTGGCTGCAAAGCACGTATCACGGCCTGAAGCTGTTCACGCTCGACTGGGGCCCGGCAGCCGGTCCGGGTGCCAACGACCAGCCGAACTGGCCGCTCATCGTCGCACTGGTCCTTGCCGCCGCCGTCATCGCTCGAGCTGTCTGGGCTCTGGTTGGGGACCGAACCCGCAGGTGGATAACGGGCCACTGGCTTCGTGACCACGTGGTGATCTGTGGGGCAGGTGTCCACGGCGCGGCGCTCGCACACGGGTTCGAGGCGGAGTGCGACATCGTGGTTGTGGACCTCGACCCGCAGGCGCCTGGGATGCAGGACCAGGCGGGACCGCACAAGTGGCGGATCCTCGGCGACGCCAGGCAGCCGGGAACACTCCGATCAGCCGGGTTGGCCAAGGCAGCTTGGGTCGTCGTCATTACCGGTGACGATCTCGTCAATTCCCAGATCGTGTCGACCATCGCCACCTTCAGCCCACGCAAGAAAGACCTTCTCGTCCTCGTGCAGGTGGAGGATCCCTCCTTGGTCCGCTTCCTGGAAGAGGACCTCGAGCGGGAGCTCGACTCCGCCGTTGCGAACAGCGAACCCAACGTCATTTCGTTCAGTGCGAACTCCCTCGCGGCCGATTGGCTCCTCGACCGGATCGCACTGCCGCCTCGGTCGGCGAGTCAGACACCCGCAGAGATCGAGGATCTCGAACGCCCGCATCTGATTTTGGCGGGCGATCACCCGCTGCTCGATGCGATACTGCTCACGGCTCTGCGTCGATGGCGGGCGAAGACGCTCTACGGGCTCGAGAGGAGCGATGGTGCCGGCCTCGCGTCGGCGAACGATGCGGTCGTGGCTCCCCTGCGGATCAGTCTGTACGGACCGGGTGCCGTCGATCGCGCTGCTCGCTTGGAACGGCGCTGGCTCCCTGAGGCACAGATTCTTCAGCTCGAAGCCAAAGATTCCGATCCCACGGAGACAACCGTCGAAGCCGATGAATGGCTCCAGAACCGGACAGGAGCCCACCAGGCGTTCTGTGCCTGCTGGGATGAGTCCGACGCCATCACCCTGACCCTTGGATTGGCGCGGGCCCTTGGCGTAGCTGTCCCGTTGGTCCGCATCGCAGCGATGCCTGAAACCAAGCTTGACCAGCACATCAAGAAGCATGCGAAGGACAATCCCTATCTGGCCAACATCGAGGTGGTTCAACTCGCCGCTCTCGGATCCGGCCTTGGGGGCATGAGTCGTATCTCCAAGGACACACGCCTCATCGACGCACTCGAGAGCCTCGGGATCGACCATGACGAGGCGAGCGGGCAGACCGCTGAATTGCTCGCGTCCAGCCGCCAACCCCCCCTTCGCACGGATTCCTCCTGGCGGGTTACTCCCAGCGAGCTGGCACTCATTCAGCCTCTGGCGTACCCGGCACCCGTCAGTGCCCTCGTTCGGGCTCGACTTGCGCTGGATCTCGATTCGGTGACGGCACTACGGCTGGCTGCCGACCGGCTCGCACCATCTCTGGACGGGCTGGATAACCCGAGCGCACTCGACGCTTTCGCCGCCTGGTGCGAGTACCTGCGAGTGGTGAGACAAACACAAGACAGAGATGAAGAAGTCGCAAGAACACAATTCGCGCAGTCCACTGGACGAAGGGTTCCCGACACGATCCTGCGGCTGGGCCAGGCCGCACTCGGCGACCACGCGACCCTCGAAGCGCTCGCAGGTGAGGGGAGTGCCCTTGACGGTGCGCGGGAGGTCGTCATCCTCGCCGGTGGAGCGGACGGACTGCTGCGGAGCACCGCAGCCGCGATGGAAGACCTCTTGAGGCCCGCTCTGGACGGATACGACGGTGTCCTCCTTTCCGGTGGGACAGGATCAGGCCTCCCGGGCATCGTCGGGACGCTCGCACATCAGCTCTCTCTGCGTGCGATCGGCTACCTCCCGACTGGCGGCCCACCCGGTGAGGGTTATTCGGAGCTCCGCGAGACGGCCGAATCGACTGAATTCAGCGTGCTCGAGCCGCTCGGCATGTGGACTGACATCTTTGCGGCCCGCATCGACCCCGCGAACGTGCGCTTCATTGCCTGCCCCGGTGGCGGTCTCACCTACTCTGAGATGCTCCTCGCGAGAGCGCTCGGAGCCCAAGTGGCCTGGCTCGACCCCGGAGCAGAACTGTCGCTGCCCCTCGGCGATCTCCTCCCCCTCGGGTCCGGCGGAATCCTCGAGCTTCCAGCGGACGCGATGACCATACGTGCGTTCTTGCACCACACGACGGCACCCGCGGAGACTCGCGAAGAGCTCGCCCGATTTGTGCACAGCCAATACCGAGTTGCCCAGCTGAAGCCCAACCGCAAGTTGATCGACGACCCGGCTCTCGTGCACTGGGACCGTCTGCCCGCCGCCCTGAAGGAATCCGACTACGCGCAGGTGGACGACATCCCCAACAAGTTGGCGATCGTGGGATTGAAGCTCATCGAGGGCGGCCGTCCGCTCGTGCTCACTGACGAACAGATCGAGCATCTCGCCGAGGTGGAGCACGGACGATACAACGTCGAGCGGCTGACGGCCGGCTGGCGACTCGGTGACCGTCACATACGCCGACTCACGTCCCCCCACCTCAAGCCCTGGAAGAGTTTGACCTACGACATTCAGGAGTACGACCGAGAAGCAGTCAGAAACATCGGCACGGCGTTGTTGGATCTCGGCTGGGGCGTCACAGACGCCTGATTCTCTTTGAAAGACGTCAAGGCAATGGTCACGGCAAGGATGGTTACGGGCATGAGAACGGCGATGCATCGACCTGCTGCATGCGAGACAACGGGCCACCCGTGACGTCATCGCTGTCCGGAAGCTTGTTCGAGGTGCACGATGTTCAGAAGTGTGGTGACCGATACTCATCCGGTTGTCCATGGCGGCCGTGGAAATACGATTGGCATTCGAGTAGCCGACGATCTGGTATTCGGAAGGTGAGAAGTCAACCGAACTCTGCCCGGATCCGTCTCGCCAGAGGAGCTCGCCCCTTGACAGAAGTTGGTTAGGGGAATAACAAGATCGAATGAATCCGGCCGCGACGGACCCGGGCCAGGTCGGGCGTGGCGGTCACTCCACTCGTTGGACCAGAACGTGCTTGGGTCTCGTTTTCGCTGCCTTGCTCGCTGGATGCAGCGGCTCCCCCTCCGATCAGGCCTCAGGGCGGAGCTCCACGACCGGAGTGACAACCGCGACCGGAGGCTGCGGTGCCTCGTGTGCCCAGGCCGGCGCCGGAGGGGGACCCCCTCCGCAGTTTCGCGGCAAAGGCAGCTCCGGATCGAACGTGACGACTACGACGACGGCCGGAAGCCAGTTGTACAGCAACGAATCGTTCTCCGTTGCGTTGCCACAAGGTTGGACGACCGCCGGCAGCTATTCACAGACCAGCATGAATTTCGACGGGCCGAATGGCATCTATGTCGACCTTTACGGGGACATCTTCCGAGCCTCGGGCTACACGTTGAATCAGTACTTCTCATACCGCTTGTCCCAGTTCCAACAAGGTGAGTCGGGCGCGCACTTGTGTGGTCAGGCGTCCAGAGTCACGCTCCCAGGCACCACGATATCGGGCGGAAAGTCGATCAACATCTGCTATTCCTTCAGACCGTCTGGCTCGTCACCTATCGCCATTGAGCTGACGCAACAAGCTGCGCTCGTCGCAGATCGTTCGGGCACCTTCGACGACCAGATCATCGTCACCGTCGGTGTCGGCGCTCCTGCTTCCCTGGCACCCTCCTATGTCGATGCCGTGGTCGCACCGGTTCTTGATTCGATTCATTGGTCGTCCGCAGACCTCCTCCGATAAGGGTTGGTATGACGCGCTCCACGAGGACCCAGCAACAACGGCCGGATCAGGTTCCACGCTTGTGGCTGCGCCATGCGCTTCTGGCCGGAGTCGCACTGGCCGCGGGGGGACTGGCCTTGCTGTCCTACGGAGTGGGAATGTTGAGCTCGTTCGAAGCGTCATCGGTCGATGCGCGCTTTTCGATTCGTGGCGTCGAAGCTCCCGGTGCCGGGATCGTGATCGTCGCAGTTGATCAACCGACACTCAACGCGTTCGACAAGCGCTATCCGATCCCACGGATGTACTACGCGCGACTGCTCGACCGCCTGCACGCCGAGCACGCGCGCCTGATCGCCATGGACGTGCAATTCGACGGTAAGACCGACCCTTCCGATGATGCAGCGCTCCTTGCCGCGGTGGCTCGGGATGGACCCGTTGTCCTGGCGACCCAGGATTATCCGGGAGTCGGCATCCTTTCGGTTCCCGCGGGAGTACCCCGTGCCTTGGGTGCGGTTCCTGCGAGTGCCGCGGTGGAACTGGACCCGGACAACGTCCTCAGACACATGATTTATGCCGCGGTCCAGTTGCCAACCTTTGCGGTCGTTGCGGCCCACCAAATTCATCATCCGGTAGGCCCGCAAGATTTCCCCAGTGACCAGGCGTGGGTCAACTTTCGCGGGCCCCCGGGAACTTTCCCCGCATATTCGATGGTTGACGTTTTGGACGGGAGCGTGCCGGCCAGTGCTCTTGCCCACAAGATCGTCCTTGTAGGGGTCACCGACCCGATCGGCAAAGATGCCTATGTCACTGCAGCGTCGTCCGTACCGATGGCGGGTGTCGAATTTCAGGCGAATGCGCTGATGACAATCTTAAGTGGCTTTCCGCTGCACTCGCTCAGTACGCCGCTCGAGATCGCATTGCTGTTCGTGATGGCGGCAATTCCTGCGCTGGTCTGCGTGCGCGGGTCCAGCCTTGTGGCGGTGCTATCCGCAATTGGTGCGCTAATCCTGTTTCTCCTGGCGGCTCAATTGGCATTTGATGGCGGAACCATCGTGTCAGTGGCTTACCCAATCCTCGCTCTGGCACTTGGAACAGTCGGAGCCGTCGCAGTGGAGTCATACATTCAACAGAAGCAAATTCATGAACTCGGATTCTTGTTCGACCTGTTGCCCGGATCGTCCGATTTCTTCGTTTCCTATCGTCGTGGGCAAAGCGAGCTGGCGGCCAATACGCTTCGGGCGGGGCTGGCCCGGAAGTTCGGTGATGAGCACGTCTTCATGGACACAGAAGCCATCGATCCGGGAGAGACCTGGCCACAGCGAATTGAGTCGGCCGCCGAGAGTTGTCGGGCGATGCTCGTCGTCATAGGCCCGCAGTGGGTTGAGACCAAGGACTCAGCCGGGAATCGTCGACTTGACGACCCCTCGGACTGGGTCCGGCGTGAAGTGGTCGCCGGGCTCGAGAGGGAAGATGCGGTGGTAATTCCCGTCCTTCATGACGGAGCTCAGGAGCCGCGACCGGAGCAACTTCCCGAGGCACTTCAACAACTCGCGTCTTGCCAAGCGGTACAGCTCTCTGGGCGCGACTTCGATCAGTGGATCGACGAGCTGGTCGAACGGATTCACAAGGGCCGGATCAGAGCGGCAAAGCTCAGTGCAGCCTCGTCATCATGAGGCAGAACGCGTAATCGAACCCGGACCTTCTGATCCGTAGCGGACGCCGAGGTGTTGACACGCGCTGCCATTTCCGTAGGTTGGTCCGTACCAAGAACTCGGAGATCAACTACCCCAGCCCCGTTGCCTCTCCATCGGTCGAAGTGATTCTCGATCACCTCCACTACTGACTTCATCGACCCATCATCTCAGTGAGGTCCGATGTAGCTCTGTGTGACAGTGGGTCAAGGGTGGATGTCGCCCCTTGCGAAGCCCGTCCTCAGTTTGAGGGCTCTTCGGATTTCAGCGGGGAGTCCCTGGTGACCGGGGTCACCCAGAATTAGGCTTCGTCCTCGTCCACCCTAGTGAGATCCTTGCCGCCTTGGTCGGGCTCAAAGACGTGCGCGTCCTCGCGTATGAGCGCCGTGGCCCCGACGTCGAGCTGATGGTCGAACAGGTGACCGATGACGTCCGCTGTCCGACCTGCGCCGGGCGCGCCCAGGTCAAAGAACGTCCGGTGGTGCACTACGTGGACCTGCCCGTCTATGGCACGCCGATGAGCCTGGCGTGGAAGAAGCACCGGATGCGTTGCGAAAATCCGGCGTGCACCAAGCGGAGCTGGGTGCTCTCGGACCACCGCATCGCAGCCAAGAACTGCTTGCTCACGACCAGGGCGGCCAAGTGGGCGACAGTCCAAGTCGGCGGGGGCCGCACCGTCTCAGAAGTGGCGGCCGAGCTGTCCTGTGACTGGCACACGGTCAACGACGCCGTGTGCACCTATGGCGAGGCCCTGCTCGTGGCGGATCGCAAGCGTTTGAACAAGACCACGGCCATCGGACTCGACGAGACCTCCTTCGTCAAGCTCTCGACGAGGAATCACACCGACTACGCCACGACGGTGGCCGACGTGGAGAACCACCAGATCATCGAGATGGCGGTTTCAACCGGTGTGCGCAACGAGCTCGGCAAGCTTCTCAGATGGTTTCATAAATCCGAGGGTCGCACGAGGGCGGTTATTCAGGGAGCGGGCGAAGCCAGCCAAATCCCTTTCACTGTGCACTGACAGGTCGGTTCCTTTGGGCATGTATTGGCGCAACAGCCCGTTGGTGTTCTCGTTGGAGCCCCGCTGCCAAGGTGAGTGCGGATCGCAGAAGTAAATGGGAATGCCGGTGGCCACTGTGAAGTTGGCGTGTCGCGCCATCTCGGCGCCCTGATCCCAGGTGATGGTGCGGAAGAGCTCTCCGGGCAAGGTGGCAATGGCTCGACGCATGGCGTCGTCAACGGCTTTGGCATCGTGGGCCTGGCCTAAGTGCAAGAGCAGCACGAAGCGCGTGGAACGTTCCACCAAAGTGCCAACCGCAGTGCGATTATTAGACCCCATGATGAGATCGCCTTCCCAGTGTCCAGGCACTGCCCGGTCCTCGGCCCCGGCCGGACGCTCTGAAATCATGACCTTGCCGACGATCTTGCCTCCCCGGTGCAAGCGGCCTTGTGGCCGACGTGCGGTGCGCCCAGAACGCAGGCAACGGGCCAGTTCACGACGCAGTTCACCACGACCCTGGACGAAGAGGGACTGATAGATCGTCTCGTGGCTCACCTGCATCATCGGATCGTCTTCGAACTCAATGCGCAAGCGAGCAGTGATCTCCTGTGGTGACCACCACTCCTCGAGCCAGGTACACACCTGCTCGGCCAGATCGGGATGGCTCAGCTTGGCGGTCTTAGGCCGGCGGACCTGCTCCCTGGCCCGGCAGTGAGCCCTCCAGGCTCCATAGTGAGCGGGCCCGCCATTGGCCGCCACCTCACGGCAGATGGTCGAAGGAGATCGCCCGAGCTGGCGAGCAATCGCCGACATCGACTCTCCTCGGGCCAGCCCGACCATGATGTCCCCG